>LQAB01007895.1_pt1 | contig 19308 bp, 14 predicted proteins | sample 654521 | NCBI WGS metagenome assembly LQAB01 (sample SAMN00762031, study PRJNA78659) | termite gut metagenome | isolation source: bacterial endosymbionts found in Trichonympha flagellates filtered from... | host: Zootermopsis nevadensis | place: USA: Mt. Pinos, Los Padres National Forest, CA ... | reverse complement strand
CGGCCATAAGTCTCATAAACTCCTACATACTAACTTGATTAAGTAAGATCGTAAAAATTAACTCCAGTATCTAACTGGGAAGGGCAGATTTAAGCCTATTAACATTTAGATGGTCGGTCTTGGTTTAAACTAAGACCGACCATCTTGATTAAATAAATCTTACTTGACAGATCGAGAATTATATATTATTACTAATATATAATGTATGTGTTCCTAAAAAATGGAGTAGAGCGAACTGAAGCAGGGTAGGGCGCAAGAAGCGCCCTTTATCGCTTAAAGGCTTAAAGACTCAAAGCCACTATACCGTTTGGTTTTTCAGGCTTAAAGAGAGAGGCTGATCATGAACGAAAATAAATGGGGACCCAGTTTTATAGATAACCAGGTCCTAACGGCCAAGCTCAGACGCGGTGGCATCGAAGCTTCAGATACTTCCAGGGTTCGGGAAATTCTGGATAAAGCTATTTTGGCCAAAGGGTTAAGTATAGACGAGGCCGCCGTTCTCCTTGAATTAGAAGAACCAGAATTTTTGACAGAACTCTACCGAGTAGCGGGCCAGGTTAAACGTGATATTTACGGCCGGCGCATAGTGATGTTCGCTCCTCTTTATATCTCTGACTATTGTGTCAATAATTGTAGTTATTGCGGCTATAAGCATGACAGCTTCCAGAATCGCCGCCGCCTGACCACGAGAGAAATCGCTGATGAAACTTTAGCCATCCTGGCTATGGGGCACAAGCGTCTAGCCTTAGAGCAGGGCGAAGATGAATGTAACAACCCCATCGACTATGTTATTGAAGCCTTGGAAACAATTTATGCTCAACACTACCAGGGTTCCAACATTCGCCGGGTCAATGTAAACATAGCCGCTACCACAGTTGCTAATTACCGCCGTCTGAAACAAGCTGGTATCGGTACATATGTTCTTTTCCAGGAAACTTATCATCGGCCCACTTACGATAATCTGCATAGCGGCCCCAAGGCCGACTTTGAGCGTCAGTTGTTTGCTATGCATCGTGCTATGGAAGGAGGAGTGGATGACGTTGGTATTGGCGCTCTTTTCGGTCTTTATAACTGGCGTTTCGACGTTTTGGCTATGCTAACCCATGCTAAAGCTCTGGAGCAAGATATGGGCGTTGGACCTCACACTTTTTCCGTTCCCCGCATCCGTCAGGCAAGCGGAGTTGATCTAAAAATATTTAAGAATCCAGTTTCTGATACTGATTTTAAAAAGCTGGTAGCTATTTTACGCTTAGCCACTCCCTATGTAGGCATGCTTCTTTCCACTCGAGAAACACCGGAACTCAGACGTGAAATCATTGAGGTAGGTATTTCTCAGGTTAGTGCCGGTTCTTGTACAGGGGTGGGTGGCTACACCGTGACTTCTTCCGGTCAGGAACGGCAAAAACCTCAGTTCAAAGTGGAAGATACGCGAACCTCGGTAGAAGTCATTCAAAGCCTAGTTGATTCTGGCTATTGGCCCAGTTTTTGTACTGCTTGTTATCGAGAGGGCCGTACTGGTGATCGTTTTATGCAACTGGCTAAAACTGGACAGATTCAAAACGTCTGCGGTCCCAACGCTCTTCTAACCTTTCAGGAATATTTACGTGACTTCGGCGATGCCCACCTCAAAGACTGCGGTCAGAGACTAATTGAAACCGCGCTGGAAGAAATCAACAATCCCAGGATGCGAGAAGTAACGGCCGAAAAACTGGGTGCGATTCGTCAGGGCGAATTCGATCTTCATTTATAAAACTTTCGCCAGCTATTCATTAGCAGCATAAAAATCACTCGCCGTACGACCATTTATAGTTCTACTTTCTTTTACTTCGGGCGACCCAAAGAGATAGAAGGCTTAATTTTGTTCTTGCCTTTTAGGGAACACAAAAGAATAAGTACTAAATTTAAATTCTCTGCTATATTACCTCATGGTATAAATAGTACACTCCATCCGGATGCGCTCTAACCAGTTACGTTTAGTTTTAAAGTAAATTCCCTGAGTGACAGTTCTACCTCCAGAACTACAAAACAGATGAGTTATTCGGCCAAGTTATTAGTAAGCTTAAATTTCGGATTAGTTATGAAGCACGAGTATAAACCGTTATTTTTACGGAAATACTTGATCAAGCTTTTAACTTCTTTTAACCGCCGGGATCTTAAAGACTTTGCTTCATAAACGTTCTCCATATTTTTGCAATTTGTCATAAATAATTACGTCGGCTTCCGTTCTGAATCAATAATGAAGCTGAAACAGGTAGCGTAATTGTTCCAGAAGCTTTGACTTATAATTTCAGGCTTCCAAGTCCTAGTTTTTTGATAAAAATTGTACGCCCCTAATGAAACAAACCAGACAGAATTGAGCCTAGGCCGAGCAATTTTTCAAATACCTATACTAGGTTTAATAGTAATTACAGCCACGTAATCTGGCAAATTTTTTCCCTAATTTAATTCTGCTTTATGATTTAACTTTTAGCTATTTATTGGATTGTGTCATCAAGCATGTCATTACCATAGGGGTTTCGAACAAAAAATTTAGTAGCTACAATTATACTATGAGTCTTAGTCACCGTTATTGAGACTTTCGAATTGAATCCATATTTAAGGTAAGATATTACTTTTATTTGCAAATTAGAACCAGTCAGAAAGATAATATTTTTTCTTAAACGCTGGTGTTAAAGAGAATTTCTTTTTTAAGTGCTTTTTCCTCATGCAATAAAATAGAAGCCTTGAAATTTTTTTCCATCCCTTTAACTTCAATGTGTTAACGAAAATGAAATAAATTAGGTGACGCGTAAGGTACGGCTCATTAAAAAGTTACCTCTCCACAAAAATATTGAAAGTAGAGAATGTGTATCTACTTTTGAACGGCTTGGTTATCATTCAAATCCTTAAATTATTTTATAGTTAATAACTTATATATTAAACAAATTTTTTAACTAGATGCCTCTAGTTGGAGTAGTACTCTTGAAACTCTTGCTTCAAGAAATTCCATAATATTTTCCCAACCGGTTACGAGTAAGCATCTCGAAGATTGATTTACTCCGGTAAACCCTCTTTGAACAAAACTCCTTGCCCTAATTGTGGTGATGCTACCCTCATGTATCCTTCGAAGAAGAGAACACTTCGATTAGATTTAAGGTAAATCTCGGACTAGTATGAACAAAATTATACTATAATTAATACTATTAAATAATTAAAATTAAGTAATTAATATGCCTTTAAAGAACTAATTACGTATTCGGGTTTGTATACACGGACACATATAGTAGGGTTGGCTTTAACTGTATGTGTTAAACTATACTCGTCTATTTGGATAGCCTCCTTATGTTTTCTTGACGCGGTTAGTAAACCTTTGTTATTTTAATATTCGACGGTTTCTTTGACTTAAAGCTAAAACAAGAAAATGCCTACCACTAGGATAGTTGGTAGTTTTTTTAAACTTAAGCATACATTAAACAAAGTTTATTTTTTTATGCACCTTACCTTTTGGTTTCAGTTGACTTACTGGTTAAATACAGCTATAATGTTATATTTAACCTGCGGCCAGATACTTCCCGGCCCGAACGTAGACTCTCTTAATCTTCCGGCAAACCATGATGGAAATAGACTCCAAAAAACTTTCCTCATCATCATTGAAAATACTAGCTAAGTTCTGGAAAACAGCTAAATGGCTGGTTATGGCCGGGGCTCTAGTTTATTTAGGCTATATGGGGGTTCTTTCTGGCGAGAAGCTAAATTTTTCAAATTCAGCTTGGTGGTGTCTACCGCTTGCTTTTTTTTTCCTTATCTTAAGTGTTTTTACCTTCAGCTTGAGATTTCATTGGCTTTTAACTGGCCTAGGTTCTCCTTCCAATATCTCTAGGCAATTAAAAATTCATTTTTCCGGCATTTTAGTTCAACAAATAGGTTCTGAAATTAGCTTTGAAGCCTTACGGCTTGTTAGCAACCGAGCCCTAGGAAGCCGTGGGCCAGATATTCTTGTGGCAGCCATCTTAGATCGACTTTTGGGGGTATCAACCCTGATTCTTTTAATCGCCTTAACCTTTACTTTTTTCTTATCCACCGACAGATGGAATCAATTTAGGTCGGAATTGATTATCTTTATAGTTATAACTTTAGCTGCATTTTTAATTTTAGCTTTACGCCGCCGACTTACACAATTAAAACGCCCCTCCTGGCTTCGGCATCTTCCCGGAGGTGCCTTCTTAGTTGAGGTTACTAAGGCGATTCAGACTTTTCGACGACCTTATATAGTTCTGACGACCTTATTTTTTTTATCTTTGGCCGGGCACCTCGCGACTTTCATCACTCTTTATTTTTGCGGTCTTAGCTTGACCGGTATCAACCTTTCCCCTTTAGAATCCGTAACTGGTGGAGCTATTTTCCTCTTTACCGGAGCTCTACCTCTACCCCTAGCCGGTCTTGGTGTGGGCGAAACTGTTTTTGGCCAGGTAGTAGCCGACATGCGTGGGTTAGGAATCCCGGCTGACTTTGCCTCAGTCTTTCTTATAAACCGCTTGTTCCTACTGATCCTAGGCACAATAAGCTGGTTATGCTTGGTTTCGTCCAAAGATATTTGGCGAAAACAACTCCGGGGCGGTTAATAGAAAGGAATTCCCGTGCGCTTAACTTTTTTACCATTTTCTCAGCCTTCTATAACTGAAGAAGATATAGCGGCGGTAACAGCGGTATTGCGTTCCAAATGGATAACCACCGGACGTAAGTGTCTAGAATTTGAAAATAAATTTACCGCTCGAGTCGATAGTCTCGGAGCAGTCGCTGTAACCTCAGCTACCGGCGGAATGCATCTACTTTTAAAAACCTTAAATATTAACCCGGGTGATGAAATCATCACCCCTTCTCTAACTTGGGTATCTACTCCTAACTTAATTGAATTAACTGGAGCTAAACCAGTTTGGGCAGATGTAGATCGCGACAATCTTATGACTTCGGCCGAAATGGTTGAACCTCTAATCACTGACCGCACCCGGGCCATTATCCCGGTACATTTTGCCGGAGCTCCAGCTGATTTAGACCCTCTCAGAAAGCTTGCCCACAAAAAAAATATACCTCTTATTGAAGATGCTGCCCACGCCGTCGGTTCGGTCTATCGCGATCACCCGGTGGGTTCAACCGGAATAGCTGTTTTTTCTTTTCATCCCATCAAAAATTTTACCACCGGCGAAGGTGGTCTAATCACAGCCGATGATCAGGAATTATTGGATAGATTAAGAGTTCTCAGGTTTCACGGCTTAGAGAAGGACGCCTTTGACCATAAAGTATGGGAACGCCGACCTCAAGCCCAAGTGCTAGAACCGGGTTACAAATATAATTTAACCGATCTGGCCGCCGCCCTAGGTCTCTCTCAATTGAACCGCCTGGATGAAATGAACGCCCGGCGCCGGACTCTAGCTGAATTTTATCTGAAACAATTGGCTGAAATACCTGAACTGAAGCCTCTAAGTCCCCCAACCTGGCCTCATCTTCATGTCTGGCATCTCTTTGTGGTGCGTCTAATTAAACCTGGCCTGAGCCGAAACGAATTTATAGAACGACTTAAACACCACAATATCGGTAGCGGCCTTCATTTTCTAGCTGCTCATACCCATAATTGGTACCGCCAAAAGGAAACACGACATTTAGACCTATCCAACACTGAATGGAACTCAGAGCGTCTACTCTCATTACCCCTCTTTCCTGACATGACTGAAGACGACCTCAAAGACGTAATTGAGGCCATTAAAGCCTCTCTAATAGGTGACTAATATGGATTTATCATTGATTATACCGGTTTTTAACGAGGGAAAATGCCTGGATAATCTGATTCAGCGCTGTCTGTCTGTTTGTCGCCCTCTCGGTCAAGAATTCGAAATAATTTTGGTTGATGACGGTAGCTGGGACGACTCTAGGAAAATTATAGAAGCTAAGAGCGCCATCGAAGCCGAAGTCCTAGGTATTTTTCTCAACCACAATTATGGCCAACACGCCGCGGTTATGGCTGGTTTCGCTCAAGCCCAAGGCGAAATTTTAGTGACTCTGGATGCCGATCTACAAAATCCCCCGGAAGAAATTCCTCGTCTGCTGGAAAAAATAAACCTAGGCCATGATGTAGTCGGTAGTGTGCGCCGAAAGCGTCAAGACACTAAATTTCGGACAACCGTCTCCCACTGGGTCAACCATATGGTTCGTATAATCACTAAAGTGAATATGCATGACTACGGTTGCATGCTTCGGGCCTATCGCCGGCCCATCGTAGAAGCTCTTTTAGCCTGTCGGGATTCAACACGCTTTATTCCGGTTCTAGCCAATTTCTTCGCTGTTAACCCTGTGGAGATCGATGTGGATCACGCTCAGCGCGATACGGGTGACTCAAAATACAATATTTTTCGTCTAATTAATCTTTATGTAGATCTATTGATTTGCATGTCCACTTTTCCCCTGCGTCTGGCCAGTGTGGCAGGTATCTTAATGAGTTTCGTTGGTTTAGCCGCCGGTCTGTTTCTCCTCTGTGGCCGTTTTTTCTTCGGTTCAATTTGGGCGGTGGATGGTATATTTACTGTGTTTTCGTTGGAATTCATTCTCCTTGGGGGTATTTATTTAAGCGTGGGGATTTTGGGTGAATATATGGCCCGCCTCTACAACACCGCCCGCAATCGCCCTCTTTACTGTATCCAGCGAGTGGTGGGTCGAACAGAAAAGGATAATTTATGAAAGCTATAGTGCTGGCTTACAGTAACATTGGGCATGCTGGACTTGAGACAGTTCTGAAACATGACATAGAAGTGGCGGCGGTTTTTACCCATCCCGACAATCCAAGTGAAAACATCTGGTTTCAATCAGTGGCTGAATTAGCCGCGTCCAAAGGGCTGCTAGTCTATACCCCTAACGATATTAATCACCCTATTTGGGTTGAGAAAATAAGAATTCTAGCCCCGGATGTTCTGTTTTCTTTTTACTATCGCCAGTTAATCAAACCGCCTCTTCTCTCCATCCCATCTCTAGGAGCTTTCAATCTTCACGGTTCTCTATTGCCTAAATATCGAGGTCGCTGCCCAGTGAACTGGGTTCTAATTAATGGTGAAAAAAAGACCGGTCTAACTCTCCATCTCATGACCGAAGTTCCGGACGCTGGAGATATTGTTGGACAAATATCTGTTGTTATTGATCAAGATGATACAGCCCGCTCTTTAAATGAAAAATTGACCGCTCTCGTTCCCAGTCTTCTATCCCCCCTATTCAAACCCATTGCCAGAAGAAAACCTCCACGTAGCAAGCAGGATCAGGCTCAGGCCACCTATTTCAGTGGCCGCTCCCCAAAAGACGGCCAGATCGATTGGTGCCAACCCGCTGAAAGTATCTACAACCTAATTCGAGCGATAACCCGCCCTTATCCTGGAGCATTTACTTTCGCCGGCGAACGAAAACTAATTATATGGGAGGCCGTCAGTGAACTAGGCGGTATAGGTGAAACTCCGGGAACTATCTTAAGTTCTAATCCCTTTACCGTTGCTACTACCCGGGGGGTACTCCGCATTACTCTAGGGCAAGAAGAAAAGGGCGCCTTAATTAGTGGCCCTCAATTAGCCGGGGATATGAACCTCAAAGCTGGTCTACGATTTTACTCATCTGTAGCTCAAGAAGGAGCAGGACTCAAAACTAGGGTTCTTATTTTAGGCGTTAACGGTTTTATCGGTAATGCTCTGAGCGAACGCCTTTTGGCTGACGGCCGTTTTGAGGTTCATGGCATCGACCGCCGCGGTGACCAAGTGGTCCGCTTTAAAGGGCACCCCAATTTTTATTTTTCTGAAGGTGATATCACTATTCACCGCGAAACAATCCGTTATGAAATCAGCAAAGCCGATGTTATACTACCCCTTGTGGCTATAGCTACACCCATAGAATACGTTCGAAATCCTTTAGGAGTTTTTGAGCTAGATTTCGAGGAAAATCTTAGGGTGCTACGCTATTGCGTAGAATATAATAAACGCATAGTCTTTCCTTCCACTTCTGAAGTATACGGCATGTGTGACGATCCGGAATTCGATGAAGATAACTCCCCACTCATTGTCGGACCTATCCGTAACCAGCGTTGGATTTATTCCGCCTCTAAGCAACTTCTGGACCGGGTTATCTGGGCCTACGGTTGGCACCAGGGATTACGTTTTACTCTTTTTCGTCCTTTCAATTGGATTGGGCCCCGTCTTGATCGTCTTGACGCGGCTCGCATCGGCAGTTCCAGAGCCATTACTCAAATGATTTTCAATCTAGTGAAGGGAACCCCCATATTGCTTATCGACGGAGGCGAGCAAAAGCGTTGTTTCACCGCCGTCGAAGATGGTATTGAAGCCCTTTACCGTATAATTCTCAATAAGAATAATGCCTGCGACGGGGCTATCCTCAATATTGGTAACCCCGACGGAGAACTCAGCATCAAAGAACTGGCCGAAATTTTGGTGGTGGCCTTTGAAAAACACCCTCTCCGTCATCACTTTCCACCTTTCGCCGGTTTCTGTAAGATTGAAGGCACAACTTATTATGGGCAAGGCTACCAAGATGTTTTAAGCCGTCGTCCAGCCATTGCTAAAGCTAGAAGAATTATCGGCTGGAAACCTGAGATTAATCCGCGTCAGGCTGTGGAAGCCACACTAGACTTTTTCTTAAATAACCATCTAGAGACCAAATGCTGACTGGGCTTCGTATAGACGTAGATACTCTACGCGGCGCCCAACAGGGTGTACCCCGGCTTCTAGACCTGCTTAAACGGGAAAAAATAAAAGCTACTTTCTTCTTTTCAGTAGGGCCGGATAATATGGGTCGCCATTTATGGCGTCTTTTTAAACCAGCTTTTTTATGGAAAATGCTACGAACTAACGCTCCCATCCTCTACGGCTGGAATATACTCCGCTGCGGAGTTGTCGGGTGCGGCCCAGATATAGGGCGTAATGTGATTGAAATAATCCACCGGACGGTAGCTGAAGGTCATGAAGTTGGCCTCCACGCTTGGGATCACCATAAATGGCAAAGTATGAATATGGATAAACCTGGCGCGGTGACCCAAGAAATTAGGCTTGGTTTCGAACGCCTAGCGGAAATACTCGGCACTGAACCTCTCTCTTCAGCAGCTCCGGCTTGGCGCGCCCCGGCGGTAGTCCTAACGGCTAAAAGAGCCTTCCCCTTTCTTTATAACAGTGACTGTCGAGGTACGGACTGCTATCTGCCCATCCTACCCGACCAAACTGAGGCGCAGCCGCAAATTCCAGTAACCCTACCTACTTATGACGAAATGATAGGTCTTTATGGTACCACCGATACCAACTACAACCACCGCCTTTTAGACTTATTTCGACCTAAAGAGTTGAATATTCTTTGCCTTCATGCCGAAGTCGAAGGTTTAGCCAAGGCCGCCCTGTTCGATAACTTTCTTCAGCAAGCCTGGAGACGTGATCTGACCTTTACTCGTCTAGATAAAATTTTTGCTGCTCAGGGTAAACTAAAATCAGCGGCCCTGGAAATGCGATCGTCACTTGGCCGGGAAGGCCAAATGGCTTTTCAAGGTGCCTGGAGCTAAGAATTTATGGGTAACAAAAGCCTAAAACTTCACCCTTTCGGGGCTGTTTTTATGACCGCTATATCCCTAACCATGAAATATTTAGCTCTGGCGCTTCTTTTTGCCCTAGTCTATATCCTACCTTTGGGTCACCGGCCCCTATTTGAACCGGACGAAACTCGCTACGCTGAAATTCCTAGAGAAATGGTGGCTAGCGGTGACTGGACTAAACTAAGACAGGCCGGATTACGTTATTATGAAAAATCACCTTTAGCTTACTGGCTAAGTGCCGTATCTCTCATCGCCTTCGGTCTAACCCCTCTGGCGGTGAGATTACCCGCCGCCCTTGCCGCTGCCGGGGTTGCCCTTACTCTGTTTTTTCTGATGAGCCGTCTAAAAGATCGTCGCCGAGCTCTGGGTACAGCCTTTATTTATCTTACCTTTTTTGAAGTTTTCGGCATAAGCACCTTCGCCGTTTTAGACTCTGTCTTCACTTTCTGGGTTACTTTATCTATGGTCTTATTTTTTATGAGCCTGGGAAAAAAGCAACTCTTGCTACGTTTTATCTGGCTAACCATGTCCGGGGTAGCCTGCGCCGGGGCCGTTTTAACTAAAGGGTTTACCGGTTTCGTTATTCCTCTACTCTCCATTACCGCCTGGATCTTCTGGCAAAGACGCTTTAAAGAACTTATTTTCTTTTGTCTGATACCCCTGGCCGCCGCCATGTTGGTCATTCTGCCTCTAATTCCAGCTCTCAATCATAGTAATCCAGAATTCTGGTCTTATTTTTTCTGGGTCGAACACGTTCAACGCTTTCTTAACCCTGTCGACGGCCAGCATAAGCAACCTTTCTGGTTTTTTTTGCCTCTCTTCCCTCTAGGAGCTTTACCCTGGTTCTTTTTTCTGCCCACTGCCTTAGGCCAGATCACAAGCAAACTCAACACCGGTGATAGTCTCACCCACTTCAGCTTAACTTGGCTGTTATTACCCTTTATATTTTTTTCCGCCTGCGGTGGTAAACTTTTAACTTATATTTTACCTTGTTACGCCCCTCTAGCCATTATTTTAGCCGATGCTATTTTTGATTTAACGCCATCATTAGACCTGAAGCGCTCGGCTAAAATTACCTCTATAGTTCTGGGAGTATCGGCCGGAGCAACTCTAGCTGTATGGCTACCTTTTTTCTGCCCGGATGATCTACGTACCGAATTATGGTCTGATCCTAAAACCTGGGTTCTAGGAGCCGCCCTTAGTCTAAGCGCCTTAGGACTTTTTCTCTCATCTGAATCATTTAAAATAAAATCTAACAGTCTTAAGGCGATTATACTTTCAGCCTTCTCTCTTATTCCACTGTTCCTGGCCTGTTTTTATGCTCTTCCGACTACCATCGAAACTGGCAAAGTCCCTTCGCTTCTACTGCATAAAGTCGTCCCCCTTACCCCACCCGAGTCCCTCGTTATTGCTGATGCATCGTCTTTAGCAGCGGCCTCCTGGCACTACCAACGGGATGATCTCATACTTTTTTCCGGCCAGGGCGAATTCGCCTACGGCCTTAATTTTCCTGAAGGCGAACATCGATACGCCGACACCTTTTCTGACGCTGCCGTTCGTATCAAGCAAGAACTAGCCACTGGCCGACCAGTAGCTTTAATCATGAGAACTAAACTCTACCCACTCATGAGCCAAGCTCTAAGCGAACTTAAACCAGCTCAAACTCTAACTTGTTCCAAATTTATATGGGTGCTTTATAAGTAAATTATTAAGTAATAGACCTAACACTTATAAATATAAGTAACATAAAATATTATTTTTCTAGGAAAATTAGAACTTCTACGGGCCACAGTTTTTGGCGCATAGGCACTTTATTTCAATAGCTAGCCGTGACGAAGTAACGGATTAACTATTTTAAGCGGTTTACATTTATATAAGCTCTTAACTTTATCAGAGACCCTAACTTAGACTTTAAAACCAGACCGAAAAATTATACTTGACCGGTTAACCAAAAATAGGCAATATATTAACTGTTGTCCAATTAACTTCGGCTCAAAAATTTTATTTGAGCGTCCCCACCCTGGTGGGCTGGTTTAGTTTTTTTAAAATAATTTTAGCCGGAAGTGGGCAATTCCAGCTCAAAGAAAAAAGAAAGGTTGTAACATGACTAAATCGGAACTAGTCGCTAAGCTCGCATTAAAAAATAACATTACGAAAGCTAAGGCCGACCAAGTTTTAAGCACTTTAGTTGAACTTGTAATTGATGAGATTAAAAATAGGGGAGGCATAGCTCTAGCCGGCTTGGGCAACTTTATCATTGTTAAACGAGAAGCCCGAAAAGGTCATAACCCAAAAACTCTAGCCCCTATTGAAATACCAGCTTCCAAATCTGTAAAATTTAAAAGCGCTAAGGCCCTTAAAGACGCAATCAACTAAATTAAAAAATTAAATTAAGGAGTTTTAATGGCCAGAGTAACTATTGAAGATTGCTTAGAAAAAGTAGAAAATCGTTTTGTTCTAGTACATCTGGCTGCGGAAAGAGCCCGGCAATTAAAAAAAGGCGCTCCACCCATGAGTGACCGTAAAAACAAGGAAATTGTTCTAGCCCTTCGTGAAATTGCCTCTGGCGTAATAACTCATGACAACCTTCAAATTCACGAACCTGTCTATCTGGAACAAGATGAACAAATTGAAATAATTGATGACGATCTTATTATCGCTGAAAACCTTAGTAATGACTAAGGCTCACTGATATAAAGTAAACGCTGTAAAAGTTATCGATCGTTTTTAGCGTTATTTTTATAATAAAGCATAAAATAAGCAACAGAGGCCGAACTTTCTTTTTTATTGACTGGGAAAATAAATAATGTTTTAACCAATACAAAAATATAACTATAATTACATCCACTAAGGCGGCTAGGGGCTAATGCGAAGATCGTTCCGGCCCAATTATAGTTACCTGTCTAGTGGAGTTTATCTATAGCATTACTCCTCTTTTAGTTACAACTGACAGCCGCGAAATTATAAGTCACCCCTGATAAAATTGGTGAATTGAGACAGCTATAATCTAGTGATTATAAATATTGGTATTAGATTATTCAATACTACTATAACTCTAGAAGCTACTTTAAATGTTCTTGAACGAGTCATTCCCAGATTAACTAAAACTATAAAGGCGATTTTCCGAGCTATTATCCCTCTGGCTAACCTCCCCCTGGTAGTGGTCGGACAGAGCTAAGCCTAATTTGTTATCAATTTCCTTTGGTTCCTTATATCCTAAAATATAATCCGTCTAAACTTCTATTACCCTCAGGAATTTTTAAATCTAGCCGCGGATCAGCTCGTTGAAGAACTAATCGTTTCCAGATTCGAGTAGATAAAATAGATGATCAGAAAGATGCTTATCAGCTTTGCTCTAAAAATGAATGCAATGACAACAGTTACGGTCCCTAGCCTATTATTCAGATTTTTCCATCTTCTCACCTTCATCTAACTATACTTCCATTCTTTTTACAGAAGACTCTGTTTTACCGACGGTGCTTACCCTAATCTAGGACTTAAGACCTATAATATCAATCTTAAAGTCGATATATCTCTGGTCCTGACCGCTCTTTTCTCGTAACTACTCAGCTAAGTCAGTTAATGAGAAGATAAAATCAGGAAATTTTTCATAGAAGAGTAAATTGAGAGCCTCAGAGGGGGGGATATTATTTTTACAACGTATAGAGATATAGCTTCTACTGCGGCAAAATATTTTCGCCCCATTCCAGGTTCTGAAGCATCCTGACTCTTTTTACTGCTCGGTCAGGTTATTAGTAAAGGACACGTCTTTACGAATCATAAATTAAAGAGTATTATCTTTATAATTTCGTAGCCGCACTAAAAGATTGTATAGTTTTGACTAATCCATCTGTTCTATTTTACCTAGTAATTACACTGTCTCTGGGTCTTTTAACTTAGTATTTTGCAGAATTCTCCGATAATTGTCCTGCTATTTATCAACTTCCAAGGGATTTAGGCGTCCACCAGCGTTTTTAATTCTTTTATTAGAGTATTTAAATGATAGAATTATTTCCCCTATCTAAATTCGTCCATCACTTTCTTTAGTAATAGTAAGTTTTCTTAAGTGTGCGTGTTATAAAGAACATAGAGATTTTCGATATAGGTGTAGTAAAGTTTCCAGTGGTCATAATAAAAACCACCCTGACTGTCGGATAGCATACCCAGGCCCGCTCATAGGAAAGCATCTGAAATTATAAAAGGATAATCGGCCTGTACCTTAACGAATTTCTCTAATATTGGTTATACCCACGGGGAAATTAGCAGTTATTTTTGTCCCTGTTTATCGATCTTAATAGCCCTATTGAGTATCTTGAGGGTGTTATTTTTTAACTATATTTTGAAAACAACAAACCACAAATTTTTCAAATAAGATAAGTTGACCCTAAAATCACCAAAGACGCATTTAGATAGAGGCTCACACTTTTGACCTACTAACTATAAGATGGCGAGTTTTAACTTGGATACAGAAGCATGATGACAGTATATTACAAAATTAAGTCATTTTTCGTAAAATAGTGCTAAGCACTTTAATTGCAAAATAACTTAAAGGGTGGAGCAATGATTAAGTTATTTAAGAGTAGATATATAATACTTACTTTCAATATTTTTTTGTGGAAGGATAACCTTTCAATGGACCGTAACTTACGCGTTATCTAATTTAACTAATTTTTCTTAACGCATTGAAGTCGAAAGGTCAGAAAAGTTTTTCAAAGCTTCTATTTTGTTGTATGAAGAGAAGGTATTTAAGAAAAAAGTTCTCTTTGACAGCACCTTTCAAGAAAAAAAAGTTACTTTCCCAGCTGATTCTAAGTTGTAAACATCTGGGAAAGTAACAACTCGCCTTTGGAAGATAGTGCTATTTACAGTCTTTTCTTTATATGATAGCTATAAAAAAAGAATATAAGCTGGGTTCGAAAGTTTTGATAACGGTAACTAAGATCCACGATATAATTGTAACTACCAATTTCTTTGATTGAGATCTATATAATAGCAACACGCTTAAAGATGCACTTCAACAACCAGTCATAAAAATGAACTATAAACTAAATCTAGAGATTTGTGCTTAATGTTATAAAGATAGTAAAATAGGTGAAGAGGTCCAAATATTAACACTAGAAGATTAAAGTCAAAAAATTAATAGCCCTAAAAAACAAAAAAATAGAAAATACAAAAAACGACGTAGTATAATGGAACTAGTTACTAGGTATTTTAAATAAGATTTTTTAAATAAAATAGCGCCGGAAGTATCAAACTAAATTTACGCCTATCTTACTAAGTAATTACAGTGGAGAATCCTATGAATAAATTAACTTAGGTCGACTTATCTTCAACAAGTCTAGAACACTGTTTTTTTGGGCCCTACGAAAGTAGATCTTACGCCAGTAACACCCAAGTCCTGGATATACTATTAAAAAATTTAATCAAAATAGGGGCCATATCTAGACTAATAAGGCCAATTAAGAAAGAGTAATTTATGAGAAGCTACCATATGACTAAAGGACCGACTCGTGCGCCCCATCGCGGCCTTTTAAAAGCCCTGGGATTAACTAATGATGAAATAAACCGCCCCTTAATCGGCGTGGCTAATTCCTGGAATGAAATAATTCCCGGTCATCTTCACCTAGATAAAGTGGCCGAAGCCGTCTGCTCTGGAATTCGTTCAGCTGGTGGAACGCCATTTCGTTTTGGCAGTATAGGTATCTGCGACGGTTTAGCCATGAACCATGTGGGCATGAAATATTCCCTGATGAGCCGTGAACTCATTGCCGATTCAATTGAAGTTATGGCTACCGCCCATCCCTTTGACGCTTTAGTACTTGTACCTAACTGTGATAAGGTTACTCCAGGTATGCTGATGGGGGCTTTACGACTCAACATCCCGGCTATAGTTGTTTCCGGCGGCCCTATGCTACCGGGGCGCTATAAGAATAAAACTACTGATCTTATAACTATTTTTGAAGCTGTAGGCGCCCAGGCTGCTGGCAAAATTTCCGAGGCAGAATTAGAAGATTTAGCTGGGCACTCCTGCCCTGGTCCAGGTTCATGCGCCGGCATGTTTACGGCTAACAGTATGAATTGCCTCAGTGAGGCCCTTGGATTGGCCCTACCTGGTAATGGCACTATTCCAGCTGTCTCCGCCGATCGTATCCGGTTGGCCAAACTTAGCGGGGAAGCGGTTATGAATATTTTGAGTCTTAATTTAAGGCCCCGCGACCTAGCAACACCCATAGCTTTTCAAAATGCCCTAGCCGTAGACATGGCTCTAGGCTGCTCTACCAACACTACCTTACATGTCCCGGCTCTAGCTCACGAAGCCGGGGTGGCTTTCACTTTAAAATCTATAAATGAACTCAGTCGAAAGGTACCTCACTTAGTAAGTTTATCTCCAGGGGGACTTCACCACCTAACAGAATTAAACGAAGTGGGCGGAGTTATGGCGGTAATGAAAGAACTGGCGGCAGCGGCCTTAGTCAATCCAGAAGCGCTAACGGTTACTGGCCATCCTTTGGGTGACAGTTTGGATAAAGCTCCAGGAATAAATGACGGAGTCATTATCAGATCGGTAACCACTCCCTACCATAAAGAGGGTGGTTTAGCCGTACTTTATGGTTCCCTAGCCCCGGACGGTGCAGTAGTAAAACAATCTGCAGTGGCTGACATTATGCTCAAACACACTGGCCCGGCTCGGCTTTTCAATAGTGAAGAAGAAGCGACAGAGGCCATTCTAGCCGGCCGCATCAAAACTGGCGATGTGGTGGTGATTCGGTATGAGGGTCCTAAGGGCGGCCCCGGCATGAGGGAAATGTTAACTCCTACTGCGGCTATTATCGGCCTAGGATTGGGAGAGGATGTGGCCTTGATCACCGATGGTCGTTTTTCCGGGGGCTCGCGAGGCGCGGTCATAGGCCATGTTTCTCCTGAAGCGGCCGAAGGTGGCCCCATCGCCCTTCTAGAAGAAGGTGACCTAATAGAAATTGATATACCCAATCGGGTTTTAGATTTTAAAGTTGAGGCTACAGAACTAGAACAGCGACGGGCCTTCTTGCCTAAATTCGAACCAAAAATAAAAACCGGCTATGCGGCTCGCTATACCCGTGATGTCTCTTCAGGGGCCCACGGGGCAATTATGAAATGAATCTATCCTTAATACCCTCAACTATTCTAAACCTAGGGGAGAACCAGAAATATTAAAAGTTTTCCTTCTCTGGCTAAATCTTAATAAAGATGTAACCCCTCCTAACCGGGCTGGTTCCAAAATAACTAGGAAACTCAACATTATTTTTTCTAAACCTTAATTCATATAGTTAAAATTATTTTTATAGAGCCGTCAAAAAAATTTTATTAGGTTAATAAGTGAGGTCTCGATAAGAGTAGCGCTAATTAAAAGTAAACTATTTTCATCGAGCAAGCCTAAGCTCCTCTAGTGAAAATATCGCTGTTTAAAAACTGGCGGTAACCTAAAATATGGGCTACCGTCTATAAAGTTTAATTATCTCTTTTCTAAATGAGCTAGAAAAGAGCCAACTATAGTTGACTTCAATTGGTTAACAGTCTCTCCGTCTAGATCTTCACCTTCTCCTCGAGGTAATAATAGCCTAGATTTAATCTGGGTAAGAGTGACGGCCATGACCAGAAACTCTGTGACTATTTCTAGATTTATAACCTCTATTATATCCAGATATTTCGGATATTGGGCGGTAATAAGCGCCACGAAAAATATCAATCAAGTCCACCTCGTTTTTTTTGAACAAGGTGAAGTAAAAGATCTAAATGAGTGTCGTAAATTTGAAGCTTTACTAAAAGAATCAGTCACTATTAGCCAGCGATTAACTGAAATATGAAATTTATTAGAGGCATAATGAATCCGCTTAATATTTCGGTAACGGAAAGGAGTAAAAGGACGAAAAAGAATATCAAATTATAGCGGTTAGCTAAAAAAATCCACCGCGGTGGTAGAAAAGAAGAAACAGCTTTAAAACCATCCAAAGGCGGTAGAGGTAAAAGATTAAATACTCCCAGGGAAATATTAATAAAAATAGTTAAAGCTACAATTAGAGCTATATCTTCAGTTAAGCCGGAGGGAATTATATTAAAAAAATTTAAAGAATATAAGATTTTAAATCCCAAAGTCAGGATCAGAGCCGCCAAAAAATTCATAATCGGACCGGCTAGAGCGACTAAGGAAATACCCCAAGCCGGGTTTTTAAAATTATCTGGATTTATGGGTACTGGTTTAGCCCAACCCGCTAGTTGCGATAAAAAAAGAATCAAGATACCGAAAAAATCTAGATGGGGTAGGGGATTTAAAGTTAAGCGACCTGCGTTTTTAGCCGTATCATCACCCAAAATATGAGCGGTTAAGGCGTGGGCGTATTCATGGACAGTTAAAGCTGATAAAATCGGTAAAACCATAATAGCTAAGTGCCGGATATCTGATTGTTCAAACATATTTTAAACCTCCTATTCTTTGATCATTTTCAATACAGCAAGCCAGAAAATAATTCTATTTTTTTTAGTTTACATAATATTACTTATCGGTCATTTAGAATAATCCAGCTTGACCTCTTAAAGCTAAAACATTATAATTTACTTATGATTAATGAGGATTAAACGAAATCGAATGGAGTCGGTCATGGATTACCCTGAGCTCGGAATTTTATTTGATCACGACCGCTTAGAACGCATCGGTTTTCCCGAAGCTGTTTTCTGCCAAGGCAAACCAATTAGCATTTTAGAAAAACTTATACAAGATTACGGTAGCGAAGTGAATCGTTCCCTCCTTTTCACCCGCTTGGAACCGGAGATTTGGGTCAAACTTAACCCTGAGGCCCAAAGAAAACTGGATTATCATCCTATCTCCAGAACCGCTTTCCATAACCCTTTGCCTAAACGAGACTCTAAAGCTAATATAGCCATAATTTCGGCCGGTTCAGCCGATGCGTTTGTCACCTGGGAAGTAGCTCGGACTTTGGAATATCTTGGTCTAGCTCACACTGTTTTTGAAGATAGCGGTGTTGCTGGGCTTTGGCGACTAACTTCGCGCCTGAACGAAGTCAACTCTCATAAAATTCTTATTGTAATCGCCGGGCTCGACGCAGCTTTAGCCTCAGTTTTGGCTGGCCTGACTCCACGTCCAATCTTTGCCGTTCCCACCTCAGTAGGGTATGGTCAGGCTCAAAACGGCCTTACAGCTCTTAACAGCATGTTAATAAGCTGCGCCCCGGGTCTAAGCGTTTTTAATATAGATAACGGCTACGGCGCGGCCTGCGCTGCCGCCCGGGTTGTCAACCTTTTGATATAACGCTATTATTCTTAAAAAAACGGGCCAAAATAAAAAGTTCTGAACTGGTACTTCGACTAGCCTTAGGTTTAAGACGGATAATTTTAGTAAAACTAGAAGCTAAAGCTAAAATAAAAACATTTCCTTCCTGGCTTTGAAATATTTTGAAGAGAAAGTGACCACCGGGCTTCAACAAACCCTCAGCTAAATTCCAGGCTTGGTGGCATAATTCTAAATTACGGGCCTGATCCACTTCACGTCGGCCCGTAGTCCGAGGCGCAAGATCTGATAAAATCAAATCAAAAGGTCCGGCTCTGATCACAGCCTCCGGTATTCCCTCTAATAAATCAGCCTGATAAAGGCTCACTTGCGGCGGCCAAACCTTCTCTTGGGTAACTGGATTTAAATCTAGTCCGATAACCCGCCCCGC
>LQAB01010268.1_pt1 | contig 19351 bp, 14 predicted proteins | sample 654521 | NCBI WGS metagenome assembly LQAB01 (sample SAMN00762031, study PRJNA78659) | termite gut metagenome | isolation source: bacterial endosymbionts found in Trichonympha flagellates filtered from... | host: Zootermopsis nevadensis | place: USA: Mt. Pinos, Los Padres National Forest, CA ... | reverse complement strand
GATTAGCCTAGTGCCTAGAGGGCTGCAGAACATTTTGGAATATGTGATTGAGAGTGGTGAAAATTTCAACTTTCTATTATGGGCGAAAAAAGCCGGGTCTTTTCCCCTTCCTGGCTACCTTTTTCTCTTTGTGTCATGTTCCAACCTGCAGGGTCTACTACCCGGTAGCTTGGCCCCTACCTCTAACCTTAATACTACCGCCAGTTTAGCGGTTATGATCGTTGGCCTAACCCATCTAGTCGGCCTTAAAAAACATGGTTTTCGCTATATCAAACATTTTATGGGGCCTATGCCTATTCTGGCTCCCTTGATGCTGGCTATTGAAACCGTCAGTCATTTTTCTCGCCTCATCTCCTTATCTTTGCGTCTCTTCGGTAATGTCATGGGCGAGGATTTGGTCGTCATTATTCTTTTTGCCCTGGCCGGAGCCTATTTTGTACCTTTGCCCATGATGTTTTTGGGGCTTTTGACCGGCTTTTTGCAAGCTTTCGTTATAACTCTGCTGGCTATGATCTATATAACTGACGCTATGCATGAGGCCCATTGAGGTCTTAAGACTTTAAGTTGGCGCTCCACCGTTTTCCAAAAGGCCGGAGCGCTGAAAGCGGTCTGTTTTTACTTTAAAATTCAATCTCAGGAGTCACACATGAAAAAACTAGCTTTTCTCGTTACCGCCCTGGCTGTTATGACCACTGCCGGCGTGGCTCTGGCCGACGACACCATTGTTGTGGCCGCTGCCGGCCTTGAAACCATCGGCACTATCGCTTTGGGCGCCGCCTTAGCCATTAGTTTGGGTACCTTGGGTCCGGCCATCGCCCAGGGTCTAACCTGTTTTTCCGCTCTGTCGGGCATTGCCCGCAATCCCGAAGCCACTGGCGCTATTAGAACTAATATGATTATTGGTCTGGCCTTGATCGAGTCTCTGACCATTTACGCTTTGGTGGTGGCGTTGATTTTAATCTTTGCCTTCCCCTATAGTTCTATTGTGAGCGCTGTTTTTTAATTTTCTACCTTAATCCTGGTCAAGCGGCTTTCGGAACGCTGAAGGCCGCTTTTTTCTTATGGATAGCTAGAATATGAAACTGGAACAGTGTCCGGTCGATTTACGCGACTACCTAATCCCCGTTCCGACCGAGGGATTGAACTATCATTGTCTTAAATGTGGCGTAACAGCTCTTCCGGATCGGCTCTACTACACTTGTCCCGCCTGCGGGGGACTCTTGCTTTTGGAAGACGATCGAGTTGATCGATTTAAGGAACATTCCGGCGAATTTTGGCGGCGCTTGTTCGACTATCGTCGTTTGCTCAACAAGCAGCCCCTGCGGGGTATTTTTACCTTCTATGAATTTTTGATTCCGCTGCTTGATTTGACTGATATAGTCTATCTGGGCGAGGGTCATACCCCGTTAGTGGCTGCCCCTTCCTGTCTGATGGAGGTAGTCGGTCTCAATTTTTTTATTAAGCACGACGGTCAGAATCCTAGTGCTTCATTTAAAGATCGGGGTATGGCTGCGGCCCTATCTTATTTGAAATATCTCCGGCGTACCCGCGGCCTGACTGAAGTGCTGGCTATTTGTGCCTCAACTGGTGACACTTCAGCTGCAGCCGCCCTCTATGTGGCTGCTTTGGGCGAAGGAGTCAAGTCTGCTGTTCTGCTTCCCCAGGGCAAGGTTACTTTACCCCAGATGGGTCAGTCTTTAGGCGCGGGGGCTAGAGTCTTTGAACTCCCGGGGGTTTTTGATGACTGCATGAAGGTGGTGGAATATCTTTCCGAGCGCTTTGAAGTAGCTCTGTTAAACTCTAAGAACCCCTGGCGGGTCTTGGGGCAAGAATCTTATGCTTTTGAGTTGGCTCAGGAGTTTGATTATGAACTGGACGATTTAGTGTTAATGGTGCCAGTGGGCAACGCTGGCAATTTGACAGCTATTTTAAGTGGTCTCCTCAAACTGTACCGTTATGGGATTATTGAATATCTCCCTAAGGTAGGGGCGGTGCAGTCGGAACACGCCGATCCGGTCTTTTGCTATTATGATCAGAAGATCGACCCTGTTTATCGGCCGGTTACGGTGCGGCCTTCAGTAGCCCAGGCAGCTATGATTGGTGATCCGGTCTCTTTCCCTCGAGTAGTGAAGATGGTGGCCGATTATCGCCGCCTGGCTGGGGAAGATCATTTTTTTGTAGTTCAGGTTAAAGAAGACGATATTATGGAAAATATGATTCTAGCTAACCGTTCCGGTTTGACCGTTTGCACTCAGGGCGGCGAAACTTTGGCTGGCTTACGGGCAGCTATGAAACTGGGCTTAGTCAGTTCTTCTGAACGGGCAGTAGTGGATTCTACGGCCCACGCCTTAAAATTCGCTGAATTTCAAAATGCTTACTTTGAGGGTGCTTTGATTGAGGGTTACGGTATTACGACTAATCCAGTTCTTGTCAATCGTCCCTTAGCCCTTGATTTGGTTGGGGTCTCGCTCCCTCGGTCTGGGGAGACCCAGAATCCGGCGGATCGGGCAGTTTATGTAGCCGCTGCTGCTGAAGCTATAGCCAAAGTTCTGGGGCTTACGCCTGGCCGCTCGGTATGACTCCGGCTCGTTCCTGGCACATGCGGCGTCACCTTCCCGTTAAAGAAAATGGTGGTCTGGCTACTGTTGATTTGTTGGCCCCCGGTGGTTCCAAGGCGGCCTGGGCAGCAGCAGTGGAGGCGGGGGCGGATGCGGTTTATGTTGGGTTGAACAAATTTTCAGCCCGAACTTATGCTGATAATTTTTCTTTGACGGAATTGGCGGGGGTGATTCGGGAATCGCATCGGGCTGGGGTTAAAATTTATTTGGCTTTTAATTCTTTGATTAAAGAAGGGGAACTGGGGCAGGCCTGGAGACTTTTGGCTGCTTGCTCTGAGCTGGAGCCGGATGCGCTTATTATTCAGGATTTAGGCCTGAACCGACTGGTTGCTAGTTACTTTCCCCATGTTCCTCGGCATGCCTCCACCTTGACGGCAGTTTACAGTCTACCGGGTCTAATGACCTTAGTCGCGGCCGGTTTTAGTCGGGCGGTCTTAGCTAGGGAACTGGCTCTAGATGAGGTAGCGTCCCTGGCTGCTCACAGCCCCATTGGTCTGGAAGTTTTCGTTCATGGGGCTTTATGCTTTTCCTTTTCTGGGCTCTGTCTCATGTCTAGTTTTTTGGGTGGGCACAGTGCCCTGCGGGGTGGTTGTACCCAGCCCTGCCGGCGGCTTTATCAACGAGGTGGTCGTAAAGAGGTTTTCTTTTCTACCACTGATTTGAGTGCGGCTCCGTATTTGAACGAGTTGAGGCGTCTACCACTAGCTAGCTTTAAAATTGAAGGTCGGATGAAGGGACCGGATTACGTTAGCCGGGTAGTGCGGGCCTACCGGATGCTTCTAGACGCTCCGGATCGGGACTGGGTCTATGCACTAGCTGAGGCGGAAAATATTCTGGCTGGGGCCCCTGGCCGTCGTACTACCGGCGGCTTTTTGAGCTCAACCGGAGTTGGAGGACCTCTAGCCCCTTTGAGCGTCACCACTTCCGGCCTTAAATTGGGCTTCCTGGAACCGGGACCGCCCGGCCGGGGCCGGGTGACTCTTCTAGAGCGCCCGGTAGCGGTGGGTGATCGGTTACGTTTGCAATTAGGGATCGGGGAGGTGGGTGCGGCCTTCAATCTTAAAGGAATTATTCTGAACGGCGAAGAAGTAGACGAGGCTCCGGCTGGAGCCTCGGTCGTTCTGATTGTGCCGGCTTTGTCCGGACAGAAGGGTGTTTTGTTTAAAGTAGCTTCGGGCCGGGAAGAGCGTGTCTTTTTAGCTTCGCCTCTGGTTCGCGCGGTTAGGGGAGCGGTTAAAAATTCATCCTCGATGGCCCATGACTTCGGATCGGTACCATTGGAATTGAGAGTCCCACGCGGCGTTTCTGCCCGGTGTTTGGTCAGGCGGCCAGAATTCTGGCTATGGTTGGAAAAAACTGAAGATTTACGGGATATCGGCGAATTCGCAGCTAAAAAAATTATCCTGCCCCTGATTCCATCCAACTTGCGGTATTTCAGACGGAATCGTCGCCACTTGAAAAAAGAGGCGGCTCGGCTGGTTTGGAGCCTGCCCTCCTTAATTTTTTACCGTCGTCAGGCGGAACTGGGTCAGGAGGTGCAGGATCTGGCGGCCGCTGGCTTCAATGACTTTATGGTAGCTAATATTGGCCAAATTAACCTGCTTCAGCGGCACGTCCGGGATGCGGTAGCTTTAAAAATATGGGGTGATCATCATCTGGGGCTTTTAAACCATCTAGCGGAGGCGGCTTTAGCAGATTTGGGTTTGGTTGGTGCTACCCTTAGCTTAGAAATGGATGATGAAACTGCTGGTGGCTTTTGGTCCCGGCCGGCGACCCTAGGTCGGCTTGTCTATCTTTTTGGTCGGCCGGCTCTTTTTACTTCTCGTTTCCTCCTGGAAAGTCGGGGGAATTCGCCTTTTATTAGTTCCAAGGGCGAAAAATTTTACCTGACTCGGGAAGGTGAGGGCACTATAATATCGGCCGAGCGGCCAGTTTTTCTGGCGCCCTTGCTTAAAAAACCTCCTCTGCCCGGCGGGGTCGGCTTTATTTTAGATCTGCGTCGTGAACCTCACCCGACGGTTAGGCTTCGCGAGCTCAAAAAAATTCTGGTCGGTGGCGGCCAGAGCCAGGGGTCGGCCTTCAATCTTAAACGCTCTTTATTTTAAATATTTGTTATTTAAATACGCTTTTGATATTTTTAAGATGAGCGTTGTCGTTTAATAAATAACAGTTGTTTTAAGTTTACCTTCTTTGGGAGGCGGCTAGGTGCTAGCTTGTGCTGCTGGAGTTGCTGTAGACGAATAATGATGTTTAGAAACTAACTTAGTCTATTTATTAGATTGGTGGCGGCTTTTAATCCTGGGTAAGGATTGGTAGATTTTTTTGATCTCTTGGGCTAGGGAAGAACGATAATAATTACCGGGGGCTCACCACCGATACCGGTTGCGATTTGATACCGATCTTTTTTCTGGAGGGGTGCGGCTAAGAATATGAGAATAACGCCGGTCAGGGCAAGATCGTTCTGGTTTTAGTCCGTTTGAAGATAGTTAAATTAAAGTTGGGTCCTTCATTTTCATTTTCAGCTGTCAGACTCAGAGCTCAGGCCTGGTGACTGGCTGAACTTATTTATTAGCAATACCTTTACTGTAACTAGAAATAAGTTAGTCGGGGGGTTGGTCTTAAGTCGGCTCTGTTATATTCTGGCGGCCATCTTTTTCCTGCCGCTCTGTCTCAAACATTTCTATGTTTTATTTTGCCATCAATTTGATTATCTTTAATGGGGAAACACTGGTTGGTAAAGTCATTTTGGTTTTAAGTTGAGTCGGGAGGGTTATGAGCGCTTCTGAAAGTCGCAGCCAAGGCCGGCCCACGGCTGTAGTTCTGACCCTGGGCTGCAAGGTTAATCAGTTTGAATCCTCGGCTCTAGCGGAGAATCTTATAGCCGCAGGTTATGAACTGGCGGTGGAACCAGTAGGGGCGGACCTTGTGGTTTTGAACACTTGCACTGTGACGGAAAAGGCCGATCAGGAAGCTCTGGCCCTGATTCGGCGTCTGAAGCGTCTAGCCCCGGCCGTTAAAATCGTTGTTACCGGTTGCTTGGCCCAGGTTAATCCAGCTTTGCTAGCTGAAACGGGGTTAGTGGAATTAGTTCTGAGGCAGGATGAAAAGAAAGATTTAATTCGGCACCTTGGGGTCCTGGAGATTCCTGATGGACGGAAGTTAGTCAGGGTGACCTCGCCTGGTGGTTGGGCCGCTGGTTTTAGCGCCCCGGCCTCGGAACGGACTCGGGTTTTTTACAAAATTCAGGATGGTTGTTCCGCTTTTTGCACTTATTGCGTCGTCCCCCTATCTCGGGGGGCTCCCCGCAGCCTTGATCTGGATCAGGTTCTAGAGGGTCTGCGCTCTTATTTGGTGCGTGGTCTAGCGGAGGTAGTTATTTGCGGAATTCATCTGGGTCAATGGGGGCGGGATCTGAACCCACCGCTCTCTCTAGCTGAGCTCTTGCATACCATTGAGGCTGAGATCACTCCTTATGAAGAAACCTTTCGCCTTCGTCTCAGTTCAATTGAGCCTTTGGAAATGAGGGATGATCTTCTGGCCGCTTATGAAATGTATTCCTGGCTAGCTCCTCATTTTCACCTGCCTCTTCAGAGTGGTAGCGACCGAATTTTGGAAAGTATGGGGCGACCCTATCGAGCCGCCCAGTTTAGGGAACTGGTGACTAGGATTAAGCTGGCTTGGCCTCTAGCCGCGGTGGGCGTGGATGTTCTGGCCGGCTTTCCCGGTGAGACTGAGGCTGATTTTCGAGCTACCGTGGAACTCTTAGCGGCCCTTCCCTTAAGTTATTTTCATATTTTCCCTTATTCTCGGCGTCCGGGTACTTTGGCTGCTGCTTTTTCGTCCCAGGTGCCGGAACATTTAAAACGCGACCGGGTGCTGGAATTAAGGCAATTAAATCAGGCTAAACGTCGGATTTTTGCTGAACTCAATGTAGGAGCTCGTCATTTGGCACTGGTGGAAAATACCCCACATCCTCCGAGCGGCCGCCTGAAACTTCTAACGGGCAACTACCTGGTGGCCCTCTTGTCAGAGACTCTACGCCTTTCCCCCGGCACTCTGGTACCGGTGACCTTAGCGGCCGCGCAAAATCCTTGGGGGCTTTTGGAGGCTAGCCCTGCGACCTTATTAAAATAGAGGTTGCATTATTTTAGTTATACGGGCAGAATAATATTCTAAGATACATTCTTTTAAGAGTGAGTTTGGTTGTTAATTTTCCAGTGATGATAAAAACTATAATAATATTACATAATTATAATATTAATTTGCTAAAATAGAGTCCTCTATTTTCCATTGTGTTAGCCGATCTTCCAAAATGTTAATTAGTTTTTGGGTAGTTAGAAAAAGTTAGCGAAAAGAGTAGGTTATTTTTTTATAAATAATTATAATGATTTATAATAAAAATATTTTTAGGTATTATTTTAAACCTATTTTGTTAGTAAAAAGCTTAATTATAAAATTTTTTCTGACTAATTTGTATTGTAAGTCTATTCGTTAAGTGTTTTTATTTAAAAACCGAATGGAACTAAAGTTTTGGATCTGTTTTTTTTTGCTCAATACATGCCTATGTATCTTAAGGCGGCCGGATTAACCGTGACTTTGGCCGCCGCTGGCATCGGTCTATCTGTTGTTTTGGGACTGATTTGTGCCCTGGTTCGTTTCTATCGCCTACCTCTCCTGCGGCCACTCGCCTCTATTTATATTGAATTTGCCCGCAATACACCTTTGATGATCCAGCTCTTTTTTCTCTATTATGCCCTTCCTAAGGTGTACCTGAAACTGGAAGGAATTTCCTGCGCAATTATCGGTCTGGCTTTTCTCGGCGGTGGTTACATGGCTGAGGCTTTTCGCGGCGGTCTGGAAGCTGTTAGCCGGACGCAGATCGAAGCTGGTCTTTCCATGGGCTTGACTAGGTTACAGTTGATTCGTTACGTAATCTTACCCCAGGCCTTTGCTGTGGCCGCTCCGGCCCTTGCCGCTAACACTATTTTTTTGATAAAGGAGACCTCCGTCTTCAGTATTGTGGCTTTAGCTGATCTAGTTTATGTTTTTAAAGATCTAATTAAGGAAGGGCACAGCACTGAAAATAATCTTCTCTTAATTGGCTTTTATTTAGTTATCATTCTGCCAGTTTCCCTGCTTTTCAGTTTATGGGAAAGGAGGCTGCGCCGTGTTGGATTCAGCGTTTAGTGTCTTTAGCCAGGGCCGAAATTTTGCCCGAATCGTAGAAGGGCTCTGGGTTACGTTAGAAATATCGGCCGTTTCGGTTCTTTTATCTCTCATTCTTGGTCTTATTGCCGGCCTGATCATGACCGCAAAAGAAACTCTTGGAGCTACGGCTATCCGACTTTATTTCGAACTTATTCGGTTTACCCCTATTCTGGTTTTGCTTTATTTGTTTTACTATTCATTGAGCCGAGCCTGGGGTATTAATCTTGACGCTAAGGTAGTGGCCATTCTAGTTTTCACTCTATGGGGTACCGCTGAAATGGCTGACCTCGTGCGAGGCGCCGTGACTTCTATCTCAGTCCATCAGCGTGAAAGCGGCTTAGCTTTAGGGCTGAACGAAAGCCAGATCAATCATTATATCGTTATTCCTCTGGCGGTGCGGCGGTTGATTCCCGGAGTTATAAACCTAACCACTCGTATGATTAAAACTACTCCGTACATTTTTTTTATTAATGTTCCTGAACTTATTAAAGTTGGGCAGCAGGTAGTGGAATTAACTGGGTTTAAAAATAAACTGGCTAGTTTTTGGGTTTATGGTTTTATTTTTTTTATATATTTTATGGTTTGCTTCCCTATATCTCGTTATTCCAGCTATCTAGAAAAAAAATGGGGTGGTTGATAATAATTAGGAGTGTGTATGTTTAGCGACCAACCGGTTTTAAAAATTAAAGAATTGTATAAAAAATATGACGAACGGGAAGTGTTGCACGGTATTTCGTTGGAAGTTAAAAAAGGCGAAGTTCTGGTGATGGTCGGGCCTTCGGGCTGTGGTAAGAGTACTCTTCTACGTTGTCTAAATGGTCTTGAACCCATAGATTCCGGTGATATTGAACTTAATGGCGAGTCCATCATCTTCGGCAAAATTCGTTGGAATTTGGTTCGCCAACGCATTGGTATGGTTTTCCAAAGTTACGACCTCTTTCCCCATATGACTGTTCTGGAAAATATTCTTCTGGGGCCGTTGAAGGCTCAGAAGCGGGGTCGGGCTGAAGTTGCCGGAGAAGCTAAAACCTATCTCGACCGAGTTGGGCTTCTTGACCGCTGGGATTCCTACCCCAACCAATTATCTGGCGGGCAAAGGCAACGAGTGGCCATCGTTCGGGCCCTATGCATGAACCCTGAAATAATGCTCTTTGATGAAGTTACTGCTTCTCTGGATCCGGAAATGGTTCGCGAAGTGCTGGATGTTATGTTGGGTCTAGCCGTCCGCGGTCTGACCATGCTCATTGTTACCCACGAAATGGCTTTCGCCCGGGCTGTAGCCGATCGAGTTATTTTTATGGATGAGGGCATCATCGTCGAAAATGAGTCACCCGCTAATTTTTTTGAAAATCCTGCTACCGATCGGGCCCGCAAGTTTTTGAATATTTTTTATTTTGATGGAGTAAAAAAAGGGCCGGGTTAAGCTTTTTGGAGTTTCGTCAAAGCTGTTGTCTCGATCCCTCTGATCTTAGCACACATTGGTTATTCGGCTGAGATTATTTTTACTACCGTCTAGATAGTTGTATCGTCGGAAGATAGGGCTAGATTTTTTATTTGACTGATTGTGCTCCGTATTTGGCAGGGGTGGTTGCTTAGAAAATTATCTAATTAGGCTTCCAGTTCCGACATTTCCTCAAGAAAGGAGACCATTTTTTATAATAGGTTTCGGCGACTCGAATCATCGTCGTTGAAGGTTTTGCTTGTTAGATCGTTGGAAGTTGTGTTTAGCTACGGCCAGAAGTTTAGGGTGGTCCGTGAGGAAGTCTTTAAGCTGATTAAATTTACTTTGTCGTCATCGGGGAAATCACCGGATAGAGGCTGTCAAAAATTTTTGGTTAAGGGTTAGATAGCGGGTATAGATTTTCAGTAAGAATTTTTTGTAGAAGTGCGGTTCAAAAGTTGGGGGTAGTTAAAAAAGGTGACTTCTTTTTCTGGTAAGATGAAATTTTTTGGTGGACAATAGTTTCAAGAAAAGTTAAGCCTGAATAACGGCGAGGGAGTATGGGGTGCTGTAGGCCGCTATAAGGGCCGCGTCTTCCTAAGGATCAGGTTTTGGGTGCGGGTTTTAAAATCTCGTGGCTGGTGGAAGCTATGGCTGGAGCCGGAGTTTTGTTGGCTGTTAGGGGGGGTACCCTTCGGATAGAGAAATTACCCGAAACTATTGCAGCTAGTTTGCTAGACCCGGTGGTAGTTGGAAGGTATAGCGGCCGGGTTTGGTGTTGGGTGGGTTTAAGCATAAAAGCCGTTAGCCTGAGGGTGAGGGGGCTAGTGAGATTATTTAGGTGCCTCTTAAAAGTATATAAAATAAAAGTATAATTTAAATTATACAGTCCGGAAGTTACTTTAAAATCCAGTCGAAACGTCCTCTTTTTCGAGGGATGCATAAGGATACCATAACCACAATCAGGGTAAGCCTTTTGTTCAAGGAGAATTTATTGGAGTAAGTCAATCCTCGAGATATTTACTCGTACTTGGTTAGGGAAATACTATGGAATCTCTTAGAGTAAGAGTTTTAAAAGAGCTATTCCGGTTTTTTAAATTATTATTGGTTATAATCGAAATCGGTTTTAACTCTAAAACAATCCTGACGGCGTCACTTCTTTTATATTCGATAGACTAAACATAAAATATGACAAAACGAGAACTGTTAAGGGCTTGTTTTTTAGCTTTCCGCTTAGTATAATAAAAAAATAAATTAGGGAGGTTTCGGCCCATGGCTTTGAATATCGGTATTCTTTGTTCAGGGGATGGTCCGGAATTAGCGACGGTTATTTTTGCCGTGGAGAGCGGGCGATTGCCGGCTGATATTAAAGTAGTAATTGCCGACCGGGATAGCGCGGCCCTTACAGTAGCTCGATCTTCCGGCCTTTACAGCGCTTTTATACCCCGGTCGGCTTATCACACTAACCGGGATGGTTTTGAACGTCGTTTAGTGACAATATTTGAAGAGGCTAAAGTTGAGGTGGCGGTTCTGGTCGGTTATGAGCGGGAGCTGGGTCCTGTTTTAACTACGGCCTTTCCTAACCGCCTTTTCGGTTCAGGTCTGATGGGTGAACAATTAGTAACTAATTTAGCTCAGCGCCTTCGGGGTGAGCTCTTAACTCTGGTTCGAAATTGAGCTGAAAGCTATGCCTTCGAAAAAGAGTACTTCGAAAACTTTTTCTCGCCCATCGGCGGTTGCGCCAGCTTTCAACCCAGTTTTCGAAGTCTTAGCTAAATTGAAAAAAGTTCTGGCTGTTAAGGCGCAGACGAAGGTTGCCACTGCTGTGGCGCCGATCAGTTTGACTCCTTTAGTTGCATTGCCCGGAGATGAGAACCTTTTTTGGGCTGAAATGGCTGATGTTCTACCACTGCCTGAAAAAAATCGTCGTCATCTTAGGGCTGTATCGTCGGTTGTTCTGTCGAAAACCTCGGAATCGCTCAACGAAGATATAGAGATCCTGAAAAATCTCACTGAACTTGTTAGCGGCCAAGCTGAATTAGATCTAACTCATATGGGCGAATATGTGGAGGGTCAGACCCGGGGGTTGCCTTCTAGCATCATCGATGAACTGCGGGCCGGTTGTATCCCCGTTCAGGATCATTTGGATCTTCATGGTTTTACCCTTATTCAGGCCGAAGCAGCGGTGACCCGTTTTATCCTTGATTCTGTAGCTTTAGGCCGAACCTGTGTCCTTTTGATTCATGGTCGGGGCTTGCGTTCACCGGGTGGTATTCCCGTTTTGAAGCATTTTCTGGAAAATTTTCTCATTCGAGGTTTAGTTTGCAAGTATATTTTAGCTTTTACTACCGCCCGGCCCATTGATGGCGGTCTGGGAGCTAGTTATGTTTTGCTGCGCGCCTGAAGATGGCGATTTCATTCGTTGAAGGTGAAAGTAATCGTTTAGCTAGAATGGCCTTGGCTGATGTTGTCGAGGGTCGGGACAACTTGAGCCAGGGGGGTCTATTTTTAACGGCAGCTGGGCCTTGGGGTAAAACTAGCCTTTTAGAGGCCTTGGCCCAGGCGCTAACCGTTAGAGACCGGCCATTTACAGTTTTAAAAATTGGCGACGAAAATTCCGCTAAACTGGAAGCTTCAGTTTGGTCAAGCTGCACTATAATTATAGTCGATGACGTACACCTTTTAGCTGGGCGGCTGGAAATTCAAAATCTTCTTATTCGGGCTGTTGATGTCGCTGCTCAGCGTCTTGTTTTCAGCGCGCCGCATCCGCCATGGCGTTTATCTGGTCTGACGGAGGCATTGCGGTCCCGTTTGGGGGGAGGGGTGATCTTGCCTATTACCTCGCCTGAGTTTGAACTTATGCTAACTCTAGCCGTCCGTCGTAGCGATGAATTAAATCTGGCTGTGGGGCCGGAAATTTTGGCCGCTCTAGTGCGCCGGGCCGAAAGTGACCCTCGTTGTCTTTTGGGCTTGCTTAATACTCTTCACTTTATCATTAGCCGGGGTGGACTGAATCTGGAGGCGGCTTTTGCTAGATTGGGTGTTGGCGCCGATGAGGTCCAAGGGAAACCTAGGGTGAAGTTAAATAATATTTTAGATGGTGTAGCTGTCGCTTTTGGTTTAAAGGTCACCGATTTAATCGGACATTCTCGGTTGCGACAGGACGCCTGGCCGCGTAGGGTAGTCATGCTTTTGGCCCGTGAACTAACTAACTTAACTACTACGGAAATAGGCGCAGCTCTGGGTGGTCGTGACCATTCGACGGTCATCCACGGGCTCAAGAAAATCCGGGAAGAGTTAAAAAACCCGACCCGGGTTAGAATGGTAGAAAACTTGAAACGTTCATTTTTAACTATGGAAAATAATTTAGAATGTAAGAAGGTGGAACCTGATACTTCAGGCACCACCTAAAAAAAATTAAAGTTGGCTGCCATTTAGCTTTCAATAAAAGGTTTGAGCTTGCGGCTACGACTGGGATGGCGAAGTTTTCTCAGGGCTTTGGCTTCAATCTGGCGAATACGCTCGCGGGTGACTTCAAAATCGCGACCAACTTCTTCCAGCGTATGGTCAGCTTTTTCACCAATGCCAAAACGCAGGCGTAGCACTTTTTCTTCGCGTGGGGTTAGGGTGGCTAGGACTTTACGAGTTTGTTCGGCTAAATTTAAATTAATGACAGCGTCGGCTGGGCTGACGATGCGACGGTCTTCTATAAAATCGCCCAGGTAGCTATCTTCGTCTTCCCCGATAGGAGTTTCTAGTGAAATTGGCTCTTTGGCTATTTTTAAGACTTTGCGAACTTTATCCAGAGGTAGTTCCATCTTTTCGGCTATTTCTTCTGGGGTCGGTTCGCGACCCAGCTCCTGAACCAGATAGCGTGAGGTGCGGATGAGTTTATTAATGGTTTCTATCATATGTACTGGAATGCGGATGGTTCTGGCCTGATCGGCGATAGCCCGGGTAATGGCTTGGCGGATCCACCAGGTTGCGTAGGTGGAAAATTTGTAACCACGCTGGTATTCGAATTTGTCCACGGCTTTCATCAGACCGATGTTCCCCTCTTGAATGAGGTCAAGGAACTGAAGACCACGGTTGGTATATTTTTTAGCTATAGAGACTACTAGGCGGAGATTGGCTTCGATCAGTTCTTTTTTGGCGTCGCTGGCTAGGAGCTCTCCGCTATTGACGTCTTTGAGAATTCTGGCTAAATCCTTGGGCTTCATCTTCAAGCTGTCTTCAAGATATTTAGTTCTCTGATCGTGGTCGGTGACTTTCTGGCTAATCATATCTACCTGCTCGACCGTCAATTTTAATGTGCGGCAGAGCTTAACTGTCCCCTTTGGGTCTTTTTTAACGGTAACGCAAAATTTTTTTAAATCGTTTAAGCTAGTTACCTTGAAATAATCCAGCGCTGATTTTAGCACATTTTGGCAGGTGCGAAATTCAGTATCCCAAGATTTAAGTCGGGTTACCATGGCTTCATAGTGGGTGTGGTCAAGGCGAAGCTTGCGAAACATTTCGGCTATTTCCAGTTTACGCTTTTTGAGGTCATCTTGCAACCGGCTCTGCTTGGTTTTATCGCCAGTTTTCTTTTCCGCTATTGCCCGCCGTTTTTGGCGGTTATAATTTTGGTTCTTGCGTTCGATCTCTTTTATGGCGGCTATAATTTGATTGCGGCGCTGGGGTGATTCAACCTCGCTTTCTTCTTCTTCATCGGTATCTTTGACCACTTCTTTAAGGCGTATTTCATCAGCTTCTAGCTTTTTACGCAAGTTTATAATTTCATCGTAACCCACTGAAGTTTCTAGAATAGCGGTGATAATACGTTTTTCGCCTTCTTCAATGCGTTTGGCAATTTCGACTTCGCCTTCGCGGGTCAAAAGGGCCACCTGGCCCATTTCCCGTAAATACATTTTGACTGGGTCGGTGACGCGGGTTTCGATTTCGGCTTCAAAATTGAGATCGGGTTCACGGTCGTCCTGCCCTTTAAGTTCCTCAAACTTTTTGGCGCCTTTGACTAGTTCCACATCCTCAACATTAGGTAGATCTATGTCGTCAAAAATGGCTATGACGTCCTCGATGTTGTCGGTATTGTCAAAAGAGGAGAGTGATTCACTCAGCTCATCATAGCCTAAAATCTCTTTATCCTTACCCATTGAGACCATATCTCTGATTTTAAATGAGTTACGGGTCATGACGAATAACTCCTTTTATCTGGAGAGTACTTACCGAATTGATTATTATAAGTCAAATTATTTTTTAAGCAAATCTTTTTTTTCAATCTGGAGCCGCCGGATTTCCGCCTCATCCCCCGCTGCGAAAGCTGTGGCTATGGCTGCTGAAAGCTTGGCCTGGCGTTTTTGAATCCACTTAGTTTTCAAGCGGTTCATGTAGGCCCTAGCCTCCATTTCTGACTGATCAAGTGGGGTGAAGCGGGGGGTGAGAGCTGCCTGAGAGGCTAAGGCGGCAATTTCAGGGTCGAGATCGTCGAAATTGGTTGTTCCTAAGTTAGCTGCGCCTGCGGCTGCTAGCGTTTTTTGTAAACGATCGAAGATCTGGCGGCTGGGGTCGTCTGGCCAAAAATCGAGCATCTGAGTTAAAACCATTTCTGCAGTCTCGGGATGGATTAGAATGAAGCTTAATAAGTTTAGGGCTAGCTTATCAGTAGCCGGCCGGTTAGTCTGGGGTGTAGACTCTGGGGAGTGAATTAGAAGCTGAAGTGGGGGAACGAACTGCGTTCTATTTAAGGTGCTTTCGTCAACCTCTAGAAGGTTGGCTAGGCGGCGTCGGACTATTTGCTGTTTAGCCTGATCCGGCAGTTGGTCCAGAAGCATCCGGGCTTCATTCAACTGCTTGAAGCGGCTGATGGGATCTAAGACATCGGGATAGCTTTTTTTTAAATTATCTACCCAGAAATCGAAAATATTAATGGCTTGGCGAGCTAGTTTACGAAGTTTATCGGCCCCGAAGGTCCGAATGAAAGTGTCGGGGTCATGTTCTGAAGGTAGAGTTACGACTCGTGCTTCCAGATCCGCCTTCAAAAAAATTGGGAGATTTTTTATTGGTACAGCCTGCCCGGCCTCATCTCCGTCAAAAAGTAAAAGGACGGTTCGGGCCTGACCTTTTAAACTGGTAATTTGTTTTTCTGTGACGGCTGTCCCTAGAGTAGCTGTCACCTCGTTTATACCCCCGGCCACCAAACTTATTAGATCGAAATAGCCTTCTACTAGAAAAGTTACTCCGGATTCCCTGATAAACGGTCTAGCCCGGTATTGGCCAAAAAGAATATGGCCTTTGGTATAAACGGGCGTATTGCTGGTATTGATGTATTTACTTGAGCTACTGGATTCCGGGTCGTCGGGTAGGAGGCGCCCGCCGAAGGCCGTTACTCGGCCCTGAAGATCGAAGATGGGTATCATTAGTCTGTTTCGGAAAAAATCATAAAAATAGCCTGATTTACGTCCAGCTTTAAGTAGACCGGCTTGTTCGGCAGCTTGATCTCCGAAGCCCAAACTTTTTAAATGTTGTCTTAAGCCGTCCCAATTGGACGGAGCGAGACCCAGACCGAATTCACGAATAATGTTTTGGTTTAAATTTCGACTAGCAAGATAACGGCGGGCTTCTACACCTTCGTTCGACCAGAGTCGTGCGGCGAAAAAAAATTGGGCTTGACGAAGTATTTCGTAAATAGCGGTACGATTAACTTTTCCCATCGCTTCTGGTCGGTCGCCGTCCCGGGTCGGTAGTTCCACCGTATAGCGTCGGGCTAATTCCTCAATGGCCTCGGGAAAACTGAGTTTTTCGATCATCATGAGAAAGCGGATCGCTCCTCCTCCGACTCCACAGCCGAAGCAATGGAACATGCGGCGCTGGGGGGTGACTTTAAAAGAAGGAGTTTTTTCCTGGTGGAAGGGGCAGAGGCCGGAGTAGACGGAGCCTGTCCGCCTTAGGGCGACATAGCGCGAGACCAGATCCACTATGTCAGCGGTATCGTTGATTTCATCTATTTTTTCCTGGGAATAGTAGGACATGATTTAAATTCAGGGATTCGGGCCGATCCTCTGTCTTAAAGATTCTTGGGGTAGTTTTAGGTCAGGTGGGACTGAGAACTTAGATTGCAATTGTGCTCTTCCGGCATATAATAGTTGATAACTTTTTGGAGGGCGCGGGTGACGGAAAGATTGAGATCGAGAAAAATTGGGCCTACTCTGGTTAGCTGCTTGCCTTTATTTATGGTTACTCGTATAACCTTCCGGTGGAAAAATCGGACAGGCTTACACGGTCGAAAGAAGGGTGGGTCTGGATGGATATTTTACGATCTTCGGTTGTATTCAAGCGATGACCCATCCTGGCGTTGGCTTCGGTAAGCCAGTCCGTATTAGGTCGGGTTAGAGATAATGAAATAATAATTTCGCTATTTATATCTTCCTAAGGGAGTTTATAAGGGAGTAAAAATCCTTAATTTTGGCATGTTGCCCCTAGCTGATTATGTCCCCGGTCATCAGGTTGCATCGGACGCTTCAGGAGAGCGCTATACCATGAACTTGACTATGGACGGGTCGGATTGAGTGATAGTAACTATAATTAGATTAATATCTACAATCGTGGTGGTACAGATATCAATAAAATTGGCTATCAGGTTAATGTCAAAAATAAGTTCCAGCTGAGTCTGCGGTTTGAGTACTTAATTTTATGGTGGTTATTGCTTTTTCATTTTTTATTAGCTTGCTATACATATACTTTCGTTAACAGTCGTAATCAAAAAAAATTATACCTCATTTTACCCGTCGGAGCAAGATTAAAAGTAGGTATAAGGTCAAGGTCTGATTGATCGGAGCTGAAATAATTTTTGAAGACTGAGTTGAAATTCTGCTCGGAAGACTCAGTTTTATTAAGTTCGAGTTCTTTAAAGTTGACATTTAAGTTAATTAATACCTTGGCAATTGATACCTTATTAAGAAGGATTAGCAAAATGAACCTAAACTTATAGGAAAACTAGAATCAGATTCGGCCGCTGAATCTTTAGTCGCGGGTGAAGTGGTCGGCTGAGTTCTAGACTTTACTTTTTGATTAGGTGTTTTTTCGTCTGATTGTTCTTAATCAGATGATTTTTCAATTACGTCACCTGTTTTACGGTGAAGAGGGGCTTATTCCGGCTACTGGTCTGACGATCTCTCCTTAGTCTTTTATTAACTCCCGTAGCGTTTTAGATGAGATAGCGATTCTGGCTATGGAAGTTTATCGTTAATTTATGGATCCTCTGGCTGGTATAGGACTTTATGACTCTATCGTGGGCCTGGAGTTGGAAGAGTCCGGTGATAGTACTCTGATTAATTTGATAGAGCGTATTCGTTTCGGAGTCTATGAACGCAACAAATGTCTCAGTACTTTTAAATATATAGCCTGGTCACCTAACCTAAATCTGAGATTATAGCCTTTGTTGAAGATTAGCGACGAGATTTGGGGGTCCTGAATGGAATCTTCAAAGAGCGGGGCATCGGGTTTTTGGTGACTTAGAAAGATTTATTAGAGAAGGTAGATAGGGTTCATACGGTTCTAACTAGGTTATTATAAATATTTGAGAGACTGCTCGGCCCAGGTTCGATTCTACTTGGTTAATTTCATTAGAAACGTATGATTTTTATCAGAAAACTAGAATTCGGAAGCCTGAAGGTATGGGTTAAAGCCTCTGGTACGATTGCGACGTTTATTTTGGCTTCATTATCGATTTATAACGGAAGTCGATGTAATTGTCCATGATTACAAAAATGGATACATTTCGTGAACGGTTATTACTAGTTTACCATTATGCTGGTTACTACTGGGTCTGGATCGTTGATCAAGAGGCTGCTAAGGTAAATTTCGCCGCCTCGGGCCCGGCTTACAGGCAGAAAAGTAAGATTAGTGGTGGCTTCTTCAGGTTCTTGATTTATTTCTTATTGGTCGGCGGGCGGAGGTAATTCCCGAGGGGCGGAGATGATAAGAGCTATTCTTATGCAGTAATTTCCATTTTAGGATTATGTGATAAGAATAAAATTGGTAAACACTATGTTTGGCGAAGGCTAGCAAATTAAGTACTACTTGTAGTCGTTATTTTTTTAGATAATGAAGGGCTTATTTCTTAATTTTCACCGATTTTCACCGTATTCGAATAAGCTTTCAATATTGTTTTTGGAATATTTAAGATCGATAATGAGGCTATAGGTCGAAGACTTTGTTTTATTAGTGAGGTTTGTTATTTCAAGATTAATCCAGTTGATTTTTAAAGAATCCTCGCCATTGCGAATTAGAACTTCTTCCAGCTATTTATACCGATGTTCTTTTCGGCCTTTGCCTGGCGTAGGCTTACACAAGGACAAGCCGCTCAGTTCAATTTCAGAAAGATACTCTTTTAAAGTTTTATGATTGGAAGAAATATAATATAGAGGTAAAGCTAAACTCAGAGTGTAATTCTTTTATAGAACGATTAGTGGATATAAAGGTTATTACCCAAAAAGATGGGGCGTAGTTCTTCTATTTTTGAAGCCTACTTATCCAATCAGTGCGAGGTAGCTTTCTGTTCGTAGTCTTGTTTCTTATTTTAGTTTTGTATAGCTATAAATTTTGGGGCCAGGGGTAGAGTTGTATTTTGGCCCGATGCGGCAGGGGGGGCTTCTAAAAATAGTCTATATCCTAGTTGGTATGCTTTCTGGCAGGGTGATTTCGATAATATATTTTATAGGAATTGAAATACTTAACCTCATCCAGACTAATTAAAAAGCTGTCGCTAAATTAGTTAAAGGGGTTCAGGGTATCTATCAAAAAAAATTTACAAATTGGGACGACTACGTAGTACTTGAAGAGTGCGTTGGTAGGCTAGGAAAGAAGGATTCTACATAGAAAAAACAGAAAACGTCGCTAAACATATGTTAAACACAAAATAATTAATATTTTGACTGAAATACTTGTATGGAGTCTATTTAGTTCGCTCTCGAAGTAAGGATATATATTTCTCTAAGTTATTCATAACTATATTTTAAAATAATTTAACATAAATTCAGATATGTTTCGATAGAGTTAATGTAAAATATGTTAAAAAAAGAATTAC
>LQAB01001121.1_pt1 | contig 19482 bp, 9 predicted proteins | sample 654521 | NCBI WGS metagenome assembly LQAB01 (sample SAMN00762031, study PRJNA78659) | termite gut metagenome | isolation source: bacterial endosymbionts found in Trichonympha flagellates filtered from... | host: Zootermopsis nevadensis | place: USA: Mt. Pinos, Los Padres National Forest, CA ... | reverse complement strand
TTGCTGGATGGCTATAGTCAAAGCCGGTCAGTCAAAGAGCCTTCCGCTGCCGATCAGGCTCAGGTTCTGATCAACCTGAGTACGGCTTTTCTAATGCAAGGGGAATACACTAAAGCCTTGCCGGAACTTTTAAAGGCTCGTGAACTGACCCCTAAAAATACCGCCGTTCATAATTATCTAGGGCTTTCTTATTATGGTATGAAAGAATACGCTCTAGCCATTGAAAGCTTTCAAAGGGCTCTGGCTATTAACCCCAATCGCACCGACGTTCACAACAATCTTGGTCTAGTTTATCTGGCCCAGAAGTATTTCGATTTGGCTCTGGCCGAGTTTAATCTATGTCTGAAAGATCCGAACTATCAAAAAAAACAGATTCCTCTTTCTAATATCGGGTTGGTCTATCTAGAACTGGGCCAGTACGACGAGGCCATGCAGGCCCTAACTAGGGCTACAGAAGTGGCGCCGGACTATCCCAAAAGTTACCAGTTCATCGGTCGTGTTCACCTGGATCAAGGCAATTATGGGTTGGCCCTAGATTATATGGGTAATGCCGCCCACCTCGACCCTAATGACGCCGAGACCTTTATGCTTTTGGGTGAAGTTTACCTCAAGCTGAATAAACCCGAAGAGGCCGCTCAGGCATACAACCGTGCCGCTGCCCTAGTCCCTAACACCCAGATGGCTTTGGAGGCTCAGAAACGCGTCCATCAGGTTATGGGCTTTTAACTGTCCATTCAGCCAGCGGAGAGGACTAGGGGGTTAACCCCTTTCATCGTGGCTATTTTGGAAAAGGTCTGGATACTGGAAGTTGCAGGGCGCCGGATTATTTAATTGCAGATCAGGGCGCCTGATTTTGATATCCCACCGGTTATTTTGTAAGTTTACGTCTGCGCCCTGGTTGACGACCGGACTTATTACACACCCTCTTTTGGTGACCCTGAGTTGAAAGAGCTTCTTATTGGTTTATTATAAAAAGAGATACGGTGTGACGGTGGCCTCGGAAGGCTTTTTCATTTGTCCCGGCTCCTCGGTGGGGTTAACTTTTCTTTTTGGTACTCTGCTCAACCTTTGGTGATAGAGTTATTCTATTCAATCCCGGCTACCCTTATTACGTCAATATGTTTAGATTTTTCGGTGTCACTCCTAATTATGTGTTCGGTCGGGAAGAAAAAGGTTTTTACTTTTGTTACGCCGACTTTACGGCGGTCCTGACCCGGGTTTGTACGGGCTGTGCTCATTAACTCGCTAACTAATCCTATTGGTACAGTTCTAGATACTGCCCGCTTGTGGGAATTAGCGGGTACCGAATGCCTTCTTATTTTCGACAAAAATTATTATGGATTGACAGATAATTGTATTTTGGAAAAAGCTGGGGTAGCAATCGACCCGGGCATTGATTTTGGGTCGGGGGCCGAAGGCTATTTATGATTTTTCTATGCTAATTTTGAAGCTAATATTAAAGAAGCCTTAGTTCTTCTAGGAAAATACTTGACTGACTACGGTTGATCTTCTCTGAGAGAGGCGATTTTTTGCTTGACCTTAAGATTACTCCGTGCTAAAAAAGATGACTTGTATGAATGCGCTCTATAATGGGCGCCATCCGGTCCCGGTTCGCTCGAAGGTAACACGATTCCAGGCTACGGTAAACTTAAAACCGTGGAGTTAAGAGACTTTAGGTCCACTCCTCCCGAAATCCTTGGTCAGTGACGTTGCTTTCGGCCCATAAGAAAGAAGTGAACCCTTAGCGGACCTTAAATTGGGTAAAGGGAGGCGTATGAGAGGAATTGACAGGCCAGATTGAAATGGGACTTTTGGTGGCGGGGGTTCAAAAGAACTTCGGCAGTCACAAAGCCTTGAAAGGTGTTAATTTGGAAGTCCGCAAGGGTGAGTTTTTTACTTTGCTCGGTCCTTCCGGTTGTGGTAAAACCACTTTATTGCGCGTAATCGCCGGCCTGGAATTGCCAGATTCTGGGCATGTTTTTTTAGGCGGTCAGGACATCACCCGACTTTCGGCCGCTAAGCGCCAAGTGAATACGGTTTTTCAAAGCTACGCTCTTTTCCCTCATCTGAATATCTTTGAAAATATGGCTTTTGGTCTAAAAGCTCGTCACATTGACCCGGTCGAAACGAATCGGCGTGTGGCTAAAAAACTAGAGTTGTTCGGTCTTAGTGGTCTGGAACGGCGCTATCCTCATCAGCTTTCCGGGGGGCAGAAGCAGCGCGTTGCCTTGGCTCGAGCCTTGGTCAACCAACCGAATATTCTGCTATTAGATGAACCTATGAGCGCTCTGGATGCTCATCTGCGAGGTCAGGTACAGGAAGAACTGCGCCGTCTGCAGCGGAAATTGAAGCAAACTTTTATTCTTGTCACCCACGATCAGGATGAAGCCTTGATGGTTTCCGACCGCTTGGCAGTTATACGGGACGGCTTAGTAGAGCAGGTGGGTGAACCACGAGACGTCTATTCCCGCCCTAAGAACCAGTTTGTGGCTGAATTTCTGGGGGCGGCTAATATTATTAAGGCTCGCCGCGATGGTGGACGGGTAGTGACCAGCTTGGGTTCTTTCGATCTGTCTCTAGCTCCAGTTTGGGATGAGGGTACCTTAGCTATAAGGCCGGAACGCATTGTTCTGGGCGAAGCTGGGGGCGACCGTGCTAACTGGGTGAGGGCCGAGGTTCGCGAAGCTATTTATCGTGGCCAAAGTTTGGATGTTTGGTTAGCCCCGGGCCAGACTATAAGAACCAAGACGGGTGAAGATCTCCGCGTTCGCGTCCGCACTCATTCCCGGGATCATTTGCGTCCCGGTGATCAAGTCAGTCTTTTTTTCCCCCCGGAAGATCTAGTGGCCCTAGAGCACTGACTTGGTATTTTTGAATTATGTATGATCTTTCCGAATCTACTTCTCCACACGTTTCGGTCAGTTCGTCTCGCGTGAATCCGGCCGAAATGGAACCTGAATTTGCCTCCGGGCTTTTGACCTGGTATGGCGGTATTCATCGGCGCCGCGATCTACGGATGCGGGGGACCTTATTTTTAAGTCTGGGCCTGCTCTGGCTTTTTGTTTTTTTGGCTTTACCGACCACCGGCCTCATCTTTCTCTCTTTGGCCAGTCGGGGTAATTTTGGTGATTTGCACTGGACCTGGACTTTGGATAATTATCGTCGCCTGCTTGGCTTCGGCCTTTTCGGTTGGTCGCCGGATTACTTGGTTATCTTGGCTCGCAGTCTGTGGGTGGGGTTAGTTACCACTGTCCTCTGCGTTCTTTTGGGGTACCCACTGACTTTTTTCATTGCTACCCGGGGTCCGCGCTGGCGAACCTGGCTTTTATTTCTGGTGATGATTCCTTTCTGGACTAATATAGTAGTGCGGGCTTACGCCTGGCTTTTTATTCTGAGTCCTGCCCTACCCCCGGCTCGGATAGCCGCCTTTTTCAACTTCATTCCTCCGGGAACGGCTCTCTTTCCCGGCTCGGTCGCTACCTTTCTAGGTATGGTCTCCACTTTTCTGCCCTTCATGGCTCTACCTCTTTATGCTAGCATTGAACGCCTAGACTGGGAACTTTTGGAGGCCGCTCGCGACCTTTATGCCAGCTCTGTACAAGTTTTTCATTGGGTTATTCTACCCCAGACCCGACCGGGCCTAACCGTTGGGGTTATTTTGACCTTTATTCCGGCTATGGCTATGTTTGTGGTTACTGACCTTCTGGGTGGTTCTAGATACATGCTCATTGGCAACCTTATTCAAAACCAATTTGGCCAGGGCCGCGACTGGCCTTTTGGTGCGGCTCTTTGCCTAGCTCTGATGGCCCTAACAATGGTCGGCCTTATCAGTTATCGTCGGGGGGGAGTTCGACCATGATTGTTCAGCGCTTGGTGGTGGCCGTCGTGGCTATTTTCAGTCTATTTTTTCTATATGTGCCGAGCCTATCGGTGGTCGTCTTTTCAGTCAATCAGGCTAAGTATGGTTTAGTTTGGAAAGGGTTTTCTTGGAAGTGGTATACGTCGCTTTTCCACAACCAGATTATTTTAGACGTGGCCTTGAATAGCCTAGTTGTGGCTGTGATCTCTACCGCTGTGGCTACTTTGTTAGGCACAGCTTTAGCTTTGGGGATGGATCGTTTTCCTTGGCCGAAACGCCTGGCGGCGGCCATGAATTTTCTGGTGCACCTGCCAGTGGTTACTCCTGACATTATTCTAGCTGCGGCCCTGGTTTTATGTTTCAGCCTACTGCGTCAGCTGGTGCCTGGTTTTGAAATGGGTCTAATGACTTTGATCATCGGGCACGTCACCTTTCAACTTTCTTTTGTTACTTTGGTAGTCAGAAGTCGGCTGGCTGCCTTGGGTCGTGACATTGATGAAGCTGCGCGCGATCTCTATGCTAGTGACTTTTACCTTTTTTCCCGGGTTACTCTACCACTTCTAGCGCCGGGTATAATCGCCGGGGCCATGCTGGCGTTCACTCTATCGCTGGATGATTTCATCATCAGTTTTTTTACTCACGGGCCGGATTCGGTGACTTTACCTATCTACCTTTACGCCTCTATTCGCCGGGGTATAAGTCCGGAGATACATGCCCTATCGACTCTGATTTTGCTGGTCACAGTTTTCCTTGTGTTATTGTCCGAGCGCCTGGCCCGTTTCCGGGCTGGCTAATCCTCATCGACCCAAAAACAACTTGACAAATATTCGTCAATCATTTATAGAATATTGAGTATTATTAGAAATGATAGTTAACTAAAAATATTCCTCAGTAGCTCAGTCGGTAGAGCAAGTGGCTGTTAACCACTGGGTCGGCGGTTCGAATCCGTCCTGAGGAGCCAATTTGAAACTAGGGAACCCTAGTTAAAACCAGAACTCCTTAAATAACATCAAGGGCTTCTGGTTTTAATATTTTTTATAAAAGCTCTAGCCGCTGGATTTAGAACTAGACGAGAGGGGGTTCTCGTTTTAGCTGTTCAGCATTAACTTCTTTTTAGACAGGGTGGATTTTTTCAGGGGGCATCTAAGTACTCTCTAGGTGGTTTAAGCCTAAGGAACTTAATGGTTCGTAGGGTAGTAGCCTGGTTATCGTCGTTTAAGGATTAGTTTAGAAATATTTTGTCGGGAACAAAACTTAAAAAATCCGACTTTAAATTTATAGAATCGTAGAGACCCTCGGCATTAGCTTTTCGGTTGTTTATTTTCCTTTTTAATAAACAATAACTACCCAATTTATAAGGATTACTTGCATCTTTAGATTTAGGAATAAAGTAAGTTATAAATAATTTATGTTCATCCTAAGCTAAATAAAAAGAAAAATAAACGTAACTATCGGAATAGGTTAGCTAGAATTAGTTAAGCAATTTTCGCTACCTAGACGGCAATTTCAGTTATTTTGGGAGGTTAATTATTTAAATTAAAGTTCTAAAAGTAAAAGTGCAATAAAACATTAAGATTGTGATAATAAAGTAATATTGTATAGTAAAAACGTGTCTAGGTAGGGACTATTTTTTATTTGGTATATTAACATTAAGTAGCTAGCATACAACTTTAAAAATTTATTAAGAATAAATTAAGCTTTTCGAGCATGTTTTAATTTAACAGTAAAAAAATAAAAATTATAGTTAATATGAGCCGAAAACATTTTGTATAGCCAAAGATAAAGAGCATAAGAAATATAAGTTTGGTTAAATTTTTTTAATAACGTTGACTAAAATTTATTATGTGATTGTAGGTACTAAATTTTTTGATCGAACCCTCTGCGATAACAATACGCTTGACTATATAATCCAATAAATAGCCAAAAATTGAAGTATAAACTAGATTTAAGAATTTGTAACCGAAGTTATCGAAGTAGTAAAATAGTTGAGGAAGTCAAGATATTAACACCAAAGAATCGAAGTCAGAAAACTAGGGAGCTTAAAAAATAAAAAAATAGAAAACGCAACAATCGATGTAATGTAATAGAGTTTAAGAGTGAATATTTTAAATCAGATTTTTGAATCGTTTAAACTTTTCTGAAAGGGACCCTGAAAAATGAAATCAATCCTCGTATAGTCGTCGCTGCGGTTAACTTTATAAAATAGATACGGGAGGTAAAGTTTTAATTATAGTTGGTGATTTTGAGATTTTAAACCGCGTTTAATGCAATTAGAGCCTGTAACGCTTGAGATAATGTTTGGTTTAAAATACTTTTAAGGACCAACCATGTAACAAAGGCTGTTCGAATAGAGCATTCAAGACCTCTTTACAAGGAGCTTTCAAAGCAGCAGAAACTTTCTTTAAGGGATTGGCTATTTCTCTACAATCGACTAGGCAATTCAGTATTTTGGCTAAAAAAGATTACAAAGATGAGTATGAGGTATAGTCTTTGCTTTTTAAAAAAGCTAGGTAGGCGGCTAAACTCGGACCGATGAATCCATTGTTGATAACTTTAGACCACAAAATAGATCTAAAATACCGCTCCCTATTGTGTTCAAGATAAACTTAAGTGAATGTTTAATTGAGGCAGTTTAACTTTAGTTTAAGCCCAAGGCAAGGTACAGGAGAACAAAATAGTGGAAATGTTGGCGTTGCAAGCTTGAGATCACTCCTTAACTTAAAGAACTAAGGGTACTTATTTTTTGTACATCCATATAGTCACTATAGCTACAGGTTGCTTGATTCAGGCCCTAAATAATGATATAATTCTTTTATTTTAGAAAATGGTCCTATCGTCTAGTGGCCTAGGATATCGCCCTCTCACGGCGGAGACACGGGTTCGAACCCCGTTGGGACTGCCATAAAATCAACTGTAGGGTGCGCTGAATGGGTTGCAAGTGCACCATGTTTATAGGTTGCCCCTAAAGGGATTGTTTCTTTTTACCTTTGTTTACTGATTTATTCGTAAGCGGGTTAATGTGTTTTTTCAACGTCACTTGATCAACGGACAGGCCTTCCCGTAATAACTGACTCCTAGTGTATTCTATTGTTTTTTTGTATTCTTACCTACTATATCCACACAGTAACCACGACACCAGAAGGAACTATTGTCACTCTTGTACTTCAAGAGTTAGTATACCTATTAAATATTGTTAGTGAGCTGTTACCCTTCAGATAATCCATTATTTTCGATATACTGTACTTCAGTGGTATCCTCACGAATATGTATATATAATTAGGTAGCACTTAGCTTCTACTATTTCCAAATTGTTCACATAGTTCATGCAACCTTGATCTTTCTATAGAACATTTTCCTACGGTACTGTGACGTAAATATTCTGTGACACTTATATTTTTATCTTGAATGGTTTTAATTATTTGCGGCCATTTGGACAGCTTTACTATGTCCTCTTGATGCGGTTAGTAACTTTTTATTTTTTTAACATTTAGAGGCTTCTTTGACTTAAAGCTAAAACTAAAGAACGCTTACCATCAGCACAGCTAGTTTTTTTCAAGTTTAAACGCACAAAAAGTTTGTTCGATTGACGATCAGAACTTATCTAAACTGCCGGTGTCGCTTAGGCACTGCGCTGCCATTCGCTCTTCTCTTTTTTACTTAGTCTCGTCTTATTTAATGAAGTGTTGCTAAAAAAGACTGAATAATGTTAAACTGAATAAAAAGACTTTAGTATAATCTAGTCAGAAAATTAATGCTTTGTCGCTAAACTAAAGTGATTACCAGAGTATGAGTAATACCTTTTTAAATGAATTTATTTTTGATTATCATGGTTAGTTGGGTATCGTCGGTGTTCAGTTTCTAGAATTAGAAAAATATTTTTCTTTCTTGATCACCTTAATTATTTTGGTAGGCATTATGTATATTATTAAAGGCAACAGCGGGTTTTTAGATCTTAAAAATCTGTATAAATTACTGCACTAGCCGAAAGTCTACCCTAAACTATTAGAAAAAAGTAATGCAACTTACTCCTCAACGATAATCGACATGCCTCTGCAGGTTTTAGACATGGGGAGGACCATTTTAAATCGCCTGGAAAAGGCTGAGGATAATTTGGTTGAATAAGTGGCAGTTTTGAACCAGATTCTGAGCGAAGTTGAGGCTGGTTTAGAGCGAAAGCCAGTTTAATTTCAGACCTTCGGGTCCGGCCCGGCTTCGGCCGGTCCTTCCTCCGTGGTGGTTCCATGGCGTTTCCGTCTTCGGCCGCTAGTTTTATTGTTAAACAAATTTTAAAGGGAAGATCAATCTTCTGGCTTTAGCTGTCGGCTAATTGGATTAGGATAGTGATAACTTTTCGGTTAAAGCCAAAGCTATGTTTCAGGTGAGCTCGAGTGGTCTGGTGGTAGATCTGTGGGAAGTGGTCATCCTTACCCTGGGCTGAATCTGAAATTTATTCTGGCTGTTGGGGGGGAAATCAAAAAAACAGTCCTTATTTTAAATAAGTTTATTCAGGGAGCTTTGTATCGTGTTTTTCAGATTCTGCGCCTTGGCGTTTGGTTGTATTTTTTTGAATAAGGACTCGGTCCTGGTCTATATTAAAAATAATTGAGTTTAGCGGAGCGTAATTAAAGTTATGCGGTATCAGCCAACTTTCATATTGGGTGTAATAGTAATAGAGCCGGACATCTTTGAAGACGAGCGGGGTTTTTTTGCTTGTATATTTAGTAGCGATGATTTTAAACAAAACGGGCTTATTTTTAAACCGACTCAGGTTAATTTGACTAATAACCGACAGAAGGGTATTCTTCGGGGTCTGCATTATCAAACGAGTCCCTTCAGCGAGGATAAACTAGTTCGGGTTGTTTGCGGCGCCATTTTTGATGTGGCCGTGGATTTACGCGGAACTAGTTCTACCTTCGGCCAGTGGTTTGGTGTAGAACTTTCAGCGGGAAATCGCCGAGCTCTTTTGATTCCTAAAGGTTGCGCCCATGGTTATCTGACTTTAACTGAGGCGGCCGAAGTCATGTATATGACCACTCAGGGGTATACCTTAGCAGCCGAACGAGGTCTGCGCTGGGATGATCCCTTCTGCCAAGTTGGTTGGCCTAATTCGCCCGTCCTTATGTCCTACAAAGATCGATCTTGGCCGCTTTTTGATCCGAAGAATAGAGCCGAACCTTAATGGTGCTGTCAGCCCCCGGTCAGTCTCTGCCCTCCGCTTCGGTGGAGGTTTCGTCGCGTGATCGCCACCTTATTCTGGCTATAGCAATTTTAACTAATCTTCTAGGTAATATTGGTCTTGCTGGTACCAACATGGGGCTACCGGACATGGGGCGGGAATTGAATCTTTCGGCTGCGATGATGGGCTGGATCACTCTAAGTATGTTTATGTCTATGGCGGCTATAGCCGCTCCCGGCGCTCGGATGGCCGACATCTGGGGCCGTCGCCGCACCACCACTCTGGGGCTAGCTGTTTGTCTATTTGGCCTAATCGTTAGCGCCCTGGCTTGGGATGTGGCTAGCCTTTTGGTGAGCCGGGCTATTACTGGCCTGGGTCTGGCTGTGGTTTTTACTAATATCACCGCCATGGCTACTTCAGTCTATCCGCCCCAAATGCGTGGGCGGGTGCTCGGTTATACTATATCGTCCGCCTATATCGGGTTAAGTCTAGGGCCGGTTATTTGCGGCTATTTGGTGACTGTCTTCGGCTGGCGGGCTATTTTCTGGCTTAGCGGTATTGGGTTCCTGCCTTCTTTTATTATTAGTCTTTTAGTTAAAATGGAGCAGAGTCCGGCCCGGGGCGAAGCTTTCGATAAATCCGGCGCAGCCTTGTGGGCCGCGGCCATTTTAATCTTTTTCTGGGGTCTGACTCATCTTATCAATCTATTCGACGGATCTTTATTCATTTTGGTGGGGCTGGCTCTGGCATATGGCTATGCTCGGCACAGCCTTAAAAGTAGTACCTCCGTTTTAGATGTTCAACTTTTCGCTCGGAACCGTCGTTTTGCCTTTTCTTCGCTAGCCGCCTTCATTAGTTACAGTGCTTCTATGAGTTTAGGTTTTATTCTTAGCCTGTATCTTCAATATATTAAGGATATGCTTCCTCACCGAGCTGGGCTTATCCTTATGGTCCAGCCGGTTTGTCAGGCTCTAGTTACGCCTTTTGCCGGTCGCCTATCCGATAAAATTGACGCCGGGCTTATGGCCTCTTTGGGTATGCTAATTCTGAGTGCAGCCATTACTAGTATGGCTCTGATTTTGACCCCAGCTACCTCTATCCCGATCTTCATCGGGTTTTTGCTAGCTTTGGGCGTGGGGTTTTCTATTTTTAGTGCTCCAAATTCTAATGCTATTATCGGCTCGGTCCTGCCGGAAAAAGTCGGCCAGGCCTCTGGCATGATTACTGCTACTCGTCTCTGTGGTCAGGTTTTCAGTCTTGCCCTGACCACTCTTATCTTCAGCCTAATCATCGGGCCGGGCCAGATAACTCCGGATAAATATCCAGCCTTTATGCAAGCCGCTACGATCTGTCTTTTCTTCTTCGCACCTATCTGTTTCACTGGAATCCTGGCCTCCTTGGCTAGCGGTAAAAAAAGTCAGGCATGACCCGGGTTCTTTTTTTAGGTGATATTTTCGGACGGCTCGGCCGCCAGATGGTTCGTGATTTTCTACCGGCTCTGGTGGGGCGGGAAGAAATTGACCTGGCCCTAGCCAATGCTGAAAATGCCTCCGGGGGTTTGGGTCTTAACTCTGAAGCGGCTGGCGAATTGCTGGGTTTCGGTCTGGCTGCTTTGACCGGTGGCAACCACACTTTCCGATTCAAGACTTTAGAAAAAATTCTGGACGAAGATGATCGGTTGTTGAGACCGGCCAATTACCCTGTGCCTTGTCCTGGGCGGGGATGGACTATAATCGAGACGCCGGGGGGAGTGCGGGTAGGGGTTGGCAACCTCCTGGGGCGCGTCTTTATTAATTTGGCTCTGGATTGCCCTTTTCATGCAGCCGACAAGATGTTGATTGAAATGCGGGCGGCTGGAGCGGACATTACCATAATTGATTTTCACGCCGAAGCCACCAGTGAAAAAAAAGCCCTAGCCGCTTATATAGATGGCCGGGCCGGCGCCCTTTTGGGTACCCATACCCACGTTCCTACTGCCGACGCCGCTATTTTGCCGGAGGGCCTAGCTTATATTACCGATTTGGGTATGTGTGGACCCCATAATTCCATAATCGGTATGAGCCGAGCGAGTGTCCTGCCCACCTTTCTCACTGGCCGCCCCCAACGCTTTGAACCAGCCACGCACGATCTTCGCTTGAATGGGGCCATCCTGGATTTTAACGAAGCCGGTGAAGCTATCTCTATTCGGCCTCTGGATATTAGGGGTTCACGTTAAGCCGGCCGGCAGCTGACGTTTTTTGCTTGCAAACTTTACTAACTAATGATATATTAATAATAATTTATCTAATTTTAACCTTTCATTACATCGTAGCTATCTAAATACTTAAAGAACAAAATTAACTCACTCTACTGTCTGAGGAGTATTTATCTTGAACCTCCAAGAAAGAGTTTGAACAAACCCATTCAGAGGTCAAAAACCACTGCTCTTTCTGGCTGGCTAAATGGGGCATACCTATTCCCCTTAAAAAGTTTATAATTTTTATGGGTTTATTCTTTTTTTCAAACTTAAGCTTGCTAAAATAATTAATAAACTGCTGTAAAAAAAGTAAGTTTTCTAACTAGATCTCTAACAAAGTTTACGCTTTTTTATATTGCATGGTAATGATGTCCAACCTTTCCTAGATAATCTAATAATGGAAACCGGAAAAGCCCTAGTCACCGGCAGTAAGGTCGCTGTTAAGCCTAAGAAAGCCGATTTCGTTATTAGCGTTTTAAAAAACCAGTCAAAAAACTAGAATAATTTAGTTTAAGCTGATGGATTAACCAAACTTAATAACTGTCGTATTGAAGCCGGCTTCTGAAGTCGTTCGCGAGGTACTAGAAAATGGGTGGCCGTTCTCGGCTATTACCCTTTACCCTTTGGCATCGATTACTTTAAAAAGGTCAATAATACTTGGGGTTACAATTTGAATTTGGAGCTAGCGGTTAAGGTACCCGAAAGGGTGTAGTATAACATCTAAATTATCGACATAATTGTTAGGGGCAGTATTGTACTTGTGATCATAAGCGGTGGAGTGGTTGAATATGTAAAAGGCGAGGATCTGATTTCTCTGATCAGATGGGTTAATAAGGTTCTGTACCAAGCTAGTCTCGATAGATGCAACTATATTTGTGTAGCTAAACCCGACTGCGAACTCTTGATTGAAGAGGGGGGAAATCTTTAACTAGTTTAATCTGCCCTCGTAGCTCAGCTAGGATAGAGCGCAGGATTCCTAATCCTGGTGTCGCGTGTTCGAGTCACGCCGGGGGCACCAAGAAATTAGTAGATTGTGTGGAGTAGGGGAATTAATTTGGAGATCGGTCACGGCGTTTATGTCTCTAAGAGCAAAGCTAAGGAGACTATTCTAAAATGGGTCGTTGCAAAAATCAATAATAATAGTTCGTTCTAGAGCGCAATAATTACGACTGAACCCGAAATCATTGAGTACAAAAAGCCTAACCTAAATTAAATATGGATTAATTTCAAATTTAGCCATACTTAACAAACATGGATGTGATGAACTCTGATCTAACCTTAGTAATGATGAAACTTCTATAGGCCTGAGTAATTGTAAAAATACTATTCGTAATCTTTCCCAAGCGATTACCATGCATATTGAAACAATTATTTACTCTATAATTACTAAGTGGGGAAGTGGGCCTAAAAATATTTTATGCGTTAAAGTAAGCTTTTATAGAACCAAAACTTTATATTAACCGATTTTTAAAAAGTATTTTTAATTTAGGTATTAACTTAAGTGTTACAGGTTCTATTAGTATAAGGGGATGATCTCATTTAGTAGGGTTTTCGTTCAGGAAAACTCAAAACATTTGAATTTTTGATTTATATGCCCGATAGCTGGTTCTCTTACACTACAGCGGTTGTTTAGGTTTCTGTTTTTTTATTTTTCAGGGTCGTTGATTTTGTAACCTTGATTTTTTTGGTGTTAATAGTTTGATCCATTTAATTGGTTTACGATTTTTGATAACATCGATTACAACTCTTTAAAATTTGTTCATGGTTCAAAAATTTGGCTAGTTGTTGGATTGTATCGGCAAGGATATTGCCATTATATAGGTGACGGTCGAAATTTTTGTTAACTACAGTTACTCTGTGAGTCTTAGTTACCGTTATTGAAATTTTTGAACTAAAATTATAATTCTTATACTTTTACCTTCGATTATGTAGAGTCTTTTTTAGCTTATGCAAACTGTAAATTTTATTTTGTCTTTTTGCTGTTAGACTAAAACATGTTTTAAAAGCTTAAATTATTTTTGCTAACTTTTTAAATTAACTGTCTTCTTTGCAACTTAGAAGTAAGAAGTAATTGGACAAATTTTTTCTTGACTAGTGGTGTTAAATAGAACCTCTTCTCAAGCGTTTTCTCTTCATGCAATAAAATAGAAGCTTAAAAATTTTCTCCACTCCTTTAACTTCAATGTGTTGATTAAAATGAGTTAAATTGGATGGTGCGCAAGGTGCAACCCATTAAAAGGTTATCTCTTCATAATAGCATTGAAAGTTAGGGTTTGCGTATCCATTTTTAAACAACTTAGTTATTGATTAAATTGGCCGTCGCTTAAATCTTCAAGTTATCTTATGATCAAAAAACCGCACGTTAAATGAATACTTTTAGTTGGATGTTCCTGATCAAAATAGTACTTTTGAAGCTCTTACTATAAGTAATTTCATAACATTTTTCCAGTCAGTTGTAAGTAAGCAGCTCGAGAATTAATTTACTTCAGCAAATCGCCTTCGAATAAAATGCTTTGCTATAATTGTTTTGTCAGATCCTTATGCATCTTTTGAAGAAGAGAGTATTGTGATTGGGATTTAAGGTAAATCCCGGAGTGCATGGTTAAAATTATACTATAATTAATACGACTAATTAACTAAAAATTAAATAATTAATATGTTTTTAATAGATGTCTCTATTATGACTATTATAGAGCTTATTTATACGTAGTAGATGAAGGCTGACAGTTTAGCGATAAAGAGGCAGAAAAGTATTTTCGTAAAAATCGTGAATTATTACGCTGTGACAATAAGGCGAATGTGGAAAATATTGATAATATAGTTTAAGAACAAGGTAATTTTTTTCGTTGAGGGTGCGAGTTTGCTTTAAGATATAGCACCTAACTCTTTAGAAAAAATTAAGGTTATAATACCTACTAATTATCAAACAAGGGTTTGTTTTTTTCGGTGAAAGACTAATAGTCAAACTTTATTGTTCAGTAGTTGCTTCCATCACCAATGCAACTATCTTGGATTGGTATGATTATAAAGGAAATATTTTGAAACCTAGTGAATAAATTTAAAAATATACCATATACTCGTTAAAAGTAAGTTCACTTTTTTTATTTTTTTAAAGGTGTTAAAAATTATGTAATAATATCACATAAAATATAGTCTTTTTTGCTAAAATAGATTCCTTCCTTTCTATTATATTAGTTGAGTTTCCAAAATGCTAATTAACTTTTTAGTTAATCAGGAAAAATTAACAAAAAATGAGGTGTTTTCTTTTTATAAATAGTTACAATAAAATGGTTTTTTAAGTATGATTTTAGGTTTGTTTGGTAAGCAAAAAAAATCGATTGTGAAAAATATTATTACAAATACGTGATATATTCTTCAAAGTATCTATATTGGTATGCGCCTCAAAGGATTATATCGAGTTAACGTTCCGGAAATTGCTGCTTAGGCCCTCCATAAGGTTATTATTGTTACCTTTTACTATGATAATTCCTTTAGTTTAGAAGAGGTGAGGCAACTATTTCCAAAGATCGAATTAGATTTTGTAATTTAGGTAAGTTATTTAGTAGATTGACCAGCACTGATTTACGGAGGAAAGGCAACGTACTTCAGCGAAGGAATCCTTTCGTTATTGAATCTTTTGTAACAGCTCAAGATACTTGAAAGTTAGAGGTATGGGGGGTCACTTATCCTGACAACTGGACTACAAGTTAAAGTTCAAGAAATTGACCAAATATTTATTAGTAAAAATACCTTGTTAGACTCGGGCCGGCCTGAAATTAAATTATAATTTAAACTGGAGATGTATTTTGGATAGCGGAGAAAGTTTATTATTTATTGCAAAATTAAGCGAATATAAAAATTACTGAAATAGTAAAGTAGATATCTTTGAATACTAGGATGATTGAAAGGTGCTTTACAGCTTTAAGTGAGGCTAAAAAATGTGTTAAATTAGCGCGAATAAGGACGATTCTTGGGAAGTTAAACTAAAGAGCAAAAGATCAAAAAATTAAAAATTGTGAACGTTTATAAGAGAAGTTTGATTTACTTCAAGTGGGGCGGTCTTGGGTTATTTATTCTAGCCCTTGAGGGCTCTCATTTAGCGATTCAGCCTTTTGAGACAATTCTATTTAAATAGGTTCCAAGATTTGCTGGGTAGGGGTAACGCTTTTTTAAATCGTCTTGTTCAGTTCCAGTATTAAAGCTTTAATGGAATCGATGGCTTGGAACTGTTCCAGAGTAGAATATTGAGGAATGGTTCATTTTCGCCTGGTATATCTTTTGTTTATAGTTTTGGTACTCAGCAAAAAATGTTGCTTAGCGCGTTTCGGCGAATAGTTCTTAATCTAGAATTAAGAGGGCTAGACTGAATAGTCCAGGATGATTATATTTGGATAAAGTGTAGTCCTGGTTGTCGTAGCATACCGATAAGCGTCTCTGTCTGCCCGGCGGCAGGGGATTAAAGCCATTAGTCAGAGCGGCCTCGAAAGGTAGAGTTGAAAGATTGAAAATCCTAATGGAGGTTTGGCTAGTAATAGCGGGGGCATCAACTTTTTTGGGTGCTCATTACAGTTGATTGGGGGCGGCCCAGAATTTTGGTATGAGTTCGCAAGGTAATCGTCCCCGGGGTAGGTTATCCGGTAGTTTGTTTTGTTAATTTCCCTAGACTTTCTAGGTTTAAGTCTAAAAAGGTTACACCCACCATTTGGCCATCTTCGTTAAGGAGCGTGGTCGTTGAAGTAAGTATCATTTTGGTCACTATGTAAAGGTTGATTCAAAAGATTGTTTTTAGCAACGGCCGGGAGTAGATATAATCTTATTGATAATGAGGTGGTATAATATTTCAGTTTCAGCTAATTGGTTTGATAGATTGCTCCTCTTCCGGGGTGAAAGAGTGTTTGGGTTGGGACCTTTCGCCATAATTAGAATGTCGTTATTTTAAATAATTCTTTTTTCTTTATAGGCGTAAGGCAGGAAGTAGAATTCGAAGTTGGAAAACATGGAAAATTTAAAAGTCATACCGACCTTGGTAGTAGTAAGGAGATGGTATTTTAGTTGCTTCGATTTTAGCTGTCAAACGTCGGGATAGAATATTTTGGGTAGTGAAGAATTTTCCGACCAAGCGGGATGTGCGTTTAGTTTCTGCGATCAGAGGTATTAGATCAACAGAATTAGCACAAATGATTTTTCCAATGTGATCGAGTTTATTTCGGCAGATAACTTCGGCCAGATTATTGATTATTTTTTTAAAGTCGGACCGCAGGTGGTCGATTAGATTCTGGGGAATATACTAAATTAATTAACTTAAAATACTATTACGAAGTTTTTATTCCGTAAATTAAAAAATGTGAGGCGGTTGGTAGTTGGCCAGGGATAGTGGTAAAATATTTAGCTTAAGCTTAGATTAATTTCAGGTTGCCCTTCCTTGAGCTTTGCGTTATTATTTAAAGAGTCCGTGAATAAAACTGGAGGATTTTATGTCGAAACCGCCTTTCTTTATTTTAGCCTTGTTATTATTTTTACTTTTAGTTGCTTCCACTGGTTGCTCGCCTAGAGTCGGTGGAAATGATTATAATGTTTCCTCAACTCGTACCAATCAGAAAGTTCAGACTGGAAGGATCACTTCTATTCGTGAAGTTAAAATTGTTAATGATCCCAATAATGGGAAAACGGAATTATCAACCGTTGGCGGGGCTGTTGTCGGTGGTGTTTTGGGTAGCCTGATTGGTGGTGGTTCCGGTCAGACTGTGGCCACGGTTGGCGGTGCGGTTTTGGGCGCGGCGGCTGGTTATGGGGGGTCAAGAGTCTTGACTGAACAAAACGGCATAGAAATCACCGTTAAATTAGATAGCGGCGAAACTGTGGTTATTACTCAGGGTACGGATATTACCTTAACTAGTAATCAGCGAGTCAAAATTATATCCGGCGTTGATGCCGTCCGGGTTGTCCCGGAATAAGACCGTGCTACAGTTTAAAATATTCAGCTCGGGAGATATGGTTATTTTAACAAAAGCCCCCGGATGTGCTATAATTCCCTTAACTCTAAAGGAGGCTCCGGATGCTGGCGCTCAAGATTAAAAAAGAAGACTTGGCTAAGGGGGTGGCGCAGACTAGCGCTATTGCCGAAAAACGCAGTTCTATCCCCATTTTATCCAATATCCTGCTAGATGCTGATGGTTCGGAACTAAAACTTGCGGCCACCGATATGGAAATTAGCTTTCAAGGGTCCTACCCGGCTGAGGTCATGGAATCGGGTCGTCTTACGGTGCCAGCTAAAAAGCTTAACGAACTTGTCCGTCAGCTTAATACTGATGAGGTCAGCCTGGCCGAAAATGCTAATTTTACTCTAGGGTTGACAGCTGGGCAGTTCAACACTCAGATGTATGGCTTGTCGCCGATGGATTTTCCTCAACTGCCGCTGGTGGATAACGGGCAGTATATTGAGGTGGATGGATCGGAGTTGGCGGGGGCTATTGACAAGACTATCTTTTCGGTGGCTCATGAAGAGCAGCGCTACAATCTGGCCGGTATTTATCTAGAAAAGGTGGAATATGAGGGTCGCCTAGGCCTTCGTTTAGTTTCCACCGATGGTCATCGCCTGAATCTGACTACTCTCTATCCCCGTAAGCTGACTAATCTAGAATTGACTAAAGGGGTGTTGGTCTCCAAAAAAGGGCTGAGTGAATTGAAACGGCTGGCCGAAAATTCGGAAACTCTGCAATTCGGCTTAGCCGGGGGTAGTTTGGTAGCCCGGAACAAAAATGCCGTGCTGATTATGCGCCTTCTGGACGGGCGGTTCCCTGATTATAATCTTGTGTTACCTAAAGATAACAGCAAACATCTACTGGCCGTTCGTAAAGACCTTTTGGAGGCTCTAAAACGGATTGTCATCATGAGTTCCGACGAATATAAGACTATCAAATTCGCTTTAGCGCCGGGGCAATTGATTATATCTTCTATGGCTCCGGATTTGGGTCAGGCTCAGGAACGCCTAGAAGTGGAATACGCCGACGAACCTCTGGAATCCGGCTTTAACCCCCGCTTCTTCATTGAAGCTTTGAATGCTTTAGTTAGTGAAAAAGTTAAAATAAGTTTTTCATTGCCTTCTAGCCCAGCTCTCATCACCGCTGCCGAAGATCCTGGCTACAGTGGCGTGATCATGTCTATGAAGATTTAATTCTAAAGTTTTAATTGAACAGAGGCTGATGATGACTGAATTTTTCGTCAGAACTGCTGACTATGGTGCTGACCATATTCAGATTCTGGAGGGTCTGGAAGCCGTCCGCAAGCGGCCGTCCATGTATATTGGTAGTGTTTCTTCTCAGGGGTTGCATCACCTGGTTTACGAAGTGGTAGATAATGCCATCGATGAGGCTATGGCCGGCTTCTGCAACCGGGTAGAAGTAACCATCACTTCGGCTGGGACGGTGCGCATTAAAGATAACGGCCGGGGCATTCCTGTGGATATTCATCCCACAGAAAAAGTTCCGGGAGTTCAGGTAGTTATGACTAAACTCCATGCCGGTGGGAAATTTGATAAAAAAACTTACCAGGTTTCCGGTGGGTTACATGGAGTTGGAGTTTCGGTGGTTAACGCTCTGTCGGAGTGGTTGGAAGTAGAAGTTAAGCGCGATGGACAGCGCTATCATCAGCGCTACGAGCGTGGGGTTCCGGCGACCTTTTTAAACCGGCGTGATCAGGTTAGAAAAAGCGGTACTATGGTGCACTTCAAACCTGATCCTGAAATTTTTGAAACGACGGAATTTGAATTTAGTATTCTAGTTAAACGGCTGCGCGAATTGGCCTTTCTCAACCGGAATCTCTACATTTCCATTCGTGACGAGCGTAGTGATGAGTTTAAGGAATTCCAGTATCGGGGCGGTATCATCGAATTCGTTCAGTATTTGAATCGCCAGAAAACACCTATTAATGACAAACCTATCTATCTGGAAGGGCAAAACGATAACATTGTTGTCGAGGTGGCTGTGCAGTACAATGATAGTTATGTCGAACAGGTGCTATCTTTTGCCAACAACATCAACACCGTCGAAGGCGGCACTCACCTAACCGGCTTTAAGGCTGCCCTTACTCGAGCAGTGAACCATTACCTATCTTCGGCCAATATGCCCAAAAGTTTTAAGGTCGCTAGTCTCGATGGCGACGATGTGCGCGAGGGTCTAGCTGCGGTTGTCTCTATTCGGATTCCCGAGCCCC
>LQAB01013817.1_pt1 | contig 20622 bp, 9 predicted proteins | sample 654521 | NCBI WGS metagenome assembly LQAB01 (sample SAMN00762031, study PRJNA78659) | termite gut metagenome | isolation source: bacterial endosymbionts found in Trichonympha flagellates filtered from... | host: Zootermopsis nevadensis | place: USA: Mt. Pinos, Los Padres National Forest, CA ... | reverse complement strand
TCCGGCTTTGGGCCAGTACGGGGTTAATATCGTTGAATTCTGTAAAACTTTTAACGCCCGCACTCAGAAACAGACCGGCACTATCACACCGGTGGTCATAACCATCTATTCCGACCGTTCTTTCACTTTCATTACCAAAACTCCGCCGGCTTCGGTACTTTTGAAGCAGGCGATGAACCTACCAAAGGGTTCTGCCGCCCCTGGGCGCACTAGGGTGGGCCAGATAACTCAGGTCCAGCTTCTGGAAATAGCTAAGCAGAAGATGGAAGATTTAAATACGGAAGATCTAGAAGCCGCCAAAAAGATTATAGCAGGAACGGCCCATAGTATGGGTCTGGAAGTGATTTAATAGGATGAAACGATATGCCTAAGAGTGGTAAAAAACAGACTGAAGTTATGAATAATATTGATCGGGTTCGACGCTATACTTTTCAGGACGCTATTCAGTTAGTCGTAGGCGTAGCGCGGGCTAAATTTGACGAGTCCATAGACATAGCCGTAAGGCTGGGCGTCGATCCCCGTCATGCCGACCAGATGGTTCGAGGTACCTGCGCCCTGCCACATGGTACCGGTAGCATAGTCCGAGTAGCCGTCTTTGCCAAGGGCGAAAAAGCCAAAGAGGCTCAAGAGGCGGGGGCCGATTTTTTCGGCGCTGAAGACCTAGTGGAAAAAGTGCAGGGTGGTTTTTTAGATTTCGATAAGGCTGTGGCCACTCCCGATTTTATGGGCGTTGTGGGTAAACTCGGCAAAATTTTAGGCCCCCGGGGGCTTATGCCCAATGCTAAACTGGGCACGGTTACTTTTGAGGTGGCTACCGCCGTTAGGGAACTTAAGGCCGGAAAGATCGAATTCCGGGTGGAAAAGAGTGGCATCGTTCACGCTCCTCTAGGTAAGGTCTCTTTTGGGCCAGAAAAACTCCTGAGAAATATAGTTGCTTTCTTTGACGTTATTCAGCGTCTTAAGCCAACTACCAGTAAGGGTGCTTACATTAAGACTATTTACCTGTCTTCCACTATGGGTCCAGGTATCAAGATTGACCCGCTTTTGATTAAGGATTTAAAAGAACTTGCGGTTTAGTTGCTAGATTTAAACATATTTCGGGCCGAAGATAACCGGTTGTTTTTATAGACACTAAAGGGCTAATGCCGCCGGTCGAGGGTTAGGGAAGTTTTAAGCTCCACCGTTTCTTAGGGCCGATAAAACGTCTGGTTTCTTATTGAAACAGGCGTAACACCGGGACCTGACACCGGTAGCCTTTAAAGAAAGGAGGAAAAATGGAACGCCTTCAAAAAGAGCGGGTTATTACCGATCTCCGTCAAAGTTTCGATAGTGCTCAAGCGATCTTTATCACTGACTTCAAGGGTATCGACATGGAAGCGCTGACTGGGTTACGGGTGAAGATCCGTGAGGCCGGAGGTCGCTTTCAGGTGGCCAAGAACACTCTGGTGAAGCTGGCCGCTCAGAATACGCCCATGGATAGATTGGCTGGCCTTATGACCGGGAACAACGCTTTGGGTTTCACTACCAGCGATTCGGCTGCCCTGGCCAAGGTTCTGAACGATTTCGCCAAGGTTAATGACAAATTTATCATTAAGGGTGGGCTTATGGGCGATAAAGTACTTGACTCGAACCATATTGAAGTCTTGGCTAATTTGCCTGGTCGCGAAGTTCTGCTTTCGACCCTTCTAGGCACTTTGAACGCCGTACCCACTAGCTTCGTGCGGGTGTTGGCGGCCGTGCCCCAGAAATTACTTTACGCTCTTTCCGCTATTTGCGATCAGAAAGAAGCGGCCTAATTTTTCTTTGCAACCGTCCGCTGAAAGGATTATATATTATGAGCGTTAGTAAAGCTGAGGTTATTGAGTTTCTCAAAAATCTGACTGTGTTTGAACTGAGTGAACTCATTAAGGAACTAGAAGAAACTTTTGGTGTTTCCGCCGCCGCTCCCATGGCTGTAGCCGCCGCCGCGTTGGCCCCTGGTGAAGCTGCCTTGGTCGAAGAGCAGACTGAGTTCACTGTGATTTTGCTTGAGGCCGGGACCAAAAAAATTGACGTCATTAAAGAGGTTCGGGCTATTGTTTCTGGTCTGGGTCTTAAAGAGGCTAAAGATTTGGTTGAAGGGGCGCCCCAGACCGTTAAAGAAGGCATTACCAAAGAAGAAGCTGAGAAATACAAAAAACAACTTGAAGCCGTAGGCGCCAAGGTCGAACTTAAATAAAGCGTTTTATATTACCATTTGCAATCCTTGTAGCAGCCTTTCCTCTTCCGTCGGCTTGGCGTCTTTCCTCCTCTTTTTTTGTCCGTAGCGGCTGAAAAAAGGGGAGGATAATTCCGCGCTTCCGATTTCGCCAACTCGCCCTGGCCTGAGCGGTGGTCTCTTAATCCGGGGTTTTATCATTATTCAGAGTTATCCGAAAAAAATTGGTTATTGAGTCTTGACAGGGAAATTTATCCCACCCGGCGTGATTTGCGGTCATGCCGGGCCGTTCTCGTTTGGTTATTTTTAAGGAGGATATCCATGCCCAGTCGTTATCGCAACCTGAGGATAAGGAAGACCTTCGGCAAGACCGATCAGATTATCGATATGCCTAATCTCATAGAGATGCAGCGTGGCTCTTATGAGCGCTTTCTACAGAAAGATGTACCTCAGGACAAGCGGTCTTTGCAGGGTCTTCAAGCTGTTTTTAAAAGTGTTTTTCCAATCCGCGATTTTTCCGGATTGGCTAATCTGGAATTTTTAGCTTATAGTTTTGACGAAGTTAAATATGAAGTAGATGAATGTTTAGCTAAGGGAATGACCTATGAGGCACCTTTGAAAATCAGGGTTTCGTTGGAAGTTTATGACCAGGATAAGGATACGGGTGTTAAGACTATTCGCGGTGGAGTCAAGGAGCAAGAAATTTATTTTGGTACCCTGCCTTTAATGACTAATAAAGGCACTTTTATCATTAACGGTACCGAAAGAGTCATTGTTTCCCAGTTGCATCGGTCACCGGGCATCTTTTTCGACCATGATAAGGGTAAGACTCATTCTTCGGGCAAGATACTGTATTTGGCCCGTATTATTCCTATGCGTGGTTCCTGGCTAGATTTGGAAATGGACCCTAAAGATATCATTTATGTCCGTATTGATCGCCGCCGTAAGTTTCCAGTGACTCTGCTTCTTAAGGCTCTTGGTTATACCGCCCAGGATCTGTTGGACTATTTTTACGAAAAAGATATTTTGCGCTTTAAAGATGGTCGAGTTTACCGTGACGTCGCCCCGACCCTTCTTATTGGTCAGAAAGTTTTGGCTGAAATTCTGGATCCAGAAACGGGTAAAGCTTTAGTTCGTCGGGGTAAAAAAATTACTAAAGTTGCCGCTAGCCGACTGGAAGAATTAGGTATTCGAGAAACCGAAGCAGTGCTGGATGATTTCTTCGGTCGTTACGTCGCCCGCGATGTCATCAACCCTGAAACGGGCGAGGTTCTCATCGGGTTGAATGAAATTTTTACCGAGGAAACTTACGAGGCGCTCATCGCCGCTGGAATCACTGAACTGCCGCTTCTGTTTATTGATAATTCCAACATAAGTTCATCTTTCCGCGATACTTTAACTTTAGATAAGGTCGAGACTACCCAGGAGGCGGTGCTGGAAATTTACCGTAAAATTCGCCCCTCCACCCCGCCCACTCTGGAAGTGGCTCAGGCTTTTTTTGATAACCTTTTTTTTAATCCCGAACATTATGATCTTTCCCCGGTGGGTCGCTTGAAGCTAAATTTACGCCTTTTTGGTGACCAGAGTCAGACCGGCCAGGCCGCTGATTTGGGTGTGCAGGTGCTTCGGCCTCTGGATATTCTGACTGCCGTTAAGGAACTGGTTAAGTTGAAAGACGACCCTACCAGCGAAGTTGATGATATTGATCATCTAGGGAACCGGCGAGTTCGGGCCGTGGGCGAGCTTTTGGAAAATCAGTATCGAATGGGTCTGGTACGTATGGAGCGGGCCATTAAGGAACGTATGAGTTTGCAGGAAGTCGATACTTTGATGCCCCATGACCTTATTAATTCCAAACCTGTCTCTGCTGTGGTTAAGGAATTTTTTGGGACTTCTCAACTTAGCCAGTTTATGGATCAGAATAACCCTCTGTCGGAAATAACCCACAAGCGCCGCCTTTCGGCTTTAGGCCCTGGAGGGCTGACTCGTGACCGAGCTGGGTTTGAGGTGCGCGATGTCCACCCGACCCATTACGGCCGTATTTGTCCTATTGAAACGCCGGAAGGTCCTAATATTGGTCTTATTGTCTCTTTATCCACCTATGCTCGGGTTAATGAGTACGGTTTTATCGAAACTCCTTACCGTAAGGTGGAAAATAAGCGTGTCACCGGCGAGGTACGCTATCTTACGGCTCTGGAGGAAAAAGACCTCCCCGTGGCTCAGGCTAACGTGAAGTTGGATAACGACGGTCATTTTTTAGCCGAGCAGGTACCCTGCCATGTTAATGGCGAATTTATGCTGGTGCCCAAAGAAGAAGTTAAGCTTATGGATGTCTCCCCCAATCAGCTGGTTTCCGTGGCCGCCTCTTTGGTGCCCTTTCTGGAACATGATGACGCCAACCGTGCTTTAATGGGTTCCAATATGCAGCGTCAGGCCGTGCCCCTTTTACGTACCGATGCGCCGCTAGTAGGTACCGGTATAGAATCTGTTGTAGCCCGGGATTCCGAAGTCACGGTAGTGGCTAAATACGATGGTGTGGTCGAAGACGCCGACGCTTCGCGTATTGTGGTGCGCTACACTGATCGCGAAGCCGATAAATCTGGTCAATGGGTTAACATTTATAAACTCACTAAATTCCAGCGTACTAATCAGAGTACCTGCTTCAATCAGCGGCCCATCGTTAAGCCCGGTGATCTAGTTAAAAAAGGCCAGATTATAGCTGATGGTCCATCCACGGAAATGGGTGAATTAGCTTTAGGTCGCAACGTCATGGTAGCTTTCATGACCTGGGGCGGTTATAACTTTGAAGATTCAATTCTAGTTTCTGAACGCTTAGTCAAAGAGGATATCTTCACCTCGGTACATATTGAGGAGTTTGAAACTGTGGCTCGCGACACTAAGCTCGGGCCCGAAGAAATAACCCGTGATATTCCTAATCTGGGCGAGGATTCCTTAGCTAATCTCGATCGGGCTGGTATCATTCGTATAGGAGCCGAGGTTCGGCCCGGCCATATTCTGGTCGGTAAAATTACCCCAAAAGGTGAGACTCAGCTTTCGCCGGAAGAAAAACTGCTGCGGGCTATTTTTGGCGAAAAAGCCTCTGACGTTAAAGATACTTCTTTGCGGGTGCCGCCCGGAGTTGAGGGTACCATTATTGACGCACGGGTTTTTTATCGTAAGGGCGTTGACAAAGACGAACGCTGCCAGCAGATTGAAAATGATGAAATTGCTCGTTTGATGAAAGATCAGGAAGATGAGATTCACATCATTATCAAAAATACTCAGACGAGGTTGGCTGAATATCTAGAAGGTAAAACTTTGGGGGGCCAAGTTTTCGACGGGCATCGGAACATTTTGGTTCTGAAGAAAAAAGATATTATCACCGCCGAGGTCCTCGACCAGATTTCACCTTCTGCTTGGGTTGGGGTGCAGTTGGTGGAAGATAAGGCCGGGGCTATTGCTGAGGAAGTGGGGAAGGTTGTGGCTTATTATGAAGAACAGGTGGAACTCATCCGCCTTATTTTTGAAAAGCGGGTGGCTAAACTCAAAAAAGGCGACGAGATGCCTCCGGGAGTTATTAAAATGGTTAAGGTCTATGTGGCTATGAAGCGTAAACTTTCGGTGGGCGATAAGATGGCCGGCCGACACGGCAATAAGGGTGTAGTTTCTCGAATTCTCCCGGAAGAGGATATGCCTTTTTTTGAAGATGGTACCCCGGTGGACTTGGTTCTGAACCCTCTGGGCGTCCCTAGTCGTATGAATGTGGGTCAGATTATGGAAACTCACCTTGGTTGGGCCAGCCGCGAATTGGGCCGGCAGATCGGTGAACTAGTGGATCAGGCGAATCAGGCCGCCCTGCGTCAGAAATTCAAAAGAATTTTGGGTCATGCCGATTTTGAACGTTATTGCGAAGATTTGAGCGACGAAGATCTTTTGGAACTGGCCACTCACTCCGCGAATGGTCTACACATGGCCACCCCGGTCTTTGACGGAGCCGAAGAAGTGGAGATTAAGGCTATTCTGAATGAAGCTGGACTTCCGGACATCGGGCAGACGGTACTTCGCGACGGCCGCAATGGGGAGCGTTTTGAAAACGAAGTTACAGTGGGTATCATGTATATGCTCAAACTTCACCATCTTGTGGATGACAAGATTCATGCCCGGTCCATCGGTCCCTATTCCCTTGTCACTCAGCAACCGTTGGGTGGTAAGGCTCAGTTTGGAGGTCAGCGCCTGGGCGAAATGGAAGTTTGGGCTATGGAAGCTTACGGAGCTGCTTACAGTCTGCAGGAATTTTTGACCGTTAAGAGCGATGATGTAGCCGGTCGTACTCGGATGTATGAAAAGATCGTTAAGGGTGATAACGTACTAGAAGCCGGGCTTCCGGAAAGTTTCAACGTTCTGGTTAAAGAATTGCAATCGCTGGCTCTAGATGTGGATATGAAAGGTGATCTGCCTGAAGAAATGACTGTGGAGCAGGCGAACATTGCCGCTCTCCCGGAACCTTTGGCCGAAGTTATGTCCGATTCAATCGCGACAGAATTGGCTTAGGTAGGCGCTCTGTTCGATTTATTGCATGCCGTTTTTCATAACCAGGAGGAAGAACCTTGGAAGATATATTGAGCTATTTTCAAAAACCCAAAGATCCCTTAAGCTTTAGCAGCGTGCGTATCGCTTTGGCTAGTCCGGATAAGATTAGAGACTGGAGCTACGGCGAAGTTAAAAAGCCTGAAACCATAAATTATCGCACTTTTAAACCTGAGCGCGATGGGTTGTTTTGCGCCAAAATTTTTGGCCCCACCAAGGATTATGAGTGTAATTGTGGCAAATACAAGCGCATGAAGCACCGAGGGGTTATTTGTGAAAAATGTGGGGTCGAGGTTATTCAATCTAAGGTTCGCCGCGAACGCATGGGCCACATTGAACTAGCCTCACCCGTGGCCCATATTTGGTTTTTAAAAAGTTTACCCTCCAAAATAGGCAACCTTTTAGACATGACTTTAAAGGATTTAGAAAAAGTCCTTTATTTCGAGGCTTATGTAGTCATTGATCCTAAAGATACTTCTCTCATTCGCGCCCAGATTCTGACCGAAGAGTGTTATCGTCAGACTCAGGAGGAATACGGGGCCGAAAACTTTGAAGTTGGCATCGGGGCCGAAGCGGTGCAGAAAATGATCCGCCAGGTAAACTGCGCTCAGCTCAGCCAGGATCTGCGGCGGGATTTAGCTGAGACTTCTTCCGAAGCCAAACGTAAAAAACTAGTCAAGCGGTTGCGTATAGTTGAGGCTTTCCGTGACAGTGGTAACGACCCAGCTTGGATGATCTTGGACGTCGTACCTGTTCTCCCGCCTGACCTACGGCCCCTGGTGCCTCTTGAAGGTGGCCGCTTTGCCACCAGCGATTTAAACGATCTTTACCGTCGGGTTATCAACCGTAACAACCGCCTGAAGAGGCTTATCGAACTCGGAGCCCCTGAAATTATCATCTGTAATGAAAAACGGATGTTGCAGGAAGCGGTAGACGTTCTGTTCGACAACGGCCGGCGTGGTAAGACTATTACTGGGCCCAATAAAAGGCCTTTGAAGTCTCTTTCCGACATGCTCAAGGGTAAACAGGGACGTTTTCGACAGAATTTGCTTGGCAAGCGTGTAGATTATTCCGGCCGCTCCGTTATCGTCATCGGGCCGGATTTGCGGTTGCACCAATGTGGCTTACCGAAAAAAATGGCTTTGGAACTCTTCAAGCCCTTCATTTATCATCAGTTGGAAAAGAAAGGTTTTATCAGTACCATAAAAGCTGCGAAGAAGATGGTAGAAAAGGAAACTGCTGAGGTCTGGGATACCCTTTCGGAATTGGTGCGGGAATATCCTATTCTGCTTAACCGCGCGCCCACCCTTCACCGCCTTGGTATTCAGGCTTTTGAACCCATTTTGATCGAGGGCAAGGCCATTCAGCTTCATCCTCTGGTCTGCTCGGCCTTTAATGCTGACTTTGATGGCGACCAGATGGCTGTCCATGTGCCTTTATCTATTGAAAGCCAGATTGAGGCCCGGGTGCTAATGATGAGTACCAACAACATTCTTTCGCCGGCTAACGGTGAGCCCATCATAGTTCCCAGCCAGGATATTGTTCTGGGCATTTATTACATGACCAAGGAAAAACCCGGTGCCCAGGGTGAGGGCAATAGCTTTTTTGGTCCCGATGAGGTACGGATGGCTTATGACGCTAGTGCTTTGGACCTGCAGGCCCGGATCTGGGTGCGCTTGCCTGATCAAGAAGGGCAGCTTAAGCGGGTGGAAACCACTTGCGGCCGAGTATTACTGGCCGAGACTATCCCTCCCCAACTAGGTTTTGAAACGGTTAACCGGGTTATGAAGAAAGGGGAACTGAAAAACCTTATCTCCAAATGTTTTCGGGTCTGTGGTATTAAAGATACGGTGCTTTTGGCTGATCGCCTGAAGGATTTCGGGTACCAGTTCGCTACCAAAGCTGGTATTTCGCTGTGTATTTCGAACATGATCATTCCCGGTCGTAAAAATGAGATCATTAATGTGTCCCAGACCGAGATTAATGAGGTAGAGCGGCAGTACAAAGATGGTCTCATTACTGAGGGCGAAAAATATAATAAGGTGGTTGATATCTGGACCAGAGCTTCGGATGAAGTGGCCGCAGAAATGATGAGCGAGATTCAGACTACTAAGCTCGACGGCAAGTCGGAAGAATTTCAGGGTCCGGCTGGCTTTAATCCCATTTTTATGATGGCCGATAGCGGCGCCCGCGGTTCTAAAGATCAGATGCGCCAATTAGCTGGGATGCGCGGTCTGATGGCTAAGCCCACTGGTGAAATTATTGAACAGCCCATTACTGCTAACTTCCGCGAGGGTCTAACCGTTTTGCAGTACTTCGTCTCCACTCACGGTGCCCGTAAGGGCTTGGCCGATACGGCTCTGAAGACGGCTAACTCCGGCTATTTGACCCGTCGTTTAGTGGATGTAGCTCAGGATAGCATTATTCTGGAAAAAGACTGTGGTACCCGTGATGGTATTGAGGTGGAGGCCTTACGCGAGGCCGGTGAAATCATCCAGCCCTTAGCTGAGCGTTTGTTGGGGCGCACGGTTCTGGGCGATATCGTTAGTCCGGTAGACGGCAGTCTAATTGTAGCCGACGGGCAGGAAATTAATGAAGAAGTGGCGGGGGCCATTGAAAAAGTTGGTTTTGATCACTTAAGCATCCGGTCGGTGCTAACCTGTCGTTCTCGGCGGGGTGTTTGCGCCAAATGTTATGGTCGTGATCTGGCTCACGGTAAGCTGGTCGAAATCGGCGAATCTATCGGTATTATAGCCGCCCAATCTATCGGTGAACCTGGTACTCAGCTTACTATGCGGACCTTCCATATTGGCGGCACCGCTTCCCGCCGGGTTGAGCGGCATGTTATTTCGAGTGATCTATCTGGTACCGTTGAATTTACTCCGGACGTGCGCCTAGTTCGTAGTTCCGGGGGCGACTTGGTGGTTATGAGCCGTAAGGGCGAAATTGTTATTCGCGATGAAAATAACCTACCTCGGGAAAAGCACGAACTTATTTATGGTGCCCACCTGCGGCTTAAACCTCTAGCCACAGTTGGCCGTCAGGCCATTGAAGTGGTTCCGGCCGCCGAAATCAGCGAAGTTGATTTGCCCCAATACGCTTTGGAGCTGAAAGCCGGGGCCGCTAAACTGGCTAAAGCCTTGGGTAGTAAAGAAACCTTAGCTATCCTACGCCAGGCTCTGAATCTTCTTTACCAGCGCGTTTTGACCTGGGGCCGCTCCCGAGGCCTGATTAATCAGAACGGCCTTCTGATTGAAGACGAAATTAACGCCGTGCCAGGTGCTCGGGAATTGGCAGAAGCCTGGCCGGAAGTGACTGCGGCTATGAATCAGTCTGGCCAGACTTTAGATGAATACGACCTTAAAAATGAGGGCGATATCAAACGTCTGGGGACTGATTATCAGTTGATCGTTGATAAGCCTGGCGAATTTGTTGAGTGGGATCCTTTTACTGTCCCTATTCTCACCGAGGTTTCTGGCTTCATCGCTTTCGAGGATATGGAAGAAGGTAAGACTATGATCGAAAAAGTCGATCAGGTTACCGGTAAATCTTCTAAAGTTATCATTGAATCTAAGCAGCCTGATGTCCGTCCTCGTATTATTGTTCTGGATGCTGCCGGTAAATCTCTCCTGAACTCTAAAGGCACCCCGGCCGTCTACCCTTTACCGGTTAATGCCATTTTAATGGTAGAAGAAAAAATTAGCGTTCACGCTGGGGAGGCTTTGGCTAAAATTCCACGGGAAACCACCAAGACTAAAGATATCACCGGTGGCCTACCGCGGGTGGCTGAACTTTTTGAGGTTCGTAAACCTAAGGAAGTAGCTGTTATCAGTGAAATAGATGGCATTGTCTCTTTCGGTCGGCAGACTAAAGGTAAACGTAAGATCATTGTTACTCCAGAGATTGGTGAATCTAAGGAGTATCTTATTCCTAAGGGTAAGCACGTCATTGTGCATGAAAGCGATTTTATTCGAGCCGGCGAACCGTTAATGGATGGAGCGGCTAATCCCCACGACATTCTGGCTATTCGCGGGGTTAAGGATTTGGCAAAGTATTTAGTTGATGAGGTCCAACAGGTCTATCGTCTTCAGGGCGTTAAGATTAATGACAAGCACATTGAGGTTATTGTTCGTCAGATGCTGAGGAAGGTTCGAGTCAAAGCTTCGGGTGACAGCGATTTATTATCTGGTGAATCGACCGATCGTTTACGTTTTGAGGAATTAAACGAGAATCTTATTGCCGAAGGGAAAACCCCGGCTACAGGCGAACCGGTTCTTCAGGGTATCACTAAGGCCTCGCTTTCCACTGAGAGCTTTATCTCCGCGGCCAGTTTTCAGGAAACCACCAAAGTTCTCACTGAGGCCGCGGTAGCCGGTAAAATCGATCAGCTGGCCGGACTTAAGGAAAATGTCATTATGGGCCGCTTGATCCCTTCCGGGACGGGGCTACCTAAGTATTTGTCTCAATTCGATAAAAAACAGCGTGTGGTTGTCGCTAGCTGAAAAGAGTCCGGCTACTACAATAGGGAGGGATGGCCGAGTGGTTTAAGGCGGCGGTCTTGAAAACCGTTGAATGAAAGTTTCGGGGGTTCGAATCCCTCTCCCTCCGCCAAACTATAGTAATATATTGTTCTATATAGACCTAAGCTGCAATAAAATAAATAGCTTAGGTCTTTTCTTTATTATGTATAGTTACAATAAAGGATTAACATTTCGATAAATAGTTCGTATATTTGTCAGTATAAAGTTGTATTTAAATCCTTAGATGGTACTTAGTCGGAGCTAGTAGCGAATCTTGGGGTGGATAGCGTTCATATACCGGAGTTTGATGTGGAGATGGAATTCGTGGAGGAGAGAGGGATGATATGGATGGGTCAAGTAGAGGAAGCGGATGAATGAGGCTGGAGTAGTAGATGCGGCAAAAAGCAAGCAGAATTCCTGTTCGAAAGTTTTTTCTTACGGGAACTTATTGAGAATATTGAGATCTATAGTTATAGATTATACGGTTGAGGTAAAATCTGCGTTGGAGGATGTTAAATACAAGTCAAGAATCGTTATTCAGTACGATTGGTATTACTGAGATTGAGGCAATTTGGCTGTTGTCAGCCATAAAAGGTAATATTTTTGAAAGTGATATAGAGGCGAGTGTTAATACGGTTAACGGTATCGGTATAATGAGGGCGGAATTACTCCGCAATTCAAGAAACGTGATCTTAATAATTTTTTGATAGACAAGCAGATTTATAAACGGGGCGTAGCAGTGTCGGGTAAAATGTTCGTAAATGTTCAAGGGACGTGTTTTTTTTTGCAGGTGGGAGTTAGTTTACAAATTGAATAGTTAAGGATATGCCTATTTTATATAGAAAGAGTTAATGGCCTGACGTAGAAATTGGAAGAAGGAGTACTTGCTTATGGTTTAAGTAGCAGTAGTTGTTCAGATGCATTTTGAGTAGTTATGCTTAGTTTTGGAATGAGTTTCTTGATTGACGGCCCTATCCAGAAATATAAAACAAATGGATTGTTTGGCGAAGTTACTGGTAAGTTTAATTTCCGGGTTGGTGATGAAGTGACCTAGTGATGAATTACCATCTTTGTAAAAATGCCTAACCAAAAAATTGGTTTTTTATCGTTAGGGTCTTAAAGAGCTAATTTTGTAAAGGTTCTCCGTATTTTTGCAATTTAATATAGGTAATTGCATAAGCTTCCGTTCTGAATTGATGATAAAGCTAAAATAGCTGCTGTAATTATCTTAGAAGTCTTAACTTATAACTTTAGATTTTCAAAAATTAGTTTGTTGATAAAAATTATGTTTCTTTAATGAAATGGTCTAGATAGAATTAGGCATGGGCCGGGTAGTTTCTTAAGTACTTGTGATAGATTAAATAGTAATTACAGATTGAGTATTTTTATAAAAATTTTCCCTAATCAAGAGGGCAATAGGTAAGCTGGAAAACATCACTTAAAGCAACGAAGATTTAAGTAAGGTTACGCCTATTTTATGCCTAAAGCTGAGCCAGCTGAAATCGGTGGCGATTTTTATATTTAACTGAATCCGGTACCAATGAAGATGAGATTGAAGCCGGTTATATTCTACGGTGGGGGGGTGTCCATATCGGATGCGATTAAAGGCATGGTATCGATAAAAGTCTTTTTATAGTTAGGAGTGGAGGTTACCCCCCCTGGGGGGGGGAGGGGGGTAATGCACCGTCAGGATTATGGAAATAAAACTGAGCATGGAAGACGTCAGCAGCCTGGTTTGACTGAGTAGATTGACGGAGGGGGGTGAATCAGCGGCTCCTCTGGCCTGAATTTATGCCTTTGCCTGGGTTAATGGAGTGGGAAGAAGTGGGCCCCTAATCTAAAAAATATTGGAAAACTGTTTAAGACTTAGTTTTAGGGGATCGATATAAAAAATAGTCTGATTAGTAGCCTGCGTTTATCGCGGATCTCTCTGGCCTGAACTTTAAAATCGACGGATTTTTTGGGCGGCTAATTTTAATGACTTCGTCTGCGAACAAGGAGATTGTTTTGACTTAAGCTTAAAGCAAGTTCCTTTGGTGCTAGTGCTAACGATATTTTCTGGCTTTGGGTGAGGTGGACGCTAACTTAGCTGAATTGCAGGGTAGTTTTATTCTGGTGATTTCGAATAAAGGATCGATCTCTCAATTTCTCTTGGTCGAAAACTTAGGCTAGGTTTCGTTGTCGCCGCCGATCAGAATCCTAATTTTAAAGTAAACCAGAATGAGTAGCCCGGCTCTTAGGCCGTGCATTACGAGGCCAATAAGGGTTATATCGGCGGGCGTAGTTTCCTAAATTTTTAGAATATTGGTCTGCGTAATATAATTCGTATCGTGGACGAAGTCTATGGTAAGAACATTGTGGTTTCCGACAATGTCAAGGGTAAGGTCACGCTGAAATTGAAAGACGTGCCCTGGGACCAGTCCATAAATATAGTCTTATTTTTGTAGAACTTGGGGGTTGATAAATTAGATAACAGTTTAACTATTTATGATCTACCAACTTTGCAAAACTTTCGTTCCGGCTGGGAACGGACGGTAGCTGATCAAGCTGCTATGAGTTGGTAGCTCCCCTGGTTAAAAAGTCTATACTCCTAATATATACTTTCATCGGCTTGGTGCCCGTTGAATTAAAAAACTTTTAATCGCTCGGGGTAAAACAGTTGCCGTAGGCAACGATATTTATGTATGTGGAGAATAACTCCGGCACAATCGGTTTCATGAGCTAAAAAATTTCCGCGTCGATAAGGTAGTTCAGTAGATTATCATCAAAGCTCGTATAGTTATAGTCGAGTTTAACTTAATAAATAAACTGAATGTACGACAGGGGTGCCAGCTACGCTCTCGGCTTAAACGGTATTTAAGCGTGTCTATTTTCGGTATAATACTCGGTGATAGCGGCGACATTAAAGGTACTGCTGTTAGCCAACTAGGCGTAGCCGTTCTTAATAAGCCTAACAATCTGCTGCTGAATATCCGGATCGAAGTTACCGAAAGTACCGGTAACTCTCGTTTATTTCGGACCCACACATCATGATCGCGAACGATCAGGACGGTTTCATCAAGCAGGGTCCAGTTTCTATCAAAGCGGGGACTCGCCTACTATCGCCTCCAACACTAAAATTAAAGAAGTATCTATGGAACTGAAGGTCAAGTCGCATATTGAGGGAAACGGACAGATTATTACTTTAGAAATTAATCTTAAAAATGATTCCGTGATTCCTGGAGGTAATATGGCCATCAATACTAATTAAGCTAAAACCAAACTAATAGTCAAAGATTGTGACACTGTAGCTATCGGCGGTATTCTGAGAGAGGAGGAATATAATGGTTCGTTCTATCTGGGTGCCTAGTTTGTATTGCTTGCCTTTTCTGAGGTGGCCCTTTAAGAGCAATAATACAAGTAACACCAAAAAGACAAGATGATGGTTTTCATCATCGCTAATATTAGCCCCATTAATATCTAAAAATAACCTAGATATAATTCCAGGCTAAAGATCCTTTTAGTAGGAGTACTTTTATTTTTTAACTTTTCCAGTAAAGATAACTTTGTGTTAATATTCTATAATTATAATATTAACCTGCTAAAATAGATTTCTTTATTCTCCATCACGTTAATTAAACTTCCAAAAAGCTAATTAAAAATCTAGTCCGTCAGAAAAGTTTAACAAAAAGTGAGCTATCATATTTTTATAAATAATTATATAGTTTATAATAAGATATTCTTTCTAAGTACGGTTTTAGATTTGTTTGATGAGTTAAAAAGTCCAATTGTGAAATTCTTCTTGATGAAGGTGTGATACTTTATCCGTTTGCTATTATGTTCCCCCGCGCATAGCATACAAAATGCTCTTGACGAAGATTATAAAAAACCGGGGCTCCAATATAGTTTGGAGCCCCAGGTAAAATTTTCTAAAGTTAACACTTATTTAGTAACTTTATAAGGTGGACCAGTAATCATGACCTCGGTATCTGTATTAATTGTATATTTTGGATTACCAGCAGTGTCTGTACCATCTTGTTCCGTTGTGATAATGTATAACTTGTCAGGTATCACGGTGTTCAGTTCCTTAGCTTTAGCATCAGTATCAACCAGAGTAGCATCGGAGCCAGAGGTATCACTGTAAACAAACAAAGACGAACCAGCAGCTTTATGAGCGGCCCAAACTTCATAGGTGGTATCAGAACCTGTGGTGCCAGGTCTAATTAGCAGACCAACATTCGGGTCAGGCCGGAAGCCGAATGTACTAAGTTGATCAAAATCTTCTTGGGTCATAGCTGTACAGACATCTTCACCATCGTTGGTTAGAGAAGCCTGGGCCAAGCCGATATTGTGTAGAACGGCTTGAGCGGAGCTATTGTGGGCCTGTTCCATATAGCGCTGGAACATAGGGACGGCGATCATGGCTAGAATAGCAATAATAGCTACAACGATCATTAGTTCAATGAGGGTGAAACCTTTTTTCATGTTATCTCTCCTTAAAGATTTAGTTTAGCCCGAAGGGCTAGGGGTAATTTAGTTGAAGGCAGAATGGATTTTAATCGTGTTAACAAAACAATATGCAAACAGTGAGCCAAAGCCTTGCCTATATAGAGGAAGGTATAAATATTTTCTGAGCAAATATATAGCCCGTTTAACTAGGCGGATTGCTATTTAGGGTCAGGGCCGGATAAAAATTGTAATTTTACGTTGCCTAACCTTAATTTCGGGGCGGTTATTTATCAGTTTCGGGGCACACATAGTTAGTTTTAGGCCACACTAACTGCCCGAAAATTGCTTATAAATGACTGGCGAGTATACTGGAGAATTCAGAATTTAATTATAGAGATATAGAAATTACCTAGGTTGAATCCGGTTTACAATTGGGGTTTTCTCCAGAAGGGAGATATCAATGGCTCAGTTCCTGTTAGATGTGCTAGCTTCAGTAGTCGGTAGCGGCCAGCTTATCTTAAATAATCACCTCTTCAGTTATAGAATAGGACCATCCGCTTAGCGGGTGGCCTACTCATTCTTATAAAGAGTGGTACGGCAGCAACCTGATAAGGGCATGCTGAATAATTTTCTAAGCGCACTATGTTTACAGGTGTATTTCTAAAGGGGCTATTTTTGGTTACCGTTATTTACCGACTCATCCGTAAACGGCTTGATGTATTTCTTTAATGTTAGTTAGGTAACCGGTAGGTCTTCCCGTTATTAACTTCTGATGTAGTCTACTATCTTTTAATTTAACGTATTTCCGTTAATATATTAGAGTTTAATGATAACTTGTTTTTGTAAGATAGTGTTAGTTACAGGCTTTTTTACGTTATAGCTACAAAAAAAAGAGATAAAGAAAATATCAGAATAATTAATTTTTATAGGAGTCCTAAAAAGAGAGCAAAGAAGTAAAGAAAACTAGGAATTACCTTAAAATTATTGCCTTGCTCTTGTTTCGTAGAATTAAGCGAAAAAAACTAACAGTTGATTTAGAAATTTATCAAGACCGATTTAAGTTTTCCGAGTGTTTTTGACTTAACAGTAAAAAGATAAAATAAAATTTATAGTTTACATAAGCTGAAAAATATGATGTTTAGCTAAAGGTAAAAAGCACAAAAAACACGAGGTTGACTCAAAATTTCAATAGTAGTGACTAAGATTCATGGTGTGAGTGTAGGCATTAAAATTTTTGACCGAGCCTTCTACAGTGGCAACACGCTTGATGATATAATCCAATAAATAACCAGAAGTTTAAACTATAAACTAGAAATTAGAGATTTGTGATTGAGGTTATCAAGGCCGTAAAATAGTTTAAAAGAGTTCAAATATCAATACCAGGATATCGAAGTCAAAAAAATATTAAATTTAAAAAACAAAAAAATAGAGAATGCATTAAACAACGTAATGCAATAGAACTAGTTATTGGATGTCTTAAACTAGATTTTCGAAGATTTCGAACTTTTCTGAAAAGAACTCTGGGAAATAAGATTAACGTCCTCATGGTTATTGTCGCTTTCAACTCTATGAAATAGACGCGGAAGGTAAAGCTTTATTCGCAATTGGTAAGTTTGAGACTTTAAGTCGTGTTTTATGCTGATAGAACTCGCCACGCTTGAGTTAATATCTAGTTTTAAAAAAAATTTAAAGCTTGACTATCTACCGTATCTATATAACATCTACGATATTGTAAGTGCCTGTTGCCATACTTGTACTTTAGATTAGCCTATCTATTAGGTGTCATCAATGAGTGTTTACCTTGTTAGATAGTCTATTACTTCTAATATATTGTATTTTAGTAATATTCTCATAAACATGTGAATATGATCAGGGTAGCAAGTAACCTCTATATATTTCAAAACCGTTTCTTTCAAACAAGGTACGTAATATTTTGCTCAAAGAGGTAGTAGTTTTTTAAGTTAAGCACACAATAACCTTTTCTATTATGGAGCTAGTTATTCTATAAGGGTTAGTTTTTCAGGCTTTCAAAAAAACCTATTTTTTAAAAATAACGTATCCGGCTAAAAAAACGAATAAATATTTTTAAATGGGCCGGCTAAGTTCTTTCATTCGTCATATGTAGGCGATACTTTTTGGTATTTTAGTTGCTTAATTCTCCAGACAGACTATAAAAAGCGATTAAGACAGCAAACGTTTATGTAAATTTTCAGGCTTATCATCTTTTCAGCGATTCACTAGCCTCAGACCGTTTATTTGCTTGTTTCAATTCATGCCCCGTTAAGGGATATAGTATTAATATTACTTTAAAAAGATAATTTTAGCGAGTCGTATGGTTTCGTCTTGTCTAAAATTAGATTATTTTTTGGCAAAGTTCGCTTATTAATTGAAGTATGGATAGCATATTCAAGATATCTGCTGAATATCCAGAAGCTACAAGGCATTAGCTTGGTAATATTAATAAATAGAATCTAACTTAATGTGGTGACTTAGAAGGTTATTGATTTAGAAATCAAGATTATGAAGATTAGATACGTTAGCACACACGAAAAAACAAATCATTAGCTAATTAACTAAAATATCTTTAACCGTTTCGATCGAAATAAATAATTTGATAATTAAAGGAAGTAATAATATTTCAACCTCTTGTTATTTAAAATATTTTTGTAGTGGGCTGGTGATTTATAGTTCAGCCAAAGTTTCTTGAATATAACAAATATAAAACGAATCGGTTAACGGTGATTATTAAAAGTTACTGAGTTAGAAACTAAACTGGCTGGAGCTCGAAAAACTCTAACAACTCGTCAAAGTTCCCATCGTCTGATAGTAATAATCTTCATCAATAAAAAGACGTACGGTAAAAAATGTAAAGTCGGAGCGTAATTAGGGAATAAATCCTGTTTCTGTACGATTTTTATTTTTGAAAAATTTGATAGAATCAGAACTTTTACCTCAGAGCCAAAAATCTGTGGTTGCGGTGGAGAGTTAATTACCGAATTAGATGAAGATATCGTGCAACAACATAATAAATGTTGTGGAGAAAATTATCGTAGCCAGATATCGTCTGAAGTTATTAATAACAGGTTTATCTATTCGAATTTTGTTGCTTGTTTGGCTTTTTTAAAAGACAATATTCATACTCCGTATTCGTCTTTGGAATCTTTTATAGCTAAAGTATTGGGATGTCATTGCCAGTCAAAGAGAAACAGCTGATAGCTTAAAGAAAAAATCCGCTATTTTAAAGGTTCTCTATGAAGAGATCTTGGATGTTCCACCCGAACGACCCTTGTTAAATATAATTGAGGCTGGAAAGAAATGGTTATCATTTTTGAACCTGTGTTTTTTGAGGACGCTTTTTACGGCGTTTAGAATATCAGTTTATCGATCGGTAGAAGTTTTTAAAAAGGTAGCAATTTATATTTATACTTCATTACCAACCTAGAAATTGAACCTATTAATAATTTAGCCGAGTAAACCGTTTGTGTTGTGGTTCTAGAGCGGGCCGTCATTTAGGAAACTCGTTTTGAACACGGGCGCAACTGATCAGAGCACATCTGGACGGCTAATACACTTGTACCATGAGGGAGCACTCTTTTTTTTAATTGCTATAGCAGGAGATTAATTTTTCCTATACAAAGTAGGTATATTTTTTACCATTTAACTTGGAAATCTTCACCTGCAAAAAAATATATCCTGTGAATAGTTTTGGTGGCTTTGCCCGTGGTGGTGGTCAGTTTTAAATTATTTCCTTGCGATGGTACCACCAGAACGGGCAGATCGTCGACCGCAACTAGAGGTAGGTCTAGGTTAGTAATTTAGCAAAATAAGGTTGAAAAATTTTTTGAGTTAGCTTGCGGAATCTTCCAACTCCCCGGGGTTGGGACTGGCATTCTTATTTTGACATATTTTGTATTGAGTCTATCATAGTATCTTTGAATTTATATTAAAATATACCTATGGAACATTTAGAGAAATATATATCCTTAGCTTTAGGTGCAGGTTGAAGAGACGCTGGAGATGTTTTTCAGTTTCATGTCTGATATTTGCTTAGCGGCAGTTTTTATTTTTACCATACTGAGTCTTTTTTCTGGCTCAGTAACGTAATCTTTAAGGACTGCCATGGTCGTTCCAATTTACAAATTATTTTTTAAAATGTATAGATTTAGTTGGGTAATTATATCTGCTAGGGGTGTAGAATATTTTTACAAATTTTTAGTATAAGCTATTGTCGCGTTGGGCCAAAATATAGTTCCGTCCTTGGACCCAAAATTTATAATCCTGCAAGACGGGGATAAGAAACAAGGCTGCGAATAAAAAGCTGCTTTGCGCTGGTCCGAATTTAATTTCATCTTTACCTGAATTGAACTAGACGGCTTGTCTTTGTGGAGGTTTGCTTAAGGCAAAGGCCGAAGAGGATATCGATATAAGGGGCTGGAAGGAAATTCAACTTGTTCAGCGTCATATTCTTCATCTCCTGGAATTCACTCCTCAGAACTATTATATTTGGTGTCTCATTATCATAAATATACTAATTCATCTTTCATTATTATTACGTAACTTTAAAATGAGAATTACTGCAATCTTAATTAACAAGTTGCCAGAGCCAATTGGCTATGATATACTTAAAACTAATTTATGAGGAAATAATCTTTAATCCTAATGGGTAGGGTAGTGATTTGAAGGATTGCAGTTGTTGTGGCGTAAGTTTGGTTTGACGTTATGTAAACAGGTCGGATTCGTACCCGAAGAAATATGCAAAGGAAGGAGGAAGAAAGATAAACTTCCCGGAAAGATCTTTTGCTTATACGTTTTTTTGAAAAGCAACTCAGTAAAGGAACTGAGTTCTTAAAAACCTAAATCCGGTCTTATTTTAAGGCCAGCTCTTCTCAG
>LQAB01002544.1_pt1 | contig 20625 bp, 13 predicted proteins | sample 654521 | NCBI WGS metagenome assembly LQAB01 (sample SAMN00762031, study PRJNA78659) | termite gut metagenome | isolation source: bacterial endosymbionts found in Trichonympha flagellates filtered from... | host: Zootermopsis nevadensis | place: USA: Mt. Pinos, Los Padres National Forest, CA ... | reverse complement strand
ACGCGGGTACAGTCCTTCTGAACGACCACGATTTGACTCAGGCCCCCATGCACCAGCGGGCCCGCCTAGGATTAACCTATCTCCCCCAGGAGCCTTCGGTCTTCCGTCGTTTATCAGTAGAAGATAATATAATGAGCTATTCTGGAAACTTTAGCTCTCTCTGCGAAGGAACGCCAAGCCCGCCTGAACCACCTTCTATCCGATCTCAACCTCAGCCATCTAGCTAAAAATAAAGCCTTATCCCTGTCTGGAGGCGAGCGCCGCCGCCTTGAAATAACCCGCGCCCTGGCCCTAACCCCTATCTTTTTACTCTTTGACGAACCTTTTGCCGGTATCGACCCCATCGCCGTTAACGACATTCAGAACTTGATTACGCTTTTGCGCAGTCGCGGCCTAGGGATACTCATCTCCGACCACAACGTCAGAGAAACTTTAAGCGTCTGCGACCGGGCATACATCATAAATGACGGCCGCGTTCTTAAAGAAGGACTTCCTCAGGAATTAGCTAAAGACGAAACCGTTCGCCGCATCTACCTAGGACGCGACTTCAGCCTATGATTTTATTCTTGCTAACCGGAGATTATTTTAAATGGTCCTGCAACTAAAACTCAGCCAGAAACAAGCTCAAGTCATGGTTATGACCCCGCAGCTCAAGCAGGCTATTCGACTTCTGCAGCTCGGACAATTGGAGTTAGTTGAGGAAATAAACCAAGAAATGCTAGAAAACCCCATGTTGGAACTGGCTCCACCACCAGACAGCGGTGAGGCCGCCGCCAATAATTCCCTGAATGACCCTAAATACGACCGCACCCCTGATTCAGAACACCGGGAAGATAATGAATTCGCCAACTCCGCCGGCTCCAGCGAAGAAAAAGTCCGTGAGGAATTCGACTGGGAAAATTATCTAGGTGAATATTCCAGCGCACCCTCCACCAACCTCAATATCGGCAGCTATGAAAACCCTGAAGAGACACCTAGACTTGAAAGTTTTATGGCCGCCAAGACCTCCCTTTCTGAGCATTTAAGCTGGCAATGGCGCCTGGCAGCTCAAAACGAACGCGACCTAATCCTAGGCTCCGCCATCATCGGTAACCTAAACGATGATGGTTATTTGGCAGCCACCCTTGAGGAACTGGCCGGGGCGACCAAATTTACTCTGGATGAAATGACCGCCGTTCTAGCCCGCATTCAGGAACTAGACCCTCCGGGTATCGCTGCCCGTAACCTAACCGAGTGCCTTTTAATCCAGCTCGATCGGCTAGAGCTTAGCGACAGCCTCGCCGCCAATATCTGTCGCCACCATCTAGCTCTAGTGGGGAAAAAAGATATACCCGCTCTCTGCCGAACTCTACAAATCACCCGCGAGGACGTGGCTCTAGCCATTAAGACCATCCGGACCCTGGAACCGAGACCGGGGCGTCCTTATAAAAACACTGATTCCATATATGTCATCCCCGACGTTTATATTAACAAAATTGGCGATACCTATGTAATCAGCTTAAACGAAGACGGGCTGCCCAAATTAAAAATATCACGCAAATACCGCCGTCTACTCACTAATAAAGAGGCGGAGGGCGAAATTAAAAAATATCTTAACGAAAAACTGCGAGGAGCAGCCTTTCTAATTCGTAGCATTCACCAACGCCAACGCACCATCTATCGCGTGACCGAAGCTATTTTCAGAGTCCAACGCGACTTCCTAGACAACGGCGTCACTCACCTAAAACCCCTAATCTTAAAAGATATCGCCAAAGAACTGGGCTTTCATGAATCCACCATTAGCCGGGTCACCACTAATACATATGTCTACACTCCCCAGGGGCTCTTTGAACTAAAATATTTTTTCGATAGTCCCGTCAACCGTTTTCAAGGTGAAGCCCTGGCCTCTGAAAGCGTCAAGAACCACATCCGCCAAATTATCGACGCCGAAGACCCTAAGACACCCCTGAGCGATCAACGGATAGTTAAAATTCTACACGACTCCAACATCGACATAGCCCGCCGCACCGTAGCCAAATATCGTGAACTTCTGGGCCTGTCTTCTTCTGGCGAACGCCGTCAAATATATTAATCAATAATCTTTCTTCCAGCCTAAGCCAACCCGGCTGGATTCCGAAGAAGTACTAGCCTCTAGGGAAACGCTGGGAGCTAATTCAACTTCCATGCGCACAGCGGGCCCGCCGGAAATCCCCTGCTCTACCCCTATATAAACATTATCGCGTAAATATTTACCGGCTTTCAACGAGACGTCGGCCTCGTTTTGATCTACCCCGCCTTGGCGAGCGCTCTGATCATGAGCTAAAGAACCGGTCTGATCCGAAGTGCGACGCTCGTTAAAACTAACTGAGCTACCTAAGTGCAAAAAATCTAACCCAAAAGCACCGCAGACGGCGGTTAATGAGCTCAGCAAAGTCTTACCCCCGAAACCAGTTAATTCTTTCAAAGCACCAGCTAACTGCACGGCCTCAAAGCGACTGAGAGAGGTCGCATTTTTACCGAAAAGCACCTGAGCCAGAACCTCTTCTTGTGGTAAAGGTGGGCGGCTCTCCAGCTTTATGTCCGGACTTCTGGCCGGTCCGACCGCCCGAATGACAGCGATGATGTTAGGACCCTGATTAGTTAATTCCAAATTCAAATTAGGAATAACCCCGCCACTGAAAGTTATTTCGCCTTTACTAAAAACAAACTGTTTAGAAGAAAAAATCGGAGTTTCGTAATAACCGCGAACCGGCCGGAGCACACCGATCAGGGAGGGACTGCGACTGGAGCCACCGATGGTTAGATCACCACGCCATTCACTGTCAAGACCATAACCGCGAATAAAAAACTGGCCAGGCACATTTAATTTCAAAGCCAACCGAGTTTGTTGACCTTCGACCGGTATAGCCGCCTGTTCATTCGGGTCACTGAGATTTAAAGTAGGAATAGAAGCACCAGCCAGGGCGATTTCCAGATTCAATTCGCCTTCATCAACGGTAAGGTCGGAACCTATGGATAAGCGATCCAAGGGCCCTTCAGCGGTCAAGCGACCACTAAGCCTTAAGCTCAAATCGTCGCGATGCAAAAGATTAAAAGCACTTAACCCCCCGCTCGCCTTAAGAAAACCATTTTTCAGGCTGCTCATTTCGGCGTTAACAATCAGGCGGCCCTCCTGCCCGTCCCGAGCCGAAACGATGGCCGTGACCGGGGTACCAGGTGAAATGTGAGCTTCCAACATAATATCGGTAAAGAGTAAGCCTAAAATATTATCCTCATAGCAGCCGCCGGCTAAATATATATCACCCTGCGGCTGAAGCCTAGATAAGGGCCCGTCCAGCGCTAATTCAACCCTGGCCTCGCCCTTAAAAGAACGATCAGCTAACCCGGCTAGACGCCACAGGGGGGCGACCGGACCGATGAAATGGAACCGGGCCGAAAGAGGGGCAGCGAAGTTAACCCAGGGAAAAGATCCGCCTGAACTAAAGCTTAAAGGCCACCCGACCGTTACCGTGCCTTCCGCCGGCCAATCAGAGCCACCGGAGATATTTCCAGTTATGGTTAGAAGCGGAGCCGTACTCCCTTCCAGACGGCCAGTTAAATTTAATTCCGGCTTGAGTTGACCCAACTGCCTGGAGGCCACGATAGTTTTAAGGGTAAAGTCTCCAGCATAGCCGGTATTAGACTGATTCAAATTAATCACTAGTCTATGCAAGAGACCTTCGGGGAAGTTCGACCCCAAGAACGGTTTAAAAAAACTATACGGTAAAGCTTTTATTTCAGTCGTAGCCTTAAGCCGCCCGGCGGGAAAATCGACGCTAGCCACTAAAGTTCCGGCCGGAAAAAGTTTAAACTCCAAAGGACCAGATTTCAACTGGTCACCCCAGAACAATTTTAGAGGTTTAGTCAATTTCAGGCCAGAACCACCCACCATGAGTCCTAGTTCGTTCACTTCGGCTGTGGCTAAATTAAAATTAATCTTCCCAACCGCTTCCAAAAAATCCTTAACCGTGCCACCGAGACCGGTTCCGGGTAAAGATACCCGGTCTAATCTAAGACGGCCTTCCCCCGCACCAACGCGACTCTCAGCTTTAAGATGCCCGCCGGCAAAGGCCACCCCCTGGACCAAGCCCGGCCCCAGAGCCAAATTAAGTTCCAAGTTGGGCGCCCCAAAAAGATCGCTAGCCGAAAAATTGAGGCTGCTCTGGGCCAGTGATAAAAACGGGTTGGACTGGCTTCCTCCAGTCTTTAGGCTAGCTAGATCTAGCCCAACCAGAGCCGCCTGACGACCTTCAGGAACACTCAGTTCCAGACGCAGCCGAGCCGCCCCCCCAGCCAAATTCCAACCAGTCAAAGCGGCTAATTTATCCCAGGTAGTGAGGTCAGCAGTCAAGCCACCTTCCAGATACCGAATAGTCTCACTTATTTCAGCTGTCAAGCGGCCGGACAGGGTCAGGCCAGCTAGTTCCCCAGCCAAATCGCTCACGACCAAGCTTAGCCCCCCGGATTTATTCCAAGCAATCCCCCAGCCGCTTCCGAAGGTCAGGGGGCCTCCGGGACTTTGAGCCACACTAAAATCAAGCCGCCCCGACCAACTAGCAGTTTCTTCTCCGTCTTCTTTTGGAACCGTCAAAGCCCTGGAAGCTGTTCCCAACAAAGCTAAACCAGTCAGTTGGCCTTGAGAGGTACTTATTTCTGAACTAGTAGCCTCAATAGTGAGCGCTAACTTGTCTAGGCACCCCCCAGCCTTAATGTGAACGTCAACTTCACCACTGAAATCAAGCGGATTCAGCTTGGCCAAAGCCAGAGCCGTCTTAACCCAGGGGGAAACACCGTTCACTTTAAGTTCGGCCTCGGCCGTTAGATCTTTGGCTCCCCGGTACTCTCCGAAGCCATTGAGATGAAGGCCGGAAGCAGTTAATTCTAATTTATCTACCCGCTGCCAACCCGATTCTAGTTTTACGGCGGCCTGCAAATTTAAGGCTTCCCCACTTCCGACCTCGGCTAAGCGGAGACTTAGATCAAGCAGAGAACGCTGACCAACCAAGCGCACAGTTCCAGTTGTTTCCAGAGTCAGATCCGGAACAGCTAGCCCTAAAGAAGTAAAGGCTTCAGCCCGAACCAGGCCACCAGTCAAGATCACTTCGTCGGCCAGAAATTCAACCGGCCAAACCAAAGGAACCGCTAAATCGGTTGAGGCTGCTGTTAAAACGGGAAAGCGAAGTAATTCTGGACCCGTAATTCGTAAATAGGGAATATGGACCAGGCCTCGACCAAGAGCGAGAATATCTAGTTCAAGTTCTAACTTTTCCACCCGGATAAGCGGGCCTTCAGTATTAGCTAAAACGACCTCACGCAGCCGCAAGCGGCCAGGGAAGGGTCCCTCCACAGCCGAGGCCGTCAGCCGCCAACCTTCAGCAATCTCTAGCGCGGTCAGGCGATCAAAAATAAATTTCGCACCAGCCTCTGTTCTCAACCAAACTAAAAGACCAGCAGTGACGGTTAAAATAAGCAAAAGCCCCTTAGCTGTAAGCTGAAGGATATTTTTAAATAGGCCCCTACCCCTTCCAGACATTAGAAAGACTGACCCAAACTAAGATAAAGCTGCCAGGCGGCATCGCCTGGGCGGAGGTCAAGGGGAAAAGCCAGATCAAGACGAGCGGGACCGACGGGAGTATAATAACGGAACCCTAAGCCAGCCCCCCATAAAAGGTCTTTAAATAAAGCGCCAGAAACATTTTTGTAAACCATACCGCCGTCAAGAAAAGCCACTGCACCAAAGGTTTCAGTAAAGCGCGCCCGAATTTCGGCCCCCATCTCCACCTGAGCAACCCCGCCCAAAGGATCATTTTTGTTATTGCGTGGCCCCACCGATTTATAATCGTAACCCCGCACGGAACCGCCGCCACCGCTGTAAAAACGCAGGGAACTAGGAATCTCCTGGCTATCCTTAGCCCCCCAGACTCCACCCCAGACCCCCCGCAGGGCTAGAATCAGATGTTCGGAAGAAAGGGGCACAAAACCCTGAGCTTCCAAGCGAGTTCGCATCACATTGAAATCACTATGAAAGTATCCCGTATACGGGGCAGCCGTCAGAATGAGACGCGTCCCTGAGACGGGATCGAAAAAATTTTTAGTGTTGTCGTAAGTAGCCGCAAGCGGCAAACCAAACATAAGAAAGTCGGTACTGGGTTTATCCGGGTCTTCCAAGGAACCACCTTCCACGAGACCCATCAAGCTAACCCGCCACCAGCATGATAAGCGCCGCTCCAAACCACCGCGAAAAGACCAGGACCAAAGTTTATAAGCATCCGTATCTTGATGGATTAAGCCACCTGCAGTAATAAAATCTTGATCCGGACGAAACAAGAAGGGATAACGATAGGTAGCGATTAATTCCTGCAAATCAAGCCAGACAGGTAGTTCCAGACGTAAATGATCACCATGGCCAGTTAGATTGCGATGCTCCCAATAACCGCTAAGGCCCAGACCAAAGTCGGTATCGAAGCTAACCTGTCCACCCACGGTTCGTTCGGCAACTTTGGCCAGTTTAAGGCGCACTGGTCTGAGCTCGTCTTCCACCTCAGCTAAGGAAGAATCGTTTTCCACGAATTGAAACAAACCTGTCCGTCTTAAGGCCTCAAGATATGTTTCTAGAAGTACCTGATTCCAGGGCTGGCCTTCCCGCCAGGTTTTCAGGGCATCCAGATAGCTCTGATCCACAGATGCGGTCTGGTCCACCAAAACTGGCCCCATTCGGACAAAAGAGCCGGAATTCAGGTTTATTTCAACTTCCAGCTCTTTCCTGAGCCTATCCATGACAAACCGACTACTTTCAATACGAGCCTGGGGGTAGCCCCGGTTATGCCAGGTCGACTCTAGACGACTTACCGCAGCTAAAACATCATCGGCCACCGCCGGTGCTCCACCCTCCAATCCCACCTCGGCTAGGGAGCGAGGCGGCGAATCGCTATCTTCGGATAGAGTCCCGACGCTCGTGATTCTAACTAAAGTTGACCCGACCCGATAGCGAGGGCCAGGAATAAAAATCACAATAACTTTAATTTTCCTAGGCCCAATTTCCTCCAAGCGGCCGGTAACCTGACCATCATAATAACCCTGGCCCCGCAACAAACCCTCACCTTCAATCAAGGAAATTGCTAACCGTTGTTCAAGGGTAACCCGGCTCGCAACACTTTCCCGCATCAAAGCTAAACGACTGACCCGACTGAATTTTTCGGCCAGTAACGGGTCGCCCGGACACTGGCAGTCGAGAGTATAAGTGTACGCCCCCCCCTCTTCATCCATAGAGGCAGTGCTCTTGGCTGTCAATCTAGCCCTGGCTACTAATTCAACAGGAATCTTTGGTTCAGCCAAACCCAAAGGAAGACTAACGGCAGAAGCCTTAGCAGCAGTAATTCGAAAATGTGGTTTTTCCAAAGGCGAGGCCTCCCTGGATAGATTCAAGAGCATACAGCCACTCAAAGTCCAGGCTAAAATTAAACCACTCACCATGAAAAGCCGTTTAATCACTCGGGCTCATCTCACCCCCAGTTTAATTTAAAACTTCTTTGAAGATTCACTGCCTTTAAGCAAGCATAGTCCTCTAGTAAACGGCGGTTGTCCCGAAATATAACCCAGCGGTCTCTTCAATTCTGAGGATGCGATCTTAAAAACACCCCTAATAATCTTTATTCAAAGTTTTGGCTTTATAAAAATAAATATAGTCTAACAAAAAAAAGAGGCCCTCTTCAATTAACGATTTAAAGGCTTCTGAAGTAACCGCAATATATTTTCTTTTATCTTTAGCCAACCTCTCCGCAAAAAGAAGAGCGACCCGATATTTTTATTTTAAATAATCATGGTACCAAAGGACATAACAAAGTAAAAATATAGCCACCAGAATTAAAATAAATATTTTTAAGCCTAAGACCACATACTCAAGCCAATTCTATTTCGGAAACAGAGTTTTATAGCCCGTTCACAAAATTACGCCGCAATTAAAACAAGTGAGAGTTGGTAGGAGAAACTATAAAATTATAAGCCAATTACTATAATTTAGGGCGCAAAAAAAATTACCTGGCTCAGAAATTAGATAACCTACCATAACGTTATCTCTGAATCATTCTCTCCGTCTTTCAGACAAATATCTTCAGACTATTAGTTATTACTCAAATTATTCCCCGCCAAATCCGCCCGCTTTTCCGTCTAGCCAACTATAGGCCTAATCGGTTCATAATCTTATTAAACCACAAACCCAAGACAAGCTACTCTGACAAGCTTTGCATAGTATCCAATGCGCCTTCTATATCATTTTTTGGCGTTATCGGAATAGCCCGTACCGCGGCCGGAGGCGGTTTAGCCCCCTGGAATAAAAAAAACAGAACGGCTAACCCCAGAATAAGTATAAAAGCCAGACTACCCACAAATATTTTTCGACCCAGCCCCGCTTCATAAGCACTAATTTCGCCAAGCGAAACAAAACCGGTGCGCAAGTTGACCCCGCAATATGAGCAGTGAATAGCCGGCAGCGAAGTTATAAAAGAACAAGCCTGGCAGCGTAATTTTGGGTGTTGGCTTTCTTGGTATTGTCCTTCTGACCCAGTTTGTGCTAAAGTTATATTGGAATAAGATGAGGATTTTGTCAATTATAACTCCTGATTTCAGGGTTTTTCAACTCTTTTTAATATATATTAATATAAACTAAATTTAAAAAAAATGGAAGGGCGACTATGCTCAAAACCGACGACTTATTCAAAATCCTGCAACAACTAACTCTCGAAGTCGCTATCGACCAAAGCGTAGTTGCCACTGCTCTGGTTGAACTCACCGGCCCGGATCCAGCCATATGGATAGTACGAGCGACGGGCGGACGAATCAGTTTAGCAGCGGTGGGGCTAGCAGAGGAAACTGATCTTACAGTAACAACCTCTAGCGAAGTCGCCATTGCTATTTTTGAAAAAACCCTGAACCCGATGGTGGCTTTTATGACCGGCAAACTTAAAATAAAAGGCGACTTAGCCAAAGTTGCTCTGATCAAGCAGCTTCTGACCAGCTCCAATTTCCATCTCCACTCTTAGGGAGTATCTTCACCGCATAGGCTTAACGAAGCGGCCGCAATACCCAAAAAACTGGGTAGAAAGAAAATTATTCAGGACGACCCCACCTTCCTCACTCTTATAGAGAAGAGAAATCAAGGCAACAAACAAAGGAGAAAAATTATCTTTAAAGCCAGTCTAGGATCTCTCCCGACAGGCTGAACTATTCAAAGTTGGCGCGAAACGCATCCTCTAAAACTTCTTCGGGAATAAGTGGTTTATTTTGGTCACCGGGAAAAATCTGGATAAAAAAGTAGTCACCTTCCTCCTTTTATAGTTGAATCCGAACTAGAATCCTTAAATACTTTTAATACCTGAACCAAACAAATTCAGTCCAACGGACGACTACCCTACGTTTTCACCAAGAGACCAAAGCATTTTTCTACTAAACCACAGTGTGTTATAACTCTCCTTTTCCTAAAGTTCCAGATAATAAGCTTGGGAAAGGACTGGTTTCAGCGACATCTTTTTTCGCTATTCCCCGACTAAAAGGATCATCCTATCCAATTCGTCAAGAAAGAACTTAATATTTTTGAGAGGCAAAAAAATTAAGATTACTCAATCAGAATTCATCCCCCCCCGGATTTAGATAAAAAACTGAGCCGTCCGTACCGCTCCGATTAAAATCCGCTTCCACCAGGATCTGGATGAGACGAACGTGGGCTGGGTCACCTTTTCCTAACAGTTCCGTTACCTCGGCGCAGGCCTAAAAATGTCTGGTTCAGAATTATAGACAATCCTAAATTTTATATCATCAACTATAAAATCTAAAGGGATTTTAGGATCCAACTCAAATTCTAGCAGGTCCATAGCGGCGGCCAGATTTTCAAATGCTTTATTCATAGTTATACGCTCTCTCCCCTACTTCGAGCCGCCGTAGTCGTCAGTAGCGATCTTATTTATCCAAAAAATATACAAATAAATTTTTTAACAGGTATAATAATCTCAAAAAAATTGTCCCCCCGGTTATAGCTAATATCAATATAAAGAAGGAACTCCACCCTTCTTCTTCTATCAGGGTTTTCGAGATCTCCTACCTCTCTCTAAGAGTTCATGATCAGACGATAGCGATCAACCACAGTGTTTTCCGGATCCGACCTTTATTTTCTAAGGAAAAACTAAACCCGACTCGTAATCTTATTAAATCAATCAGTAAACCTAATCTGGGTCGCATAATCCCTAGCGTAGATAGTATACTAAACGTCCAAAGTTATCTGGTGAAGGATAGTCTACATTCTCCTCGTTAATTCCAAATCCCTAAGCCAAAATAGGGCCTCCTTAATTGAGAAGACCGGTTCCTAAAAATCCGGGTGGTCGCTAGTATTATAAAAAGCCCGCGCCGCCTAACAAGATAACCTCATTTCCAAAACGTAGTTCCGGATAATCGCCCTACCTACTATCCTAGAACTTCCGCCCGGTACCAGGTCAGATATAATCAAATATCCACTTATTCTATTGATTCCAACAGCAGTAGCCCCGTCTAACAACTTAATTATTTTTATAGTCTAATCTATTTAATCACACATTCGTCAGGAGGAATTTTATAATTGAACCTTTTATTCACTAAATAAATCTAAAAACGTAACTAAAAAGCATCTTTACTTTAAATTATTGTAATTATTACTACAAATAAAATAACCCGGTTTTTGTTAAATTTTTCTAACTAGCTAATTTTATTTAGTATTATGGAAGCTTAATTAATGTAATGAGGAGTAAAAATTAATTTTAGTAGATTACTATTATGATTACGTAATATTATTACAACCTTTTTAATGCCATTAAACAGTCAAAAAAATAAAACTACTCTCACCAAGTGTCTGGGGAAAGGCTATCTTCCGAAATAAAGTTACCGAACTGGAAACTAAACTAACTGAAGCTCTCGAAAGAGTTCTAGCAACTTATCAAAGCCCCTTCCATCTAACATTACCTATCCTCATTAACAAAATAAGCGTCGTAAAAAACATAAAGTTAAAGTGAAATAAAGATCTTGATGAAATTAGAAACTTTGCTTAAGAACTAAAAACCTACAGTTGCGTTGGAAAGTTAACTGCAGAGCCAGATGAAGAAATTATATAGTACTAAAATGAACTAATTATCAACCCACAGCGGCTTACCAAATATCATGGAGCCACCTACTATTACAAACATTATGAGGAGATTTATCATAGTCAGATACCGTTAAGAGGTTTAAACTGAAGCTTCATAACTAATTAAAGCTAATTATTAGTTATTTAAAGCTCTTATTTAAAATAAATTTTAGCTACTAGAGCCGATTTATGGATTAGAGCAAATCGAAGGCTTTTTATTACAGCAGGGTAAATAAATCTATCCGAGTAAATGTAGCACTTTTATTGGCTTAATTCTAAGTATTACCGTTCACTTAGCAGGTGTTCAACCGGGTACTGGCTAAATTAAGGAGTAACCTATTAAAGCTCTGAACAAGAAAATCATCTAATTTTTTCTACTTGGAGCTTTTAACCGGGTACCCTCTTCCCCAGTCGGGCTAATTGGAGTCTAGTATTTTTTGGCTTTTATCTCCTCATCGGCAAAGAGTAGTTCCCGCTAAGTCTCCCACACATGCCACCCAACATATTAAGTTAGCGTATACAAAAGATATAAGCCCTAACTCTTTGTTCCAGCCAATGACGTATAGACTATGTTCTTATATTATCGCTCTTTATCGTTCTGAAAGCCCGCTCTACTCAAGAAAGATTTTTATAAGTACAGACACACTCCTTCGGACTTATTTCATCTTTATTAATTGATGCTCTAATAACATAGATCTCATCCAACATTGACTCTCGTTCTGTACCAAAAAGGTAACGATAAAAGCTAAGCAAGGGTTTACCAATTTCAAGAATAAAATTGGATCAAACTTTTTACACTTTATCTTCCGCCCAACAGCCGGACCTATGGTCTTCCACCACTTTAAACATCCAGCTTTAATCCTGGTCCTGATTTATTTCAGATCTTCCTCAGTAACGGTTAGCAGTTTCTTTCTAATTTTAGCCCACTTATTAGCCAAAAATAAACGTGACCGAATCAGAAGTATTGCTCAACCAAGCGTTGATAAATATGGGTAGTCCGTCTCTATCGGGCAACAGACTATTATTTAAAGGTACTGCTCATTTCCGACATAATTTAACGATAGATCATAAAATACGATATTCCCATCATGAAGGTAATATTTGACAAGTCTAGCTTCAAAACCCCCTGCTCATCTATTAACCAATCCATAGCCACATAAAGCTTATTCTCGTTAACACTGGCGATATTTAATTCGACAGTCATAGTTATCTATCGCCAACTATCCCGTAGCAACTACTTTACTTTTTAGACTCAAGAGACGAAAGACTACCATAGCGAGAACTAGACCATATTCCCTGAATGAAGGAGATATTATTGGTTCAACCTAAGGATTCCCGATGGTTCTCTCCACTCTGCGAGCTCCGCTTACCCTACCATCCGCTTAAAAGAACTCTCCACCCTTTTAGAGATTCTCCGGTAAAATCCCTAAAGATTAACTCCCGTCACCCTGGAGATACATCTTTCAATCAAATCTGAATCCGCTCAATATCTCAACCCAACCTTACATCGAGCCTCAGCCATGGTTATTTCGGCCACCGCCCGAGCTTTGGCCGCCCCAGTTTTCAAAATATCATAAATGCCAGCCACGTCTTTAACTAGCTCAGCTCGTTTTTCCCTATGGGGAGCAAAATATATCCAAATAAGTTCAATGAGTTCTTTTTTGACATCAACATATTTAAGACCAGGCTTAAGATAGCGCTCGCGCATCTCCACCACCCGATCCGGAGTGGCGAAAAGACGATAAAGCGCATAAAGATTACAGCTATCCGGATCTTTAATTTCGTTAACTCCACGAGTATCGGTAACAATGGCCATGACCCGGCGTTTAAGTTCGGCCTGATCAATAAAAATATCGATAGTGTTGTTGTAGCTCTTACTCATCTTCTGGCCATCGAGGCCAGGGATAGTAGCTAGATAATTATCAATTAGTGGTTCCGGTAAAACAAAAGTTTCGCCGTAAGTATGGTTGAAGCTGCTGGCGATGTCGCGGGCAACTTCCACATGCTGTTTTTGATCGCGGCCCACCGGTACCAGGTCGGCTTGGTAGAGAATAATATCCGCGGCCATTAGTACCGGATAAGCGAAGAGGCCATGGTTGGGGACCAATCCTTTAGCCAATTTTTCTTTATAAGCATGGCAGCGCTCCAGAAGCCCCATGGAAGTGATATTGTGCAAAAGCCAGGCTAGCTCGGCATGTTGCCAAACATCGCCCTGAACCCAAAAAGTGCTCCGCTCTGGGTCTAGGCCCAGAGCCAAAAAGTCGGTAGCTGCTTCCAAAGTGTTACGAGCTAAAAGTTCAGGATTAAAAACAGAAGTTAGAGCATGAAGATTAACGATAAAGCAAAAAAGATCACTCTTTTCCTGCCACTCGATCATGGATTTCATCATACCAAAATAATTACCGAGATGAAGTCGCCCAGAAGGCTGAATGCCAGAAAGAACCCGAAGGGTATGGCTCATCTGAAAAACTCCTTGGTCTTAGTTAATTTTAATCTATATTTTTAAATAAAATTAATAGTTTGTTTCTAAACTGAAAATTTGATTCTTAAGAATAGTTCCGCCGGGAACACGAACGCCGGCTTCCACCCGACAATCGTCCAAGTGGCAGAAAGGACCAATCTCGGCTCCAGCCCCCACGGTAGTGCGACCAGTTAAAATAACCCCAGGCCACAGGATGACATCGGTATCCAGATGTACTGTTGTTTCGATAAGAGTTGAAAAAGGGTCAAGCATGGTCACACCAGCTTTCATCCAGGATTCATTTATGCGAGCTTTTAAAAGTCCTTGGGTAGCAGCTAGTTCGGCGCGGTCATTAATGCCGCCAACCTCGTAACTAAGGCTAGAGGGAATTTCTACCGCAGCGACTAAAAGGCCCCTGTTACGAAAATCAGCCACTACATCAGTAAGGTAATATTCCCGCTGTTCGTTATCGGAGCTGAGGCGTTCAATAGATTGGTATAAATTTACGACATCAGTTAAATATAGTCCAGAATTTATTTCCCCCACCCGGCGCTCTTCTTCGTCGGCGTCGCGATATTCTACAATCCGAGCTAACCAACCGGCCTCGTCGCGGATGATTCGGCCATAGGCTGCAGGGTTATCTAGGCGCACGGTCAGAACCGATAGGTCACTCCCAAGGAACTGATGGTCCTTCAGAAAGCCATTTAGAGTGTTAGAGGAAATTAGGGAAATATCCCCAGCCATAATCAGAAGCGGTCCCGAAAAATCGGCTAAAGCATCTTTGGCCGCGGCCACGGCGTGACCAGTACCCAATTGTTCGGTCTGATGGGCGAAGATGGGTTCCGCCAAAAGACTACAACCAAACCTTTCGGCGTATGAAGATAGGAAAGTCCGACTTATATCTTCTACTGCTTCAGCCCCGAAACCAGTTACTACCACTAACCGGGCCGGTTTTAAACAGAGCACGGCATTCAAAACATATTCTAAAATGGGACGCCCCATCAAAGGGTGCAACACTTTGGGTAAAGCCGATTTCATCCGAGTACCTCGCCCAGCAGCTAGAATCAGCACCGCTAGAGCCGGCTCTACTAAGGCTTCCATAGCCCGATCTCCTCTAATTTTTAAGGTAAATAACCTAAAGTTTCATTGCTAACTGACATAAGAGCCTGAGGCGGGGAAGCTCCGTTGGAAGATAGATCGTAAGCTGTCAAGGCTTGATGGTTCCGTCTAGCTAGAAAATCTAGCACCGCGACGTCCGTCTCGCCGCTAGAAACAGCCTTGATGGCCAGGTTCAGACTATCAAAAGCCAAAGCAGCAATCCAGGTGGGATGAGCTTGGTAGGTCTCCAAATACTGGCGATTAAAATCCAATACCGCCTGATTTTTCGAGTTAACCAGATTAGCCCCGGGGAGAGCCAGCTCTAACTTCAAATTAAAAGCGATGAAAGCCGCCCCCACATCCCGAAAGCCTAAAGGGAAACTCCCCCAGAAAACGGCCTTACGATAAGGGGCCTCAGCTAGAGTCGGAACTAGACGCAAGGCTTCGTCCAGATCAAGAGCTAAAATGATCAATTCAGGCGAGCGGCGACCGAACTCGGGCAATCGCTCTGAGTCCAGGGCCTGATCGATATTCAGGGTAAGCACCTGGACTTTGGGATCTAGCGGTTTAAGAGGCGGAGCGGCTTTAGATTGAGCCCGACTGGAAGCACCCTCCTCGAGGGGCGACATAAGCAACGGGGGCGGGTTAACTAGAGTTTCGATCAGAGCGGCGGTCTGAGCGATCTGAGCTGAACCGGAACCAGTGATAATCAAAAGACTAGTCGGGCGTTTAGACTTTTTTAAAATCTCTAGAGCTAGAAAACGCCCCTGTTCCTGGCTGGTGGACAACAAGCGAAAAAAAATTCCTGGCCCCAGGCCGGCTGCTTCCTTAGTGCTGAGATAGGGTAAAAGAACAGGCGTTTTAAAATAAATATAGCGAGGGGCATCGATAGAAAAGCGGTTTTCAGTGAAATAGCCAATCGAAGCAGCCACCTTCCGGAAATCAATCTCATCTAAAATTCTGCTGTCTCCGTTTTCGTCCAATATTTTCAGTTTAAAGCCGCCACCCCAGTTGGAAAAAGCCAGTTCGGCCCCCTGCCAGGCTTTTTGACCCCAGGAGGCTAAAGATCCACTTAAAGGAACGGTCAGAAGAAAGGTGTCCGCTTTAATCAGGCGGTCGGGCAAAACTCTAGTCCCTTCCAGCGCCATCGCCGATCCAGTGGGCCAGACAAAAAAGAGACCGAATAGAACTAGACAAGTCAATTTCATTTATTTTATACCCTTCAGTGCCGGCCGCTGCGACTTCTTAAAAACAGACGTACCGGAACCAGATCCAGGCCAAAGGCCTCTTTTAAACGATTGACCAAAAAGCGCTGGTAAGAAAAATGTACCAAGTCGGGCTTATTAGTGAAAATTACGAAGGTTGGCGGCCGGCTGGCGACTTGCGTAGCATAATAGAATTTTAAACGGCCTTGCCCAGCGTAAGGCGGGGTATGTGCTTCCACCGCCGCTTCAATGACCCGGTTAACTTCAGCGGTCGCTGCCCGAAAACGATATTGGACCATACTCTGATCAATTAGGCTAAACAAACTATCCAAGCGAAGGCCGGTCCGAGCCGAACCGATAACGAATGGAGCTTTTTCCAGAAAAGTCATTTTAAGATCCAGAGCCCGACTTAGTTCTTTCCTGGTTTCAACTCTATTTTTAACCGCGTCCCACTTGTTGGCCAGGATGATAATGGGACAACCTTGCTCGACGGCGTACCCGGCCAGATGGGCATCCTGCTCCGATAGGCCTAAAAGAGCATCAACCACTAAAATAGCGAGATCAGCCCGGTCTAAGCTCCTTAAAGCCCGTAGGACCGAAAGTTTTTCCAGTTTTTCATCAATCCGACCACGACGCCGTACCCCAGCAGTGTCAACAAAAACGTAACGACGACCACGAACTTCCAACTCCACATCCACCGCATCGCGAGTGGTACCAGGACGGCTATCCACTACCAGGCGTTCATTCCCAACCAATCGATTAATGAGAGAAGATTTACCAGCATTAGGACGGCCGATGACCGCCACCCGAGGCGGAGTCTCGCTTTGGCTGCTAACCTTATCTTCGTCCGATGGTACCTGGTCCAGAAAAGGCAGCAGAGCTTCCTTAAAATCTCTTAGACCGTAACCGTGAGCCGCGCTCACCGGCCAGAGGCCATCCAGACCTAATTCATGGAACTCGGTTAAGGCTGATTCCTTTTCAGGCCGATCAATTTTATTAACAGCAACAAGATAGGGTCGGCCGGAGCACCGGAGCAACTGGGCCAGTTCCCAATCGTGAGGAGTCAAACCACTCTGACCATCCACCACTAGCACGGTAAGATTAGATTCAGCCAGAGCCGCCAAAACCTGTACCCTAATTTGGTCTTTTAAAGGATCGTTACCACCAGGGTCGAAACCCCCAGTATCGACAACGACCCCCTGTCGGCCGTCAAGACTGAAAGAACCGTAGTATCGGTCACGAGTAACCCCGGGGCGATTATCAACCAGGGCCAAAGGCTTCCCAACTAGACGATTAAAAAGAGATGATTTCCCCACATTGGGTCGGCCCACCAAAGCGACAAGGGCGCACATTAATTGAGAGTCTCTAATCGAGCGGCGGCAGCCGCTATCATCGCCTTAAGACCGGCCAAAGACGACAGCGGCCGCTCGCTGAACCCGGCCAACAAGCGGAGAAGCGCCGGGCGCATGAGGGTGATGTACCCACTTTGGCCGGCCATAGTTAATTTACCGTAGAGCCCCAAAGCTTGCATGAGGCGAGCGGCGCCTGACAGAACTAATTCTTTTCGAAATTCTTTCGGTCGAATCTGACCTGAACTAGCTTTTTTACAGTAAAGTTCCATAAGTTTTTCTTTTAACTCTAGCGGTATATCCGGTCGGAAGTGATCTTCTAGAAGACTGGCTAGATCATAAGCGGCCGGCCCCAATTTAGCCCCCTGCCAATCCAGCATCTGGGGCCCAGCGGTAGTAACCATAATATTTCTAGCCTGAAAGTCCCGGTGCGTTAATACATTACGGCTCGGATCTGACACGGCCAGACGGCTAAAAAATCTAACTTCCCGCCAGATCGACGGAAGCGGAGCGGGTAGCTTCAAATAACCAACCACAAACAATTTCAAAAAACAGCTAGCTTCCAGACTAGCCTCCAGAGCGGTATTGTAAATTAAACTCTGATGACCCCAGGCCGGGTTGAAACCAACCTGCCCCTCGCGATGAAATCGGGCTAGAATTTCTACGGCAGCGGGATAATAGTCGAGAGGTCTGGGTTCTCGATCTAAACGACGATCCCCCAAATCGGACAACAAAAAAAAACCAGACTGAAGGTCATAATCATAAAGGCGAGGCAGCGGTAACCCTTTGAACCACAAGTGCCGCCCAATTCTGAGCCAAGCTAAATTTTCAACCGGATCCGATCCGTAAAGAACCAGAAGACCGCACCCAGGCAAACGCCAATAACGACGACCCCCGCTATCCCCGACCAGAGGAATTAAAGGCGGAGGGGGCTGCCCTAAAACAGCCTTCAACCAACTAATTAAAGCTAAGGTCGGCGGCTTAAGCCGCCGAGATAAATTCGCCACAGAAGCCCCCCCCGACGAGCCGCCGGCCAGGTGGTAGAACACCAACTATAACCATATTTTTAGCTACCGATTTGCCGGAAATAAGCACATCCGGCCAAATCACACAATTTTCTACCTCAGCCCCCTCTTCAATCACGGCCCCAGCCCCTACTACATTCCAACCCAAAAGCCGGCCCCGGACTATAGCAGTAGAATGGATGATATTCCGGCCGGCAGCTAGATCCCGATTCAAGCTCCAGTAATCCTCAAGGGTGCTCATATCCCACCATATAGCCGGGTCGTTAGTCCAACCATAAATTTCAGCGCCGCCAACTAAGGCTTCCAAAAAAATATCAGTAATGTCACTAGCGCCGGTCTCAGGAATATAATTAAAAATAGCCGGAGACACAACCATAATCCCGCTATAGGTCTGACGGACGACTTCGCCGAGTGCCGGCTGCAACTGACGAAAAGAGAGAATTCGACCATTTTCGCCCAAAGAAATCTGAGCCGTCTGGGGACGTTCCAAAAGACCTAAAGTAGCTAACCGGCCGGGGTTAGCTAAATGTTTCAAGGCTAGTTTCACTAGTTCAAAGTCGGTAAAAATATCGGAATTAACAACAAAAAAATTATCTTCCCCTAGGAAAGGGGCAGCTTTCTTAAGAGCCCCCCCCGTACCCAAAAGTTCGTCTTCGGCTGAGGCCGCTATAATCAGATGATCTTTAAAAGCGGCAGCTAAGTATTCGATCCGCTCCAACATAAGCGGGGTCTGGTAATGAACATTAATGATTATTCGTCTAACTCCAGCTGAGATCAAAAATTCAGCCCACCATTCTAACATGGTCTTATTTAAAACCTGGAAAAGGGGTTTGGGCTGAATTAGGCTCAGAGGTTGAAGGCGCCGGCCGAAACCTGCCCCCAAGATCATAGCTGTTTTTATCATTTATCTCCGTAACCAAAATCTAACAGAGTCGATTTTTTCTGGGTCCAATCGCGGGTGATACAAACAAAAATTTTTAGAAAAACTTTCTCGCCCACTAAGCGCTCTATATTAAGCCGGGCGGCCTGACCAATTTGTTTAAGCTTAAGACCACCCTGGCCGATGATAATGCCCTTCTGACTTTCCCTCTCCAAATGAATGGTAACGGAAAGACGTATCAGACCGATTCCAGTTTCAAAGGCGTCAATGGTTACGGCTGTAGCGTAGGGAATCTCGCAACTAGTAAGATTAAAGACAGCTTCACGCACCATTTCAGCGGCGATAACCCGCTCAGGCTGATCAGTCAAAGCGGTTTCGGAGTAGAGAGGCAAACCAACCGGCAGATTTTTTTTTATTTCCGCCACTAAAAAATTAACCCCATCACCGGTACGAGCCGAAATAGGGATGATAGCCCGAGGAGACACCGCTACTTCTATTTCACGAATAAGAGGTAGAATTATACTTTTGTTAGGGGCGGCATCGATTTTATTTATAGCTACTATCAAAGGGCGGTTCTTGTTTTGCCGAATCACATTCACAGCAGTCGCATGCCCGGCTCCACGCCTGAGACCATCGACCACCCACAGAATCACATCACTATCAGCTAGAGCAGCCAAAGCGCGACTCATCATTTCCCGATTTAACAGGGTCCGTCCGGGATCGTGAAGACCTGGAGTATCCCAGAAAATTAATTGAGCATCCGATCTAGTTAGAACGCCCAGAATGCGATGGCGAGTAGTCTGAGGTTTGGAAGTGACAATTGCCACCTTTTCCCCTAGCAAATAATTAAGCAAGGTTGATTTACCGGCGTTAGGGGCGCCGGCTATGACCGTAAAGCCGGCCCGATATCCGGCGCCAGACGTCATTTAAATAATTCCGCCGTCAACTGGTCGTTTTTGAGAATATCTATAGCTAGGCGAGCAGCTTTCTGCTCAGCTTCCTTCTTAGTGCCGGCTTTGGCCTCAGTCAGACGCTGGCCATTTATGGAGATGGCCATAGTAAAACGGCGAGCGTGGTCGGGACCCTCGGTACTTACCAGTTCATAATTAGGAGTCCCCAGTCCTCGCCCCTGGGTTTCTTCCTGCAGACGACTTTTAAAATCGGCCAGCATGTCCATCCAAGCCTCCGGGCGGCTCAGATAGGGCTCCCAGAGCCGACCGGCCGCCGCTTCGGCCGCCGCTAGCCCCCCATCGAGATATATAGCTCCAAACAGAGCTTCCACCGCGTCGGCCAACATGGAATTTTTCCACCGCCCGCCGCCAGAAACCTCACCCGGTCCCAGAATTAGAGCCTCACCTAAATTCAGCCTCCTAGCCACCTCCGCCAATCGGACCTCACGCACTAAACCAGCCCGAACTCGAGACATATCACCTTCTTTGAGACGGG
>LQAB01005556.1_pt1 | contig 20688 bp, 9 predicted proteins | sample 654521 | NCBI WGS metagenome assembly LQAB01 (sample SAMN00762031, study PRJNA78659) | termite gut metagenome | isolation source: bacterial endosymbionts found in Trichonympha flagellates filtered from... | host: Zootermopsis nevadensis | place: USA: Mt. Pinos, Los Padres National Forest, CA ... | reverse complement strand
ATCATAGATATTAACAGAGTGATCAGTGTTTTTCTCCATTTCATTTACTAACAATAATCTCCCATGGGTTGAAGGCGCTCCAGGCGGAAGCGAGTTCCCAGTCAGTTGGTCCCCAACTCGGCTACCGACCACCGTAATTATTAAATATATATAAAAAACAGGACTAGCTCCAAATTATATACCGAAGGCTGAGTCAAGTGGTCAGGGTGAGGATGGTAACCACCCAACACTTGCCGACTCTTGGCTCCACCCTTAATTTCCGCCCACATAAAATCTTCAGGTTCAATGCGAAAGCAGTGATACCGTTTCACTGGATCACGCGTGTTATCTACGAGCAAAAGACCGATTATCCATTTCCGGCTGTCTTCACCCGAAAGACCTAGAATAAAGCCGTAAAACTCATAGAGAGTAGATCATACGGGCTCCCACCAGAAGAAATATGATAGCTAGCGGGCGCAACAATACCTCTGGAACTTATGCCCCCCCACAGTAAATCCTTGTCTCTAACCAGCCGGACGGGGTCATGATATAGGGCCTCTTCCGTGCTTATAGTAAGCAGCTCATCAGCCAGAGTTTCATCAAAAATACCTGGCCTGCTAGTGGTATTCATGTGCTTAGTCTCCTAGATACCATAAATAGGCGAGTCGGACTGAACCACAATCGCTTTTGTGGCGGGGATATAATCTTTAAGGTGATCGAGGTACCCATGAAAGTACTGCTGTACCTAGGCCGCCAATAAAATGGGTAACATTGCGCTCCAACTATTCCTAAACCTCAACCCCGGTACTTTAAAATAAGCCCAAGGATTGGCTAAATTATTATACTGGCCAGGGTAAAAATAGAGATCGAACAAACCATCGGCCTCTTTTTTTACCGCTAGTAAGACCCCGTTGGAACTTTCCAGCAGTCTGGTCTCCACAATTTTCGTGCCAAAATTCTATATGATAATTTTGTGTTCAAGGCTAGTATTTTCAGGAAAGTAAAGAATCACTTTATAGCCCAAGGTCACGCCCAACATAGCATAGACGATGCCAGTATTGCCGCTAGTAACGTCGATAATGACTTTACCCAATGCTAGCTAGCGCTCCTCCGCACTAAACCATCCAACAGCATGGCCAGGGGCACCCGTTCTTTAACAGAAACGCTGAAAGTGCAGAATTTCGCCTTGGCTATTATTCTTACTGTGAGCAAATCTCCAGCTATTTTTTCTAAAGATTAGAGGGGGAGGTATTACCAACTAAATCCAGAATATGCAACTCTAGGTCAAAACCTAAAGATAAATAACTTCAGCGAAAGCAGCCTTTAGTAGTTAACCAATTCAACGTCTAATATTTCACATAGACGGTTCCGGGCCTTCGCCCGATTTTAATGAGACAGGAGCCCCGGCCATTTGAGCCTCACCCCTTAAAAAATTGTTTTAGTGTAACCTCAATTCAATTATTTATCAACAAAACTTATCAGAACACGAATCTTTACCAAAAAGAGGGAAGAAACTGTTTCCTTTCCGTAGGGACGCATGACCAGAATAATCCATCTGATTAGGTCGTCTAAGTTCTAGCCCGGAAAAGGCGATCTCCACTCTATGACCACCCGAGAACAGTCAGCCATAAAGTTAATAGTTTTTTACTTTTTTTTACTGATTTCAATTCTAAGTTCTGAACGCTCCAGGAAAGGCACATAAAACTACAGCTACAATAAAACTATTAAGTCCACCGATAGTATAAAGAACCTTTTCTATCTCATATTCAGGCCAGATATTTACCATCAGTTTAAACTTATGATTACAAATAACCTTTTATGACATCCTCCTCCACTCTCCGCCCACGAGTAAATGTTTCGACGCCTTCAAGTAATATTCCAACGGTTATCCCTCAAAATCAATATCGTGTAGAGAACTACCCCCCCAGTAATCGTGATCAATCGTATGACCCAGTTCCCTGGAAAACTACTTAATCATCCCTTCCACGGTTTCGGTATGCTACAAATTAATAATTTCAATTAGATATTGTACCAAAATAACAATTTTTATATTACTATTATCTGGATAATTTAGGTCATATCCATTTCATGAAGTTTAAAACGGCGATAACTGTAAGAGCGTTATTCTTGTTTTTTACGATTCCTTTCAAAAAATTTCGAAATATTCTAAAATCTAATTTAAGCGGAATATTTTCAACTTATATAAACTATAAATTTTATTTTTATCTTTTTGCTGTTAGGTTAGAATATATTCGAACAGTTTGAATTGTTCTTAATAAATTTCTAAATTAGTCGCTGCTTTTTTAACTTACTCTTACGAAACAAAATCAAAGCAATAATCTTAAGATGGCTCTTAACTTTCTTTACCTCTTTACCCTTTTTAAGGCTACTACAGAAACTGATCATTCTAATAATTTTCTTTGCCTCTTTTTTATAGTACAGTATGAAGAAAGATCTGTAGACAATGCTGTCTTCTAAAGGTGAGATATCACTTTTTTGTAACTTAGATCAGTTAAAATAGTAATATTTTCTTGACCGATAGTGTCAAAGAAAACTTCTTTCTCAAGTGCTTTCTCTTCATACAATAAAGTAGAACCCTTAATTTTTTTTCTACCCCCTCAACCCTAATATATTGATAAAAATAAATTAAACCAAATGAAACACAAAGTGCGGTTCATTGAATGATTGTCTCTCCACAAAAATATTGAACGTAAGAATTACGTATCTACCCTTAAATAACTTAATCATCACTCAAATCTTCAAGTTGCTTTATACTCAACATCCCACACATTAAAAGAATATTTTTGGCTGAACGTCCCTGGTCGAAATAGTCCTCTTAAAGTTTTTGTTCTAAGAAAATTCATGGTGTTCCCCCATCTAACTGCAAGTAAATATCTCGAGAATTAATCCGCTCTAAGGAATCTCTCTTAAACAAAATACCTTACCCTGATTGTAATGATAGTATCCTCATACATCCCTCGAAAAAGAGAGTATTTCAACCAGGAGTGAGGTAAATCTCGACCTATATGATCGAAATTATACTATAATTAATACGATTAACATATTTTTAAGAACCAACTATATAATCTTCCGCCCTTCTTAATTATACACCCCTAAAATAAAAATTACTGGGAGCTAAATAATCACAGACTGGCGCACCCGGCCCAAATTGTGCTATAAACTAAGAGATGAAAAGATAGTCAGGCCACAGAAAAACGCTACCAGCTAAATCATCTTAAATCGGAGAGAGAATAAATATCTCAAAACTAATCACTAAAGAATTGAAAGGCGCCATCGATTCAGTCCTGTAATCTTCTAACCAACTTAAATAAAGCCTACCTAAATGAGGCCTGGAACGACCAATATAGGGGCTAGTTGGTCTAGTACAAACCTACCATACGGTGACAACCGTATACTTCTTTATTGAAGTTGTCGGCTAACCCCCGTTACCCACTTCACCCCGTCCGAAGTGAAGCACCCTGGCTAAGGTAACTGATTCAGTGATCGGCTGGGACAAACTCGAAGCCACCCTAGCCGAAGTCAGAATCCGTATTAACCAAAATGCAGAGGTTCTACAAGATAAAGATCTAAACCAACGCAACAAATCGCCCTTTAAAAGGGCTAAGCTGGAACTGAGCCACGACCAAAACCCTAAACCTTCTATCCGTCCATGCCCTTTGCCACCTGGGGCCGGCAATACTACGTTTTAAGGTAATAACCTCAAAGCCGTCTTTTAATAAGACTAAATTAAGACTACCCGTTCAATGGATGGTTTGCTAACTCCTATAAGAATATAAGAAATTGATATGACAGCACCTGAAAAAGCACTAAGTAGTTACTAACTATACCGCATTTACAGACTTAACTGTAAATAAGATTAGCGTGCCTATCAAATCAAATATTATCAATAAACTTTACCCTTACTTTATCATCGTATAAAAGGCTCGTTCAACCTATAATAATTTTTTATATTTGCGAACACGGTCTTCGGCGTTCATTTTCCCCGACGCAACCGAAGTTCTGATAATATAGATCCCCTCAAGGATAGCTTCCGCGGCAATATTTTTATCCTTTCGAAAAAAAATAGAGAACGCCTCCGTAACCAAAACGAAAGATTTTCCTTTAAGGCTGCATTTAATTAAATCTATGATATCAGGAGTAAGATTAGGAGGGATTAGCCAGAGTTATTTTTTTAACTTTCCTATTTTTCTAATACGATTCTCGCAAGGGAATAACCGAAGGCGAGTTATGATTTAGTATTAAATCTACACACGTGACTAAAGAACAATAAAGTATCTAACATAAATCAATAATAAAATGTTATTTACATGAGTATATATATTGCAGATAAATACTTTAATATTAATTTTAGTGAGTTATAGCAAAAAACCACTAGAAAATTTAAACTAAAGAAAAACTGAAATCAGCTACGCTGCTATCTATACAATAAATCCGCTAATAATCTCTGATTACGATAAGATCTTTTCAATTTTATACTACCGTGCAATTAGTAAGCATACAATTTCTTTATTACTAGATTTTTTGTTTGCCCCCGACTATTCTAAAAATAACTAATCTTTCTTAATGACAAGTTAATACTGTCACCTCTCCCAAAGAAATAAAAACCCCTAATAACAACCGAGATCTTTTTATATCTAATCCAGTGATAACAATTATTTTAGTAACTAATCCGAGCAATTATAATAAGCTAGCTGGTCGGGATGACTGGATTTGAACCAGCGGCCCCTGCGTCCCGAACGCAGTGCTCTACCAGTCTGAGCTACATCCCGATTTCGCCCAGATAGTACCGTAGTCTCTGCGGTATGTCAAGTATTCTAGCCCCTCTCCTCATCGCAAGCCGAAGAAGATTTTTTATGCGCTTAAGCTTAAAAACCCACCAGCTATTCTAATGGTAGGTGTTCTTTAGCTTTGGCTCTAAATCAAAAAACTTTCGAGTGTTAGAATAACGAAGACCTACAAGCCGTATCAAAAAAACATAAGAAGGCTGTCCTAATAGACGAGAGCAGCTTAACACATACGAGATAAGATTGTAAGTATCAGATTATATTTACAGCTAATTATCGTAGGCAAATGATTTACATAAAGCACAAGTCCGCTGCGAACAAAATATTACATAACTGTATAAAATGGGGTAGAACTAATAAAAGCTGAGTACTGTTCTAATCATATCCACATATTTATGAGAATGCCGCCGAAGTACAGTGTATTAAAAATAATGGGTCGTCTAAAGTACAAGTACGACAACAAACACTTTTAATTAGGTATTATGTGGATACGGTAGGGAAAAATACAAAAAAGAATCCCAGAATACATCAGGAGTTAATTACGAGAAAACCTATCGACTAACCAACTGACATTAGTAAAATATATACCCGTCTACAAGTGAATCGGTAAACAAAGGTAAAAGAAATAATCCTTTAGGGGGAAGGCCTATAAATATGGTCACCTGATAAACCATTTAACGTGCCCTTAGACGTTACCATATCAATCCCTTATAGAGATAAGCAGATCACTCGTCGAACGGTTAGTCCTAATTTTATATACCCAGTCTATATTTTTCGATAAGATATACAACGGAAAATATGATATACTAAGCAACGGGAAATTCTAAAACCGGCTTTTCGACCTGACAAGGCGGGCTGGAAATTAAATAACTCAGAAGGTTTTTGACTTGAACGATCAGTCACCGCTTCAACCAGAAAAAGGATACTTTCTCGGACTAGATGTGGGTTCCATAAGTGTAAAGGCAGTTCTGCTGGACAACCGAGAAGTCCCGCTTTATCAAGCTTATCTCCGCCATCACGGCCGCCCCTTCGCCGTAATGGAGCAGATACTGAAACAATTGACTCAAAAATATCCAGCCCGAGCCATTTATCCGCCGGTAGTGACGGGAACGGGGGCAGCTAAACTAGCCTCCCTTCTAAAAGGCGAGGTTATAGGCGAAATTATGGCCCTAACTCAAGCCGCCGATCTGTTTAAAGAAGCAGCCAGCCTAATAGATATCGGTGGAGAAGATACCAAGGTGCTGTGGTTAGGCCGGGAAAACAACCAGCTGATTCTGCTTGACTTCGCTATGAATGCTATGTGTGCGGCCGGAACAGGCTCTTTTCTCGACCAACAGGCCCATCGTCTAGGTTATCGAATAGAAGACTTTGGGCCTCTAGCCCTCCGTAGCCAAGTACCCCCCCGAGTGGCCGGCCGTTGCAGCGTTTTCGCCAAAAGTGACATGATCCACCTACAGCAATCGGCCACGCCGGATTATGAGATAACTTACGGACTCTGCCTCGCCATGGCCCGCAGCGTCAAAAGTAACCTAACTAAGGGTCGGCCCCTACCTACCCCAATTTTATTCACCGGCGGAGTAGCCGCCAACGCCGGACTCAAAAGAGCCTTTTTAGAAGTTCTAGAGCTGCCTGAAAACCAACTTCTAATTCCCCCTAATCTTCATTTCGTCTTCGGAGCTCTGGGCGCAGCCCGCCAGGCCGCCAAAAACTCCCCTTGTCACCATCCCGGGCTGATTCTAGATAATTTGGCGGATTTTCTAACCAGAGATCACCAGCCGCCAGAGTATCGGGAGCCTCTTAAGGCACCGAACCACCGCCCCCAAACCACAAAGTTCAACTGGAACCAAGTGAAAGGCCGTCTGGAAGTCTACATCGGCGTAGACGTTGGTTCCGTCAGCACTAATGTAGCCCTGGTCACAGCCGACGGCCGTTTAGTCTGGCGAGAATACCTACCCACAGCCGGGCGGCCTCTGACAGCCCTAGCCACCGCCTTCGGCCGCATTCATGCCCGGGATCAAGTAAGTGTACTAGGGATCGCCACCACCGGCTCAGGCCGTTATCTCAGCGCCGACTACCTAGGTGCGGATCTAACCGTTAATGAAATAACCGCCCAAGCCGCCGCCGCTATAGCCATCGATCCTAAAGTCGACACTATCTTTGAGATTGGTGGTCAGGATTCTAAGTACATCTCACTAAACAATGAAGTTATCGTTGATTTTATGATGAACAAAGCCTGTGCGGCCGGGACGGGTTCTTTTTTAGAAGAACAGGCTGAAAAACTAAATCTAGCCATAAAGGAAGAGTTCGGCCAGGCGGCTCTGGCTGCCCTGAACCCAGTTCACTTAGGCGAGCGCTGCACGGTTTTCATTGAATCCGATCTGATCCATTACCAGCAGAAAGGTGTTGATTATAAAGACCTCACCGCCGGTCTCTCCTATAGCATCGTAGCTAACTATCTGGGCCGGGTGGTAGAAACCAGACCCGTGGGCAACCATATTTTTTTTCAAGGCGGCACTAGTTTCAATCAGGGAGTTCACGCGGCCTTTGAATCGGTTTTAAAAAAAACCGTCACCGTGCCTAATAACGCTGACGTCACTGGCGCTCTAGGCGCGGCTCTCATCGCTCGGGATCGCCGCAACTGGGACACTAGTCGCTTTGTGGGCTTTGACCTTTCCACTCGTAGCTGCAATATCAGAAGCTTCGAGTGCCCCGACTGTTCCAATCGCTGCGAGATTCGCCAAGTCACCGTTGAAGAAGGGCAGCCCCTTTTTTACGGCAGTCGCTGCGGCAAATTCGATGAGACCGGAAACCGCGGTCGAACCCCAACCAAATGGCCAGATCTTTTTGAATATCGAGCAGAACTAGCCTTCAATGCCCCTGAATTCCGCGAACTTATGGACCGGAGTGAAGAAAAGGGGCGCCCTAAAATTGGCCTGATCCGTTCCATGTTTTTTGGGGAAACCGGTCCTTTTTGGTCTGTCTTCTGGGCTAGGCTAGGGTTTGAACCCGTCTGGTCCCACCCCACCAATAAGAGCATCATCCATCGAGGCTGCGAACGGGCCGGTAGTGAATTTTGCTTCCCCATTAAAGTGGCCCACGGGCATCTTTTAAATTTGGTCGACCGAAAGCTTGACTACATCTTTCTGCCATCCTTAATCAACATGTTCCCCAGCGACTCTAGCTCAGTTCAGCATACACCAGACAGCGCCACCTGCCTTTTCACTCAATCTTTGGCCTACACCGCCCCGGCGGCTCTAGGCCTCTCCGGCCCTTCACTGATTACTGGGCCAGTTTTTTTCGGCGAGGGCAACCAGGTACTACTGAACTCTCTAACCACCCTGACTGCTCCTTTCGGCCAACCTCTAACCGAGATCAAGACAGCTATGTTCCAGGCTATGCTAGCTCAAGAGCAATTCAACCGCCGACTAGTGGAAAAGGGCCGCGAAATACTAGGATCCCTTGGTCCAGAAGACCAGACTCTTGTAATAGTAGCCCGACCCTACAACGGCTTTGATCCCGGCCTAAACCTACGCTTAAACAAAAAATTGACCGACCTAGGAGTTCTAGGCCTGCCAATGGATTTTCTACCCCTGGAAACAGATAAAGGCGAAGCAGTTTCCCACTACTGGCGCTACGGCCAGAAAATCACTGCCGCCGCTGATCTTATCGCCGCCGACCCACGTCTAGAAGCCCTCTACATCTCCAATTTCGGCTGCGGACCAGATTCCTTTATCCTTCATTTCTTTAAACACCAACTGGGCGGTAAACCATTCTTGGAAATTGAAATAGACGAACACTCCTCCGATGTTGGGGCCGTAACCCGCGTGGAAGCCTTTCTTGATTCCCTAGCCGCCCGCCGAGCTAAAGGGCAAGTTCTGAAAAAAACGGCCGCGAGCTCGCCCCTATCACTAACCCGCGCGCCCAGGCCCAACAAAACCGTTTATTTTCCCCCAATGTGTGACCATGTTCTGGGCGCAGCGGCGGCTTTTCGTAGCGTGGGATTAAAGGCCGAAGCCCTACCCCCCTCCGACCGCGAAACCATTAAACTGGGGCGAAGCCAGACCTCTGGTAAAGAGTGTTACCCCCTTATTCTCACTGTGGGCGACTTCATCAAATTAACCCAGCGACCCGGCTTCGACCCGACTAAAAGCTCAATTTTTATGCCTTCCTCAAACGGACCCTGTCGCTTCGGCCAGTACGGCCGCTACATCCGGCTGATGATGGAACGTCTGGGTTTACCGGAACTCGACGTAGTTAGTCTGGATCAGACCGGAGGTATGTACGGAGCCCTGGATGCCGTGGGAGTAAAAACGGGCCATGAAAGACTGTCCCGCCGTCTCTGGCGGACTCTGGCCTCAATCGACTTGCTACAAAAAGCTCTACGCCAAACCCGCCCCCGTGAGTGCACGACCGGCGCAGCCGACTCAGCTTATCAAACTGCTCTAACTGATTTACTTCTAGCTATCGAAGCGGGTGAAGATTTAAACGGAGTTATGAAAATAGCTCGAGATCGTTTTGAAGTAGCCACCGATCACTCTATCTCCCTTGAGGCCAAACCACGAGTAGGTCTAGTAGGCGAAATTTACGTCCGCCATAACCTCTTTGCTAATGAAAATATTATCCGCCGCCTAGAAGATTTAGGCGCTGAAGTCACCACCCCGCCCTTTACTGAATGGGTCTTTTACCTAAGTTACATCAAAATCATGCGATCGGCCCGGGCCGGCGATTGGGAAAACCGCCTGAAGACTCTATTCATTAGCTGGCTTCAAAGCCGAGAGCTTAAAAAACTGGCCGCTCCCTGGCACGGGTTCTTCCCGCAGGGCGCGTTAGAACCGCCCTTAAGCGAAACCATTAAACACGGCGAAAAATTCCTACACCGCAGTTTACAAGGTGAAGCCATCTTATCCCTGGGCAAAGGGGTAGAACTTTTTCACCGCCAAGCAACAGGACTCGTCAATATCATGCCCTTCACTTGCATGCCCGGGCTGGTAGTAAGGGGATTAACCCAGAATTTTCGGGAAGCCTGTCAAAGTCTCCCCTGTTTAAATTTGTCCTTCGACGGCCAGAGTCAAAGCAGTACCCAGGCCCGCCTAGAAGCCTTCATGTCCCAAGTTAAGTCTTTCCATGAAAGGCGGCACCAAAACGGCAAGCTTCCGCGCAGGCATCATCTTAATTAAGGAGTTTATGTGAAAATTCTTATCAACGCCATTGACCCCGAAGAATGCCGGGTGGCCATGCTAGATACTGAAGGCCACCTTAAAGAATATTATACCGACTCATGCCTGCGAGAACTGAGCCTGGGTAATATTTATAAAGGGGTTATCTGTAATATCGAATCCAGCCTGCAAGCCCTTTTCATAAACTACGCCGGTGACCGCAACGGTTTTTTGCAATTGGGTGATATCCACCCCGAATATTTTCACGAATCCTTCGATTCCAGAAGCAACCTCGACCTCAAAAAACTACTCAAAAAAGGTCAGCCCCTTCTAGTGCAAGTTCTGAAAGAACCTTCAGAAATCAAGGGTGCCGCCCTGACCACCTATATTTCTCTAGCCGGGCGTTTTGTGGTTCTAACCCCCGGCCGTGACCATGTGGGGGTCAGCCGTAAAATAGAAAATGACCGGGAAAGAATCCGCCTACGGCAAATCGCCGACGAACTACCCGTACCCGAAGGCTGCGGTTATATCGTCCGCACCGTAGCCGAGGGCCGAACCAAAAATGAACTGGCCGCCGACTTGCAGCAAGTCTTTAACCTCTGGGAAGATATCCGCACCCAGGGGAAAGAAGCCCCAGCTCCGTCCCTTATTTACCGAGAACAGGACTTAGCGATTAAAATACTCAGAGATCACCTGACCCCGGAAGTTAAAGAAATTCTAGTGGACGAACCCGCCACTTTCGCCAAAGTCCGGGACTACGTCAGAGCTATAGCTCCCGATCAAAGCAAATATATCCACCTTCATAAAGAAAAAAGGCCTATTTTCGCCCGCCACCAACTGGAAGAGCAACTTGAAACTATCTATCATGAAAGGGTTAAGCTTAAAGGGGGAGGCTCTATTGTTATAACCCCCACCGAAGCTCTGGTCTCCATTGACGTCAACTCCGGACGGGGTTCCCGCGACAAAGAGGGACTGGAAGACACGGCCCGGGACACCAATCTAGAAGCCGCCGACGAAGTAGCCCGTCAGCTACGTCTACGAGATTTAGGCGGTCTAGTGGTAGTAGACTTCATCGACATGCGCGAAGAAAAGCACCGTCGGGAAGTTGAAAAGCGAATCCGCGACGCTACTCACAGCGATAAAGCTAAATGCGATTTCGGACATATTTCTAAATTCGGTCTCCTGGAACTTTCCCGGCAACGCATCCGACCCTCCATCGAAATGGGCAATTTCGTCAGCTGCCCGGCCTGTCAAGGGCGAGGCCTGGTTAAAACCCCAGAAAACGTCTCCCTCAGTGTTCTGAGGCAGATAGCCCACTCTATGGCCAACGGCCGGGGTAGTTATTCCACCATAAAAGTGCGCCTCAACCCAGAAGCGGCCAATTATCTTTTAAACTATAAAAGAACCGAAATCAGCCGTCTTGAAGAACGCCATAAAACCCAGATTATCATCAACGGCGATATTATCTGTGCTCCCGGCCAATGGGAAGTGGAGCAAATCCGCCGTAGCTACGAAAACGAAACCCTAAAACCCGGCAAAGTTATGTCCAGCATGGAAAACGGAAAAAACCAGAGCTCCAGCAACCAGCAAGTGGAACCGACTCTTCCAAACCTTAAAGAATCCGTCACTTTTGAGAAAGGAACGAACTCGCCTACCTCGCCAACAGGGGCGCTCCCCCCCCCCCCTGGCAACCCTCAAGAAGTACGCCATGAGGCCATTTAATTACCCGATCCAATCACTTTGGGTCGTTATTCTGACCTGCCTGACCCTGTCACTTGTAAACGGCTGTGGGCCTCGAAGCCTTTACAGCCTAACCAACCCCACCGCTCCGCCAAGCGATTATTTCCGCCGAATAATGCTAGTTCTTGAAAAAGCCGACTACCGACCCATAGCCAAGGCTACAGTCACCGTCGAAACCGAGGCTCCCACTAGGCTGGTAAGCCCAGCTGGCGGTATCGGACGCACCGATTTGCGGGGAACCCTAGAACTAATTTTTGCTCCGCTCCCTAACTACGATCGAACCGCCTTGGCCGGCGGCGACGTCATCGTGGACTTCCCAATTAAAGCTAAATTGACCATCAGCCCAGCTAAAGCCGCTTCCTTTATCTATTTATTAGATGAGAAGGAAACTTTTGCCCGCTACGCCGATCCACTTTACCAAGGGTTGACCCGCGACCCGGAAACTGAAACGTCCTACTACTTAATTCTAATTCCCTGACAGGAAAGATAAAACCATGAGCCCAGTCATCGATGTTCACGTCCATCTCACTCCAGAGGTAATAGCCAATGACCGAGATCATTTTTTGGCCGGCGAAGGCCCCTGGACTAGCCTTTATCGTGACCCTAAAGCTCGCATGACCTCCACGGACGAACTTTTAACCGTTATGGACGTGGAAGGCGTGGATACAGCTCTAGTGGGTGGCTTCCCCTGGTCAAACGAAGATATGGCCAAGCGCCACAACGAGTGGCTCCTAACTGAGGCCGTCCGACACCCTGATCGTCTGAAACCTATGGCCGCTTTCGACGTTATGGCTCCTTGGGCGCTTCGCCACGCCGAAGATATGCTAACCGCCGGTATCTTCGGCCTAGGAGAGCTGGCCCTTTACGACCGGAGCTTCGGACCAACTGAACTTTCGGTTCTAGAAATTTTAGGCGGGATGTGCCGGCAAAAAGGCCGACCCCTACTCATGCATGTCAACGAACCCATCGGCCCATTCTATCCAGGTAAAGCGCCTCTGGAACTAAGCCAAATCTATGAACTGGTTAAACGCTGCCAAGGGGTGAAACTCATTCTGGCCCATTTCGGCGGCGGCCTTCCCTTTTTAGCCGCCCAAAAAAAAGAAATTCGAGATCAGCTAGCTGGGGTTCTATTTGATACAGCCGCCCTACCCTACCTATACGATCCTGCAGCCATCCCCATGGCTCTAAAAGTTCTAAGGCCGAGTAATTTCGCTCTGGGCACCGACTTCCCCTTACTAAAACCCTCACGCTACCGCCGTTATTTTCAAGAAGCCGGGTTGGGTACAGAAATATCCAATCTAATTCTAGGTATTTCAGCGGCTAACTTTCTGGGCCTCGGAAATGTCTAACCACCCCCGCTGGTTCAAACTCACTCTTCACCACCTACCGGCAGTAACCGAAAGCATGAGCATTCTTTTATTTGAAATCGGAGCCGGAAATATCTGGAAAGATCAGCCAGACGAAACAGACCACTAGATGACCCTGGCTAACTTTATCCAACAGGATCACTCCCACTTGACAGCGAAACCTCTGGTTATTATCGGGCATCTGGCCTGGCTTTTTGGAACAACAACCGAAGAATTTAAATTTACCCTGAACCCAGAAAATAACTATGGTCGGTCAAAGAAATGGAAAGAGAGGTTGTCCCCCATTCCAGTAGATCAAAGTCTGACTCTGGCCCCCACCTGGTGGCATGAAAGCGAATTACCGAAGGCCGGTATATTTCTCCGACTAGATTCAGGCCTAGCCTTCGGGAACAACTACCACACTATCACCTTTATCTACCTAAAAACCTTAACTAGTTTAACTCCTGAAGCTACCCGTGTTCTAGACAATAACTCCAAAAGCGGTGTCCTGGTTCTGGCCGCAACCACCCTTAACCTCGCCGCCGCTATAACGAAGGTGGACAACGGTATAAGCACCCTCGCCGTAGTCGAGGATAACGCCGCTCAAAATAATCTAACCAGCCGAGTCAATTTCAGCGATCGCCCCATATCTAGCTTAAATAGAACTTCCGATCTCATCATAGCCAATCTAACCTTAAACCCCCTTCTAGAACTAACTACGGAGCTGGCACGCCTCAGTACCGCTAAGATCAGCCTGATCACCCCGGGCCTTCTAACCAAACAGACAAATATAGCCGAGACAGCTTATACGAATCTATGGTTCCAAATAGAGCGCCAGAAGAATCTAGAAGAGTGGACGACTCTAATTCCCAAAAACTGATGAGAGTCATCCGCCTGGCCGGCCCGACCGAATTCACCGAAACCGAAGGAGAAATATTTCTGTCCCCAGATCAAGCTCGCCACGGCGCCCTAGTCCTTCGTCTTAAAGTCGGTAGCCCCGTAGAAATAACTGGACCTTTCGGCCTAGCCCCAGCTCTGGTAACTACCTGCGAACCAACCGGCCCCCGCCTGGGAGTGAAACTAACCGGCTCCTGGAACAAACGGATTGAACCACCCGGACCACGCCTAGCTCTGGCCCTAATTCAAAATCAACGCTTTGACTGGGCGCTAGAAAAAGCAGTGGAACTGGGAGCTTCAACCATCATCCCCTTACTTTGTGAACGAATTAGAAAAGGCTTGGCTCAAGCCGCTGCCTTACGAACAAATCGCTGGCGCCGCCTAGCAGAAGAAGCCCGCAAACAATGTGGCCGCGCTGTTCCATTAACTATTCTAGCCCCCATAGGCCTCCCGGAACTTGTCCAACTCCCAGGACCAGCTTTTTTTCTTGAACCCTTAGGACCGGCTCCGATTCGACCACTAAGAGATAAAAACTCGCCGCTGGTAGCTATTGGTCCCGAAGGCGGCTTCAGTCCGGCCGAAATTACCATCCTGCTAGCCGCCGGTTTTAGCCCCTGGGGGTTAGGTCCAGTCATTTTACGAACCGAAACAGCTGCACTAACAGCCCTGGCTATTCTACTCTAAAACCAGCTACCCAGACGTTCTAAAATTACCGCCGCAACCATTCGGAAAGCCTCGAAGCCCTCTTTCAATTATCCCCCCGCCAGGCTTCCCCAAGCATACCAATATAATTCAGCATCCCACTCTCCCGGCACCTAATCGCTTCATTGGCCCACAGGCAACATAAGGCCAGAACCACCCAGTTCAAAGTTTTTTCAACCTCATTCTAGCCGAATAGCCGCTCAACGCTAGCCGAAAGTTCGTGAGTACGCTTATCCACCTACCTAGCCTCTCCCAACTTCTTTAATTTAAAGCTGTAGTAACGAAGATATTCATGGCTATCATCATAAAAATACCTAGCCGTCTCGGATAAATTCACACCCACCTATCCGAAAACTTATCCAATCGCTTCAGAACCTCTAGAACCAAAAAATTCCAAGCGCAATTATTTAAAGGATAACCAAGCCACCAAAGTAAACATATAGTTTAATTCTTTTATCCCGCTTCCTGATTTTGCTAACCACACTTTCCCTAAAGATAACCCTAATTACAGCCATCATCCCCCCCCGCCCAACCAAGTTAATTTAATTTTTCTTCAATTACCTTTTCAGCTACGATTCTAACTTACCAGTAAAATCCGCGGCTACTAACCTAGCGATCCATACTTTTGAGCAAACGAGCCAGTCATAAATTAATCTCATCCGCCTCTAGAAACAGGGAAGTATGCTCTCCGTCCAAGTAGCCTAGAGCAACCTAAAGTTCAATTTCCGCCTCTTGCGATATCGTAACCTGTGTCAGATAATTTTCCACCAGCTTCAGATATAAAATTAAAGCCCGGGACACCTACTTTATTGCAGAAAATTTTTAATCTTTTAAATGACAAGCACATACACACCCATAATTTCGGCTAGCAGAATCGTTAATTCAACGATTTATCTAGGCTGAAGGCCTCTATCCCAATCAGCAAAATTCTAAGTTCCGTTTCAGCCGTTTTAAACTGAATTTCTGTATCTTAATACACTAATTTAAATGTGTTTTCAATTAATTATTAAAAATTAGTAAACATCATTACTGGGTAGAGTTCATGGGTTGAATCAATCCAAGGATTCTTTATTAGTAGAACGAAACCTAGATGATGGTGTTGAAGGTAGAAAATCTTTTATTGTTATTCTGCGTGTTGCAGCTTACTTAACATATACTAAAGCTAACAGTGGCAAGATTAATCAAGATATCGGCAAAGGTAAAAATGGAGAACCCATACTTCGTTATTATCTTTGTTATTTTTTATTTATTATTATCTAAGCTTTACTCCGGCACTACGAAGTTACAAGTCCCCTTTTAAATAATTCCTCATCAGTAAAAGTTAATTTCCTCTTAAGAAGAGAGGAAACTGTCGTCCTTAATTTTGAATTCGAAATATTTTCCATGTGTTTACCTATGATCCAACCAACGGCGAAGCCCATGGCGTCCTGCCCCCATAAACGTCTGACCTCTACATGATTACGGATTTTTCTCTAGTTTTTTCTCAGTACCGCTTAAAAGATTTTCCCGGGCATCAACGCATTTATCAGCCAGAAAAGGCTTACGGCAAACAATCAAACGTCTCCTAAAAAACCACTTGAAACATCAAACTCGTATAAATTGTTTTCATTAAATAAACTTAGTTGTAGATTTCTACTCTCAACCAACCCACGAATCGAAGTTAACTGCAAAATAGTAATCTAGCTAACATCTTTTCAGCTTTTATAAGTTCAATATCTTTAGAGCCTAGCATCCCCTAGTCACCAACCATGACTATTATTTCAAACTAAAAAATATAACAAAAAATTTCTATGGCCGACAAAAAAATTGTAATATCAGAAATATTTCCAAACCAAACTCCTATGTATATTAAACGCCCGAACTTACCGATTAGAAGCCTATAATTACTTTGCCATTTATTATATTTTTTGTCGCGGTTATACCCATATTAAGTTAACAGGCAGCACTCGCCTTCGACATAACTTAAGAAGAAGTTATAATATGCCAAATCGCCGAGATGTAAAAGATATTTAGCTAGCTTATTCTCAACTTTATCTTAATATTCCAAAAATCAATCTGTAACTGCATAAAGGTCGTTCTCATCAAATCCTTCAACTTTAAACTCAACAGCCAGAGTGATTAATTTCCAGATAGCATATATTCATAATTTACCTACGGCGGGGTAACGCATGCGACTATTATAACCAAGACCAAATCCCTCTTTGAGTCTAATTTAGAGGGAATAAGTTCTAACAGTCCAAGTTTTTTTATAACCGCCATAACAGTATGAACGTAACTATAAATTTTTAATCGAACGATAGAGAACACCTCTGTAACTGGAATAAAAGATTTCCCTCTGGAGCTGCGTTTGATTAAATTAATGGTATTAGGAGCAAGATAAAAAAGGTTAACCAGAGTTCTTTTTTAACTTTTCCATTTTTTTAATACAATTCTTGCGATTGAATAGCCGAAAACAAGCTACGATTTAGTACTAAATCTATATATATAGCTAAATAACTACATATTTATTAAAAGTACTCTATTTTTTAGCTTTTTAGCGATATTATTTTTTTTAATAATATTATATAATTATAGTCTTAATCCGCTAAAATAAGCCCATTCACTCTCCGTTATTTTAATTAAATTCCTAAAATGTTAATTGAATTTTTAGTTAACCAAAAGATTTAACAAAAAATAAATTATCTTTTTTTATAAATAATTATAATATTTTATATAAAAATACTTTTTTAGATACACTTTTAATTTTATTTAGTAAGCAAAAAGTCCAATTATGAAATTTATCCTAAAGAATATATACTAATAACAAAATATAACCTAACTGGGCACATATATTACAAGCAAATAAATATTTTAGTAATAATTTTTAGTATGCTATAGTAAACAGCTACTAGAAGTTCAATTTAAAGCACCCGACCCCAAAGAATGATCGAACTAAGGTTAACCGGCCCGGTTGCGAGGCAGAATAGGTTGAGGACAATAAAATATTTGACTGCCTCTTTAAAACCACTATTTAAAGAAAGCCTGGCCCCAAAAATTAGGTTTTCTTCGGTTAGAGCGACCGCCTTCAAACAAGTTAACTGCTCTTTTGCTTACCTAAGACGACCGTCTCTAAAATATCGACTTAGATAAATTGAATTAATCCAGTCGAAAGGCTAATCATTCCCACGACCTAACGCTCAGTCCCCGAATCTTTGACCAGAAAGCGCCATGAAGCAAAGCCGAGCGCTACCCTCGCCATCAAGGCGCGGCCATCAAGATGATTAAAGTCTTTTTTTTCGTGATTAGCCGAACATCAATTACCCGCTCAAAACGGTATCATGCTTGAAATTTTGGTCATCCCGCTCCGGCCAGTCTAGGTTGTAATTAAGCCCCCGACTTTCTCGACGCAGACCAGCACAGCGAATTATGAGATCGGCTACCTGAGCGATGTTGCGTACCTCAATAAGGTTAGCATCAACTTCATTTTTCTGAAAAAAATCATCAATTTCGGTCTTAACCAGAGCCAAACGAGCGGCAGCCATTTTCAGCCGATAATCAGTGCGAATAATACCAACGTAATTCCACATGAACCGCCTAATTTCATCCCAACTTTTGGCAATGACCATCGTCTCTCTAGGAACGTGACCCAAACGGGCGACAGACCATGTCGGAGCGCCGTCAATCCGGATGGGGTCGGGGGTTAGACCAAACTCTACCTCGGCCCGAGCCGCTAAAAAAGACCGGTCAGCCATAACCAGACCTTCCAAAAGACTGTTGGAAGCCAGGCGGTTAGCTCCATGGAGGCCCGTGGCCGCCACCTCGCCCACGGCATAAAGCCCTCGAATGTCGGTACGACCATCCAAATCCACCAATAACCCCCCGCATTGAAAATGGGCAGCCGGAGCCACAGGAATGGGTTCCCTGGTCATATCCAAACCCAAACTCAGAAGACGAGCGTGAATGGAAGGAAACCGACCCCGAACAAAATCAACAGGTTTGTGGGAAATATCTAAAAAAACACATTCATCGCCGCTTTTTTTCATTTCGGCGTCAATAGCTCGGGCTACAACATCACGATAAGCTAAATCTCCGAGGTTGTGATATTTTTTCATAAACGGCCCACCGTTTTTATCTACTAGGTGGGCTCCTTCGCCCCGCACGGCCTCGGAAATCAAAAAATTTTTCACCTTAGGATGATACAGGCAGGTAGGATGAAACTGAATAAATTCCATATTGGCGGCCCTAGCTCCAGCCCGCACCCCCATAGCTAAGCCGTCGCCGGTAGCCCCATCGGGATTTGTGGTATAAAGATAAACCTTGCCCGAACCCCCGGTGGCTAGAATCACCACCTTGGCCCCAAAAGTTACCACCCGTGCCTGGTCGATGTCGAGAACATAGGCACCCAGAACCGTTCGCGAGCCAGTTTCGTCATCTATCACTAGATCCAAAGCCTGGCTTCTTTCATAAATATGAAGATTAGGTTCGCTTCGAGCTTTTTCGATTAAAGCCTTCTGAATAACCGCTCCGGTCATATCCTGAGCGTGAACAATCCGGCGGTGACTGTGTCCCCCCTCCTGCCCTAATTCGGGCCATTCCGGATGGTCCACCCTGGCTGTAAAAGGCACCCCTAATTCCGCTAGTTCTCTAACCACCCGGGGGCCGGCCTCCACTACAGCCTTAACCGTTGCGTATTTGCTGAGGCCCACTCCCGAATCTAGAGTATCACGAATATGATATTCCACCTGGTCATCATCTCCCAGCACAGCGGCTATGCCACCCTGCGCAAGATTGGTATTGGTGTCGGCCAGTCCCCGCTTACAAATAACGTTGACCGTACCAGTTCGAGCAGCTTTCAGAGCGAAACTAAGACCGGCCACGCCCGTACCAATAACCAGATAGTCAGATATGATTACCATAGAACCTCGCGCGAGAATATAAATTTTTTATATATTTTACAACTTATCCCACCGCTTGGCAACCAACCCTTGATAAACGAACAACTTTTACACCATACTCAAGATCATCTAATTTTTTAATTTTCCAACTATCACTAAACGCTCTAGGGATATTAATCATAAAAGATGCCGCCAGACAGAGAACTATAACCCTAATCACTCATAACGGGGTCGACAAAGCTTCACTAACCAAAGATTTTCTGTTTTACACTAGAGTAACCAGACGTTTAGGATCAGTAATAGACGATAACTCCTACCTTAATTTTGAATCAGAAGAAATAAAACATAAAAACAGTATTAACATTGCCATTCACTCCCTACCCTGAAAAAAGCACCAATTCACTTTCACCGATACCACCGGTAATGAAAACTTCTTGAATGTCTTTCAAAATAATCGGCTCTATGGTCTTCAAAAAAGTCTTCAAAAAATGCAGCCTCACCATTCTAGAACCCATTACCCCACTGACCGTTACCGTACCCTATGAATTCATAGGCGATGTTATAGATAATATCTCCAACCGCCAAGGAAAACTATTGAGAACCAAAGCCAGAGGCAAAAAATAAATCATATAGACCCATGTCCTCAAGCCGAAATTTTAAGTTACTCCTCTGTCCTAACTTCTCTAACCAGCGTCTAGGGTTCTTTCTCTATTTAATTCGCCCACTATAACGAAGCATCGGCACAGGTACGCGACAAAATTATAGCTAAGTATAAAACTAACTATGAAGATAACTAAAAAGATTAAATTAAGCCCCCCCGCTCAAAGGATAGGCTACTAACCCCCATAAAAATTGATGTGACAGCACCTGAAGGCGCGCTGAATGGTTTATCAAGCGTACTATGTTCACAAGCTTACTCCTAAAGAGACTATTCCTTTTTGCCGTAACTATTCTGAACCGATGATGAAACCGAAACGAGCATCACAATTATCCCAAAAGCTTTAATCCGTAACTTCGAACTTTCGAGTTCTTATCTTCTAATAAAAATCGTGCGCCCATAATAAAATAATATATACAAAATTGAATCTGGGTCGAACAACCTTTAAATACTTGTGCTAGGCTGAATAGTAATCACAACCGAGCAACCCAGTAAAATCTTTCCCTAACTTGGTCTAATCTATATTTAACA
>LQAB01012259.1_pt1 | contig 21255 bp, 17 predicted proteins | sample 654521 | NCBI WGS metagenome assembly LQAB01 (sample SAMN00762031, study PRJNA78659) | termite gut metagenome | isolation source: bacterial endosymbionts found in Trichonympha flagellates filtered from... | host: Zootermopsis nevadensis | place: USA: Mt. Pinos, Los Padres National Forest, CA ... | reverse complement strand
CAGGTATGGGCGTTGCCGAAGAGGTAACGCACGTGCTGGCCGAACGCCTGCTGTTGTATACGCAAACCGCGCACTACAGCGTTGACGGTGCCCGTCCCCCTGAGGAGGTTTGCGCGGAGATTTTGCGGATAGTGTCTTGAATTGCTTATGAAACAAGCAGCAGTGTCGCTCAGAGCATGATCGCTCCGACAATTCCGCCCGCCCGCAGCAAGCCCAGCAGAGCGTGCAGACGCGCTTTATCCCAAGGCTTGGTGGCATGTTCCGCCGGCCCAAGCCACGGTTTATCGACCAGAACTCCAAAATACACGGATGGCCCCGCCATGCGGGCGCCACAAAGCTAGGCGCAGGCAACCATTGACCATCCGGAATTGGGGCTTGTCATACCCCGCGCTTGACGCGCAATGTCGGCAAAACCCGGCCAGACGCCGTCCCGGAGGTGTTTGCCTGCAATTTTGTCCGTTAACCACAACACTACAACGGAAAACCGCGCCGGAATGTAGGCCAGCGCGTCGTCGCAACGGGCAAATGCAGGACAACCTGTCCATGGCGGTCGCTCAGGTCTGCCGCAGCCGACCGACAATGCCCGGCAATGCCCTGGCGGTGACGCGAATGTCTTTGGAACTGCGTCCGCTGTCATCCAGAACGGCAAAAATATCCGATTCAACCACTTCGACAGGCACGGCGCTGTCTCCGGAAGCTTCGGCGAGATGCGCGCGAAGCAACTCTTTGGCGCGGTTTTTAGCCGCGTCCAGTGTGTAGTCCGACGGAATTGGCTCTGTACTGTTCAGTGTGGGCACACGCAGGATGCGTTTGCCGGTATCGGCATACAGTTCCAGAGAAGCCGTGGGCAGCGTCAGGGCGGCTCCCACAGCGTTTGCCACATTCGCGTGCGGGGGAATCTCCACAGGCAGGGCAAAGGCCGCTGCCAAGTGTTCCCCGAGGCAGACCGCTGGCCCGCCCACAAGCCATATCCGCTCGGGATGGGCGGAACGCACAGCCCTGAGCGCGGCCAACGTGTACACGGGGCGACTGTTCACGCTGTCGATGAGCGCGCGCGCTGCGGTGACTATCCGGGTGAGGGCATTATTAACGGCAAGACGCGCAAGCGCCGCCGGCGTCATGCCGGATTCCAGCGCAACAGCTTCCACGCCCCTGCGGGAGGCCGTCGCATTGCCAACGGGAAGCTGTCCCGAACTGCATGGGGAAAGCGCGTTCAGGGCGTCCAGCAGCGTTGGCCGTGTGCCGCCGAAGGCCAGTGCCGGCCCTTCACGCAACGGGCCAACCCGCACGCCATGCTCGCACACAGTGATCACAGAATCTCCCCCCACGCCAACAGACATCGAAGCCAGTGCCCGCACCAGTGTACGTCGCCCATTGATACGCATCCCATCGTGGTCAATCACCGGAGAACCGTCCGCAAACAGCGCCATATCCGTTGTTGTGCCGCCGATATCCAGCAAAAGGGAACAGCCCGTGTCGGGACAAAGCGCCATAGCCCCCATCACGCTGGCCGCTGGGCCTGACAGAATTGACTGCACGGGTTGATGGCGTGAATGCGTGGTTAGTGCTGCGCCGCCGTCGGACTTCAGCAAACGCGGGGTGACCCGGATGCCGAAATCCGCAAGGGCTACTTCCACAGCGTCCAGAAAATTGTGGTGCAGGCGTTCCACAGCGGCGTTGTAATAGGCGGTAGCGATACGTCGCGGAAAATTGAGTGCGCCAGAAAGCCTGTGCCCCATTGTGAGCGAGCAGGGGCAGACGCCTGCGACAGCCTGCGCCATGAGATTTTCGTGTGCCGGATTGCGCGGAGAGAATTTGCCTACGACTGCGACAGCTCCAATGCCCGCATCCCGCCAGTGCGCCGCCTCACGGGCCGCTGTTTCAGGCTGCGGGGATTCAACCTCCATGCCCCTGTGATCAAGACCTCCCGGCATCACGCACATATGGTCGTTCATCTTGTCTGTGGAAAAATTTCTGGGGTCAAGACCCGGCCCGGCGGAAAGCACAAGCCCCACAGCATCGGCGCGCCCTTGGGCGAGCGCGTTGACGGCAAGCGTTGTGCCCAAGGTTACGGCGTCAATAGCGGCAAGTTTGTTCGTGCCAAGGGCGGTTTTCAGGCCGACCAAGGCTTCACGCACAGAACTCGCCAAGTCTTCGTGGCGGGTTGCCGCCTTGACAGAGGCCAGCAAAGATACGCTGTCGTCCTGGGAGGCGAGCAGCGCTGCGTCGGTATGTGTTCCGCCAGCGTCGATGCCGAGCAGAATTTTTTCCCGCATGTCTGTGCCGCCCTTTTTGTAACTCTTTGTGTTTATAGGAATAAAATTTGTAGTGTTGTCGCAGTATCTCAAAGGATATTCGCGCCCGTGTCAAGCGGCAATTTTGATCTGTTTTTTGAAAATGATTTTCTTTGCATAAAAAAGCCCCCTAGAAGGGGGCTTTTTAGTATTTTGGCGTATGGGTCAGTACATGCCGCCGCCCATGCCGCCCATGTCGCCGCCGGGCATCGGGGGCATATCTTTCTTGGGTTCCGGTTTTTCGGCAACCGCGCATTCTGTGGTCAACAGCAGCGAAGCTATGGAAGCGGCATTCTGCAAGGCCGCGCGGGTAACTTTTTTGGGATCAATAACGCCGGCCTTGATCAGGTCTTCGTATTCGCCCGAGGCGGCGTTGAAGCCGAAGCCGTCCTTGCCCTGACGCACTTTTTCCACCACAATGGAGCCTTCAAAGCCGGCATTGTGCGCGATCTGGCGCAACGGCTCTTCAATGGCACGGCACAGTATGTTGACGCCGGCTTTTTCGTCGTCGTCCGTGGTCTTGATGTCGTTCAGAGAGTTTGCAATGCGAATGAAAGCCGTGCCGCCGCCGGGAACAATGCCCTCTTCCACGGCGGCGCGAGTGGCATTGAGCGCGTCTTCCACGCGGTCTTTCTTTTCCTTCATTTCCACTTCAGTGGCGGCGCCCACATGTACAACCGCCACGCCCCCCACAAGTTTAGCAAGGCGTTCCTGAAGTTTTTCACGGTCGTAGTCAGAAGTGGTGTCTTCAATCTGGGCGCGGATCTGATGTATACGTCCCTTGATGTCTTCACTCTTGCCGGCGCCGTCCACAATGGTGGTGTTTTCTTTGTCGATCACTATGCGCTTGGCCGTGCCGAGATCGTTCAGGGTCATGTTTTCGAGCTTGGAGCCTGTGTCGTCTGAGGCCACGTTGCCGCCGGTCAGAGTGGCAATATCCTGCAGCATGGCTTTGCGGCGGTCTCCAAATCCGGGAGCTTTAACAGCCACAACCTGCAAGGCGCCGCGCAGCTTGTTGACAACCAGCGTGGCCAAGGCTTCTCCCTCCACGTCTTCGGCAATGATCAACAGCGGGCGATTGACTTTGGCAACCTGTTCCAAGATGGGGAGCATATCCTTCATGCTGGAGATTTTTTTCTCGGTGGTGAGAATGTAGGGGTTGTCCATTTCGCAAACCATCTTTTCAGAGTTGGTTACGAAATACGGAGAAAGGTAGCCGCGGTCAAAGCGCATGCCTTCCACAACGTCCATTGTGGTTTCAAGACCCTTTGCCTCTTCAACAGTGATAACACCTTCTTTGCCCACCTTGGCCATTGCCTCGGCAATAATATTACCGATTGTGGCGTCGGAATTTGCGGAAATCGTGCCTATCTGGGCAATCTCTTTCTGGTCGCGGGTGGGTTTGGCAAGATTGGCAAGCTCGGTGACCAGCACTTCAACAGCCTTATCAATACCGCGCTTGATGGCCATCGGGTTGCGCCCCGCGGCTACAAGCTTGATGCCCTCAAGGTAGATGGTCTGGGCAAGGATTGTAGCGGTAGTGGTGCCGTCGCCGGCTGCATCGGAAGTTTTTGAGGCCACTTCCTTCACAAGCTGGGCTCCCATGTTTTCAAATTTGTCGGCCAGCTCAATTTCCTTGGCCACAGTCACGCCGTCCTTGGTGATGACGGGGGAGCCGAAGGATTTTTCCAACACGACATTGCGTCCCTTGGGGCCAAGGGTGATTTTAACGGCGTTGGCAAGCTTGTTCACGCCGTTGGCAAGTTTTTCACGGGCTTTGGCATCAAAAAGAATTTCTTTGGCAGACATTGTATGATTTCCTCCTGAATAGTGATTTGTTGACTGTTAGTTGATTATGGCAAGGATGTCTTCTTCGCGCATGACAAGATGTTCGATGTCGTCCAGTTTGACCTCAGTGCCGGCGTATTTGTTGAAAAGTACCTCGTTGCCTGTTTTTACAGCCATAGCGACACGCGAACCGTTGTCGGCAATCTTGCCCGGGCCGACGGCGACAACCTGCCCCTTGGAGGGTTTTTCCTTGGCCGTGTCGGGGATATACAGTCCTCCAGAGGTTTTTTCTTCGGATTCAAGGCGTTTGACCAGCACGCGGTCGTTCAGTGGCGTAAGCTTCATAATGTTCCTCCCTAAAATTTTTTGTCTCGCGGGCACAAGCGGCCGCCGCAACAAGCGGACGAACCGGGACTATTGCGCGTATCCGACCGCGAGGCGAGTTTCTGTAGGCAAACGCGCTGTCCCGCACGGTATACAGAATAAGACATGCTTTCAGCTTGAAAAGGGGGGAGAGAGGGATTTTTTTATATTTTTTGAAAAAAAATATAAAAAATGTTGTTTTTTAGATAGTTAAAAATTTATGCCAGCCTGCGGAAAATTGTCAGAGCGCGCAGAGCATAGCCGCGGGAATAATGGTAAAATTGGCGGCGGTGAGCGCCTCTATCGCCTGATCTATCTTGTCAAAGCGGAAGATCATCACGGCTTTTGCTGGTTCGCGCTGCACAAGGGCGTACATGTACTCGACATTGATGCTGTGCCGGGACACAAGCTGCAAGACGGCGTTAAGGCCGCCTGGGGCATCTGGCACTTCCACGGCAACAACGCTTGTGCGTCCAAGGGTAAAGCCTTTTTCCTTGAGCACGGTCTGCGCCTTTGCATGGTCGCGCACAATCATGCGCAGGATGCCGAAGTCCGAAGTGTCTGCAAGAGAAAGCGCGCGGATGTTGACGCCTGCCGAAGCCAGGGTGTGGGTTACTTCCGCAAGGCGACCGGCGCGGTTTTCCAAAAAAATGGAGAGCTGTTCTGCCTTCATTGGTCAGTCCTCTTGCAGCCGTTGGAGTCAGGCTTTTGTGGAATCCTCGGAATCGGCTTTGCTGTTTTTGGGGGTGATGTCGATTTCGTCCGGCTCTGAGGATGCCCTGCGGAAGTTGCGGATCGCCCGGCCAAGCCCGCCGCCTATTTCCGGCAGTTTGTTATAGCCGAACACAAGGAGCGCAACAACAAGAATAACTAATATTTCGTGCATGCCTATGCCGAACATGGTAAGCCTCCGTCTGGATATCAGGACGTTTATGAAACTATAAACCGTAGGGGCGTTAAGGTCAATGTCTAATAGGCGCCGTAGCCGGACAATGCCACCGGCACTGTTTTGGCAAGAATCCACAGATCCATCCAGACAGACCAGTTGTTGATGTAATAGTTGTCGTAGGCCACGCGTTCCTCAAAGGTTGTGTCGTTGCGGCCGGATACCTGCCAAAGACCGGTAATTCCGGGTTTGACGCGATTGTAGACGGTATGTATGTCGCCGTATTTGTCTATTTGGCTTTCCATAATGGGGCGCGGCCCCACAAGACTCATATTGCCTGCCAGCACGTTAAAAATTTGCGGCAGTTCGTCCAGGCTTGTTTTGCGCAAAAAAGATCCCACGCGGGTGATGCGCGGGTCGTTTTTGAGCTTCTGGTTGATGTCCCATTCTTTACGCAGGGCAGGGTCACGAGCAAGACAGTCTGCCAACAGGGCGTCGGCATTCATCGTCATTGTGCGAAACTTGCACACGTAGAGGGGCTTCCCGTTTCTGCCCACGCGTTTTTGCCGATAAAAAACAGGACCTTTGCTGTCCAAGCGTATGGCAAAGGCCAGCAGAGGCGTCAATGGCAACACTACCGCCATGACGGCAACACAAAAGATCAGATCAAGGCAGCGTTTCATCCTGAGTCTGCGCGTATCGAGCAGATTTTCTCTTCTCCAGAGCGCTGTAATCATGCCGAAGTCGCACGTTGTCAGCCAGTGAACGCCGCCTCCGCAAAAGGCCGGCACTAACAGAATATCACTGAAATACCGTCCCGTCTCCGTCATATAGTCTGCCGGCGCGTTGTTTTGTGCGGCGTGCGGAATCAGGATCGCCGCATCGGGCCAGCGCAGGGCGGCGGCGGCAAGGAGTTTGCGCAGGCGCGGCGCATCGTTGGGCAATTCAAAAATGGCGGCGGGGCGCATGCCTGTCTGGGGATTTTTTCTGAGATGCCGCCACAGGGCGCGGGCTGCCTCGCCGCAGCCGAAAATAATCAGCGGTCGTCCCCACCAGCGCCTTGCGGCAAAGCGGTGGCGGCAAAAAGCGCGCAGCAGCGGGGGAATGACTATGGATGAAGCCCAACCTCCCAGAAAAATAAATCTGGAATATTCCAAGCCGGACTGGGTTAAAAAAAGCAAAAATGAAATGCCGCTGTACAGCGTTGTGGAAAGCAGAAAAAAGGCCTTCATTTCGTGCGGGGGCGAGAGCGGTATGCTTTGATAAATGCCAAGTCCGATGCCCAGCGGCAGGCCCAGCAGGAGCAGGACGCCGCTGTACAGAGGGGGGGGGGGATCCAGTTTGCCGAAGGCGGCGCGGAGCAGATAGAACAGCACCACAGGACAAAGCAGGCCGGCCGTATCGACAAGACACAGCAGGGCAACGCGTGGCGAAATGCCGCAACGATCAAGCAGAGGGATGATTTGTAGCGTGCGCGCTGTCAACATGGTTGGGGTACCCCATCCTTATCCGTGAATCCGTTATGCCGCGCTACGGAGTTACGGTGTTGTTGCTGTCCTGTTCTGTTTAGCCGGAAACGGCGTTTTGCGCAAGGCGTTTATGCACCGGAGTTTTTTCTTGCTCGAGAGCCTGCTTGTGAGCCAGTCTTTCAGGGCTTGGGTGGGCGCGCTTATGCCTCGCCAGTTGCCGTGTTCGGCATAAAAATCGTCCAGAAGTTCCTTTGGCATCGGCAGTTCAAACAGGGAGTCCGCCTGCTCGGAATTGCGGCGTATGAGCCGGATTACCGGCGAGGATTCCCAGCTGTCCACGACAAAATAGTGGGAAAAGTCTTCTTTTGAGCGCACGGGCGGGTATTCGGAATGCCAGTCGTTGTTGCCCCATTACCGCTCTGTGCGTGTTCAGCCACGGATTCGCGGACTGTTCGTCTTTGTCACGCTTGCGCCGGAGCGTATTATGGTGTAAAATGTCGATTCGACATTTTTTGCGATACGGTTTATACTAACTCTGAAGACTTTTTTATGGAAGATCATTTGACAAAACCTATCAATCACGCCGCCCTGCGCGCTGTTCTGGAGCGCCGGTTCAGCGTCGCGCAAGCCTATGACCCGAGATTTAAAAAAACAGGCGCAAAAAACGCTTGAAGCATTGCGGGCGCGTTACCCGGAGCCGGCCACATTGCTTGTCGCGCGTAACGTCTTTGAACTGCTCGTTGCCACGATACTGGCGGCCCAGTGCACGGACGCGCGTGTCAACAGCATCACCCCACGGCTTTTTGCTGCATGGCCCGACGTTTTCTTTCTGGCGCGCGCCGATGTGTCGGAAGTGGAGGCCGTTGTCCGCCCCACGGGTTTTTATAAAAACAAGGCGAAAAATCTGGTAGCGACAGCGCGGCGAATTTGTGAGGTTTTTCATGGGGAGGTACCGTGCAGCCTTGAGGAGCTGATAACTCTGCCCGGTGTTGCCCGCAAAACGGCAAATGTCGTGCTGTTCGGCGCGTTCGGCGTCAATGCGGGGCTTGCCGTGGACACCCACGTCAAGCGTATCGCGTACCGCCTTGGCCTCACAGACCAGACAAACCCGGATCTTGTGGAAAAAGATTTGACAGCGCTCTTTCCCCGCGAAGAATGGGGCAACATAAACCACCGCATGGTCTGGTTCGGGCGCGATGTCTGCCGCGCCCGCAGTCCGTCATGCGGCGAATGCGAAATGGCGTCTTTTTGTCCGAAAAAAATCCGATAGATAGTGTCGTCACGAGGTTGACAATATTTCTAAATTTTTTTATAGACTTCTTGTGATCAAGGAGTCTCCATGCAATCATCACGCAACGACTCTCCGCGCTCGGCAGAAGTCGGAACGGTTTCCGGCGTTGTCCTCTCGCTACGGTGTTTGAAACTGTTCACTGCAAAAAAGACCGGATTCCGGTAAAGATAACCTGCGCGGCGATGGCCGCAAGCAGCAGGCCTGTCAGCTTGGAGAGGATGGCAATGCCGGTGTGTCCGAGCATGCGCTTGATAGCGTTTGAAAAATACAGCATTGTGTAGATGCCCAGTGAAGCCGCAAAAAGCGCCAGCGCGCCAATGAGCATCTGCTCCGTATCCTTGGCTGAGGCGCCCATCACCATGACCGTGCCTATGGAGGCAGGCCCCATGCACAGAGGAATCGCCAGCGGAACAACGCTTATGTCTTCCTCAGGCGTAAAAATTGGCTGGCTCGCCGATTCGTTCATCAGGTGAACGGCTGTGAGAAAGAGCAGGCTGCCGGCCCCGATACGGAAAGCGTCCAGCGTAAAGTCAAAAATACTGAAAATGGCGGTGCCGAAAAAATACAGCACAGCGCCGATGATAAAAACAGCGGCCGCAGTTTTGCGCGCGGTGGCTTTTTTTCGGGCGGGCGTATAGCTTTTTGATGCGCTCAAAAATGCGGAAAGAACCGCCGGCGGAGTCATCAGGGCAAAGAGTTTGACGCCTTCACTGAACAGGATATGCAGGTAATCCATCAATGCGTCCGTATCTGCATCAACGTGACGGACAAAAGGTCAATTCCATTCCCTGAGTGTTTTCTCAGCATCAAAATGTTCGTGCACCAGCTTGAACACAACAGGACTCAACAATAACAGAGCAATGAGGTTCGGCAGCGCCATAAGGCCGTTAAAGAGATCGGCTAGATCCCAGACCAGACTGAATTTTGCCAGCGCCCCGACAGGCACCAGCAAGGTAAAGAAAATGCGAAACGGCAGGGATGCCTCGTGACCAAAAATATACATGCAGCACCTCTCGCCGTAAACACACCAGCCGAGAATTGTGGAATAGGCAAACAGCACGATGCTCAGGCTCACCACATAGTTGCCCATGCCCGGCAGGGCGTGCTCAAAGGCAAGGGATGTTATGGTGGCCGCGCTTCGGCTTTCTGTACTTGTCCAGTCGCCGGCAATCAATATGACAATGGCCGTGATGGAGCAGACGATAATGGTGTCGATAAATGGATCAAGCATGCCCAGAAAACCCTGCTTCACAGGATTGTCTGTGATGGCCGTCGCATGGGCAATGGGCGCGCTGCCCAGACCGGCTTCATTGGAAAAAAGACCGCGCGCTATGCCGTAACGCATGGACATCATGACTGTGGCGCCGATAAAGCCGCCCGCGGCGGGAGCCGGCGCGAAGGCATGTCTGAAAATGCTTAAAAAGGCGGGTCCGATCTTGTCATAGTTGATAATCATGATGAGCACGCCCACAATGATATAAAACAGCGCCATCAAGGGCACCAGAATACCCGTCACATCGCCAACGCGCTTAACGCCGCCCACAACGACAATACCGGTGAGTGCCAGCAGTGTAAGGGCGATTGTCCAAGGCGGAATGTTCAGCGTCTGTGCCACATTATTGGTGATGGCGTTGGCCTGTGCCATGTTGCCTATGCCAAAGGAGGCAACAATGCCGAACACGGCAAAAAGAAAGGCCAGCCATTTCCATTTGCTGCCCAACCCGTTTTTAATGTAGTACATCGGCCCGCCCACATAGGAGCCGTTTGGCGTTGTTTCCCGGTAATGGACGGCAAGGGTTGCCTCGCAAAATTTTGTGGCCATGCCCAGAGCCGCGGTGACCCACATCCAGAATACAGCCCCGGGACCGCCAAGGGTGATCGCCGTGGCAACGCCGACAATATTTCCCGTGCCGACCGTCGCGGCCATGGAGGTCATGAGTGCCTTGAAGGGGGAAAGCTCGCCTCCATGGTCTTTGTGGTGATGGCGTCCTTTCCACAAATGCACAAACGCGGGACCAACATAACGCCATGGCATGAAGCGCAGCTCAATCGTAAAATAAATGCCCGCGCCCAAAAGCAGGGGAAAGAGTACATAGGGCCCCCAGACAATATCGTCCAGCCACGCGACAAGTTGTTCCAGTATTTGCATGGGTTTTTCTTTTATGCTTCCGTAGCGTTTTCAGCAACATTGTCTTTTGCGGCTTTCGGTTGTATCGGTGATTCAATGACTGTGCCGTCGGGTAATACCAGAGAGAGCGCGCGTGCCGGGCATGCCTCGACACATGCGGTAATCTTTTTGCCGTTGTCTTCACGCCAGCCTTCGCACATGTCGCAACGGACGCCCACCTCACGGCGCGCGCGCTGGGCCATGGTTTCCGCATTGTCCGCCGTCATATCCGGCATGCCGACAGCCTCCATGGCAATGGTGCCGTAAGGACAGGCGGCTACGCACATCTTGCATGCGGCGCACATCTCTTCGTGCATGATGATTACCCCGTTTGCCTGTTGTCGCAACGCGCCTGTGGAGCAGATGGCGCAACAGGGGGCAGGGTCGCACTGGTGACAGCGCACTGTGGTTTTGAACAGATCGGTTTTGACCACTTGGGTGCGTGAAACCAGTTCGTTACGGTGTTTCATGGCTTCTTTTATGGAGATTCCATGGTGGGCAGCAATGCAGGCCATTTCGCAACGGCGGCAGGCGCGGCATTTATTGGGTACGACCTGAATGTGTTCGTGCATGGTCCTTTTCCTCTTCAACGCGTAAGGACGTGAGGCTTAAGCCATGTCCCCCGCTGAAATGAAGTTCACCAGCTCCGCAACGCCGGCAGACAAAGCTCCTCTGTGTCAGGCTGAACGTATGTCCGCAGGCTGTGCATTCGCAATCAAGCGGCACTGTGTTTAACGTCAGTGTTGCGCCTTCGGCCAATGTGCCTTCCGCAAAAAGTTCAAAACAACCGGTCAGCGTCTGCGGCTCTACGCTTGCTATCAAACCGATGTCACAGACAATTTCCTGAATACGCACAGCGCGGTTTGCCGGATTGTCCGCATTGTGTGTGTCCACTGCCCCAAGGGCAATACGCAAAAGTTCCTGAACAAGGCTTGCCTCATGCATTTTCTTGTCCGGCTGTCAGAGGCGCGTCGCGCTAACGCTCGGTGCAGGAAACACACGGGTCAATGCTGTTGGTAATCAATGCCACATCGGCCACTTTGCAGTCTTTCATCATCACGCTCAGCGCTTCCCAGTTCATGTAGGAAGGCACGCGCCACTTGAGCCTTTGCGGCACATCGGTGCCGTCTGTGCGGATAAAGTAAAAAACTTCACCCCGCGGCGCTTCTGACCTGGCGCAGGCTTCGTCTACGGGAACCCGTTGCAGGTGCTTTGTTGTCGGCCCTTCGGGGGTCATACGACAGCACTGGCGTACCAGGCCGATGGATTCAAAGATTTCGTCCAGGCGAACTCTGGTGCGGGAGTAAATGCAGCAGTCGTCATGGGTGATCATGTTAAATTTGAGTTCAGGAAAAGCGGCGTAGGGAGAATTTTTACGCACGTCTATGGCAACGCCGGAACCGCGCGCGACAGGGCCAACCACGCCTAGGCGCAGTGCGTCCGCCTTCGGCAGAAGACCAAGACCTTTTGTGCGTCCGATCACCATGCTGTTGGTGGCAAAAATTTCGCGCAATTCGTCCACAGCCGGCTCAACTTTTTCCAGTACGCCAAGAATATAGGTAAACTTTTCAGGCGTCAGGTCGCATTTGACTCCGCCTATGCAGTTTTGGGCGAGATTCATGCGGTTGCCGTAGACGGTTTCCTTGAGATCCTGCACCATTTCACGCACTTCCATGGTGTGCATGAACAGCGATTTGAAGCCGATTATGTGCGCCTGGATGGCGGTGTTGAAAAGATGTGATGCTATCCGCTTGATTTCTTCGGCCATTGTGCGCAGAAATATGGCGCGCCGGGGTATGGTCAGCCCTGTTACGTTTTCCACAGCCATGCAGTAAGTGAAGGAATGGCTGTTGGAGCACAGGGAACAGACGCGTTCCGTCAGTGTGGCGTTCTGGACAAAATTGCGCTGTGCGGCCATGGCCTCCATGCCGCGGTGCACATGCCCTGAGGTCAGATTGACATTGCGTACGGTTTCGCCTTCGACGGTAAGGTTAAAATAGACCGGTTCTTCCAGAGCTACGTGTACCGGCCCCAAGGGGAGTGTATAGGTATTCATGATGCTGCCCCCTTGTCGCTGAGAATGCGTTCCCAAAGGGCGGAACTGGACGCGCCGTTCATCATGACGGAAAGCGGAACACTGTTTTTCAGGAGGCCCTGATCCAGTTCTTCGTCCAGAAACAGGCGACGCGGATTAGGTTGATTGGCCACAGCAATGCCATAAAGCTCCATCATTTCACGTTCATGCCAGTCCGCATTGGCAAAGAGCGGGGTGATGGAAGGCACGGTAGGCCATTCTCCGTTCAGAATAACGGTAATGTTGATAATCGCGCGTTCACACTCAAAATGGTAACAGACCTGCTGCATGGGATCGCCCAACTGACGGGTATTGTAGGCTGTTGTCATGCACAGGCGTGCGCCGGCGTTGCGCAAGGCCTCGGCCGCCTTTGTCAAAAGGCGGGGATTGTCCAAGGTAAACCAGTGGAAGGGGTTGCTGAAGGCATCGGTTGAGTGGCGAACGTCGCCTCCATTGGCGCACAGGACTGCAATGTTTTTTGTGATATACGTATTGTCCCGCAGCGTGTCTTGCATGGCGTATCCTTACTCTTACGGGTGGTTGGTCAACTGTTTTCAGCTTTGGCCGCGTCCGCCACCGGAGTTCTGAACAATCTGGCTCGCGGCTTCTATCTGACGGCATTTTGGACAGAGAGAACGAATTTTTTCAGGATCAACATCTGATGCGGCATACAGACGCTTCAGCATCGGCAGCGGCAAAGGACGTATCATGGCACCGCAGTTGGAGCAATGGGTAAATTTGATGGTGTGCCGCTCCACAAGGGCATATTTCTCGTCTGCGGCATGCGCCAAGTGCCAGTCGTCAGATATCGACATGGCGCCCATTGGGCAGTAGTGCTTGCACGAGGCGCACAAACAGCAGGTATTTCTCCAGACAGTGATGGTATAGCCGCTCGCGTCGCTAAGTGGCGTAATGTTGATGGCCTTGGCAGTACAGGAATACACGCACATGCCGCAACCCATGCAGAGTTCGGGGTTTATCAGCACCTTGCCGCGTATGCTCGGCGGCGAAAATGTTTTGCCGAACGGATACGGGTCGGTGCACGGCCCTTCCAGCAGGTTGCGAAACAGAACTTTCAGAAAACCTGCCATGTCATTTCTCCAGACCCAGTTTTTTGAGCCAGATTGAGCGCGCCAACACAACGCTTTCCAAGATTGCCTGAGGGCGCGGCGGACAGCCGGGAACATTCACGTCCACAGGAATGTAGCGGTCGATTGGTCCCCTGATGGAATACCCTTCGCGAAAAACGCCGCCGGAAATGGGGCAGACACCCACAGCCACAGTGACTTTCGGCTCGGGGATATCGTGCCATACGCGCAGGACGCGGTCGCGCATCCGTGCCGTCAGAGGCCCCGTTATCAGCACTATATCGGCATGGCGCGGGCTACCGCAGTATTTGCAGCCAAAGCGTTCCACATCGTAGCGTGGAATACAGGCGGTTGTTGCAAGTTCCACATCACAGCCGTTACACGATCCGGCATTGATGCGGAACAGCCACGGCGAACTGACAGACAGTTTTTTGAGCATTGTGTCCAATGACACGGCGGCCTCCTTATATTACCCAGACAAGAATCAGGCTGCACAGGGCAAGCGCCATGGGGACTGTAATATAAAATCGGAATGCCTGATCAATGCGAAAACGCCCTGTGGCCGATTTGACAAGCGTTAAAGAGATGAGCATCAGCACAAGGCATTTTACAATGAACCAGATCAGATTTATCGGCCACCATTGGCTGATAACCCCAGGGAAAAACAGGGCGACGCCAAGCCCCAGAACAACAAAGGTTTTGAGCGCTGAGGTGATCTGGAAAAGTGCCAGCAAGGGTCCGCCGTATTCCAGAAGGGGACCTTCAATGATTTCTGTTTCCGCCTCGGGAATGTCAAAGGGAATCGCCCCCATAGTGCCGGGCAGAAAGATGAGGTAGGCGATGAAGGCAGGTATCATGGACGGATTAAGGCCCAAGGAACCGTTTTCCTGTTGCCACAAGACGATTTTCAGCAGGGAGAACTCCGCCCCCCATGTGCCGGCTATAGACTTGCCCACAAGCATGGCTACGGAAAGCAGGATCATGAGCAACGGGGTTTCGTAGGCAAGCATCATCAGCATTTCACGGGAAAAGCCGATCGCGCTGAAGGGAGAACTGGAGGCTGATCCTCCCAGCATGATGGCGATTGCCGGTATGGGGAGCAGATAAAAAATGACTAGCAGATCGCCCATGTTGGACAAGCCGTCAAAGACGCCCGCAATGGGGATAAAGGCCGCGCAGACCGCCATTCCGGTGAAGCCGAAGACCGGCGCCAGCAAAAATGCCTGCCGGCACGCTGTCTTGGGGATCATGGTTTCCTTGGTCAGCAGTTTTGCCGCGTCAATCCACGGTTGTAACAACGGAGGTCCTACGCGCCGCTGCAAGCGCGCTTCCACGCGGCGGTCAAGGCCCTTGAAGAGGAAGCCTATCGCGAGCGCAAAGAGGCCGCCGGGAAAGATACACATGTGCATAATGCCGAGCAGGGTATCGGTCATGACTGGGTCTCCTCAGGAGTGGAGGCTGTGTCGGTGAAAAACGGTACACCGCCGAATATGCTGGTTGGCCCCATACGGCTTGCCGCGACTTGCGGCGGCAAGCCGCAGGTATGCACGTCAATTTCGTGCAGACGGGTGAATCTGCGCACAAAATAGCGACCGGTGTAGAACGCGAGAGCCGCCATGATGGAGATGGCGGTGGCGTTCCAAGTGCCTGGGCCGGAGATGACGCCGGCGAAGTTTACGTTCAGCGGCGTGAGCCAGTATTCCGTAAGGATGGTGTTGATGGGCTTGAGAGCAAGACCCGGGAAAATACCAGTGACAAGACAGCCGAAGGCCAGAATGCCCATGGGAATGCGCATGACGACAGGAGCTTCGCGCACATGGTCAAGGTTTGCCGAGAGCTGTCCGAGGAATGCCGCATGCAGGAATTTGGTGACATAGGCCAGCGTCAGCACGCTGCCCACTAGGGAGAGCAGGCCGAGCAATGGCTGCCCGCTCTGCATAAGCGCGTGATAAATAAGCCATTTTGATGAAAATCCGCTGGTAGGCGGCACGCCGACAAGCGACAGGCCGCCGATGGCGAAGACCGCAAGGGTGAAGGGCATTTTGCGTCCGATTCCGCCAAGTTCTTCTAGGCTTTCCTTGTGCGTTGTGAACATGACAGAGCCGCAGATCAAAAAGAGCAGATCCTTGAAAAAGATATGGTTGAAAACATGCAGCAGGCCGCCTGCCCATCCCAGATTGCCGCCGGCGCCGACAGCCAGCACCATGTAGCCGAGCTGGCTGACCGTTGAGTAAATGAAGATGAGTTTCAGCCCGTTGACCTGAAGGGCGCGCACTGCGGAATAAATAATGGTGAAGCCACCGATCCACATGACAAAAATATTGATGACGTGTTGGTCCACAGCCGTCACAATGCCGTTGATGGCAAAGGCGCCGCCGATCATGGCAAACAGCTTGACAAGGCCGACTATCGCACTTTTCAGCAGCACTGAAGAAATGTATCCGGAAACAGGCGTCGGCGCGAGAGCCGGGTGCATCTGCCAGTCAATGCGCAGGGGCAGTTGGGCAGCTTTCATGACAAAACCGACAGCCAGCAGGGCCATGCCGAGCCACGCCGTGTAGCCGGAAAGCTCAGGCTGCACCGCGTCAAGTACGGCTGTTGTGAAGGGCGTCAGCGGGCCGAGTACGCAGATTCCGACAAAGAGGAATCCCGCGCCGAGCAGATTGAAGAAAAAGTACTTGAACGCTTCGCGCAGCGAGGGGGTTGTCCCCTCGTGGGCGATAGCCATGTACAGCGTCCAGGAACTCATGATTTCCCAGAAAAGGAAGAAGCTCAAAAGATAGCGGCTTGCGGCCATGCCCACCAGCGCGCCGCACATACAGGTAAAGGCGCCGTAAAAGCGCCACTGCGTGTGGCTGTGTTCCATATAGCCGACAGCGTAGGCCATGTTCAGCGCGCCTATCAGCGGCACAATCAGGGCAAAACAGTAAGAGAGCATGTCCATCCCGCGCCCGAACAGGAGCACCAGAAGGGCAGTGAACAACAGTACCGCCACGGAACTCCAACCGGCTTTTTTGCGGTCTTTTGTGAACAGGGCGGGAAGCAGGGCGCCGAATATGGGCACGATAACATAGATCGGCCAAGGCACGGAGAGCGCGTCCATGATGCCGACATCGTTGAGTATCGGCTCAAAGCAGAGCGAGGAGGCCGCCACAATGATATTCATGGGTAGTTGCGGGACAAGGCAGAAAAGGAGTGAGAGCGCGGCCAGTACGCCCAAACTCAGGCGCATGGAAAGGGGCGCTTCCGCAACGACCGGCAGATGCGCTGGACGTTCTTCAAAAACCAGTGTTTTGAGGATACGTGAATAGTAGATCGCCCCAGCCAGAGAGCCTGCCAGAATGAGCGCGGAAAGCCATATCTGACCGGCGTTTGCCGCGGCCTGTATCATCAGGTACTTGCTGTAAAACGCGCCGAAGGGCGGCAGGCCCATGATGCTGACAAGTCCGACGCACATACAGGCGACCGTCCAGGGCATGTGACGCCCGAGACCTTTCATGTCCGCCAGATTGCGGGAACCCGTCCGAACGATCAGCGCGCCGGCACCGAGGAAGAGCAGGTCTTTCATAACAGCGTGATTGAGCACATGCCACAGGGCACCCGTTGTGGCAAGCCATGTGCCAAGACCGAGCACAAGCGTTATTTCGCCAAGCTGCCCCAGTGTGGAATAGGCCAGCATCCGTTTGATGTCGCTCTGGAGCAGAGCCATGATTTCACCGTAAATCAGCGTGGCCGTGCCCATGGACACAAGGGCTGTGCCGAACCAGGTGAGACCGAACAGGCCGGGCATTTCGCCTGTCTGTTCGCCCGCCATCACAAAGACAACGCTGACAATGCCGAAAAGCCCCATCTTGGTGATAACGCCGGACAGCGGGCCGGACACGGAAGACGGTGCCGCGGGGTGCGCGTCGGGCAGCCAGGAATGCAGGGGCACAAGACCTGCCTTGGCCGCGAAACCGGCAAGGCAGAAGGTGAGCGCGATTTTGATCCACACGGGGCTGATTCCGGCGGGCAGCCCTCCCCTTAGGCCTTCCAGCAAGAAAAGGCCCGGTAACATAAACAGCGCGCCGCCCGCGCACATGACATAGTATTTCAGCGCGGCGTCAAACGACGTGCGGTTGCTTTCATGGGCAACCAGAAAGTAGGAGGCAAAGGTCATCAGTTCCCAGTAGCCGTACAGCGCGTCATTCCCCGGAGCGGAAACAATGCCCGCCAGCGAGGCGAAGGTCAGCGGCAGAAAAAAATAGTACCAGCCACGGCGTTCGCCGTGAATGTAACCAAGGGAATAGACGCTGACGATAAGCCCGATGAGTGTGATAATTGTCAAAAAAAGACGCGTTAACGGCGCGCTTTGCACGGTGTATGACAGAATGAGCGCCAGCGCGAACGCGACAGCCCCCATGCGCGCTGCGCCTTTTTTGCGCAACAGGGAAAGCGCGCCCGCGGCCAGCGCGCAGAGATACAGACACCAGTACGCGGGATGCGCCGGAGCGTGTTCAAAGGAAAGCGAGAAACCCCGTCCGATAAAATCTGTCAGCGGATTGCGCAGAAATCCGAGCAGCGCCAGCGCAACGGCCAGAACGGTGAGGAGTATCGGAATTGACGAGCGCGGGTGATCCCCGACCGGTTTTTCAAGGACAATATGGCGTGTCATGTCCACAGAGAGCCAGATGAAGACAGTGCCCACGACAGCCATAAAGACGATGAGCACAAACGAAGCCATGCCGCCGTCTGACGCGTGGAGCAGCGCCTTGACTATCAGAGCGCGGCCTTCGGGAACCAGAAAGGGGGATCCGCCAACCGCGGCCAGCAGTCCAAGAGCAAAGAGAGCGCCTGTTGCTGTGCCGTTACCGGAGCCGCGCAGCCTTTCAAAGGCGCTCTGGTCAGGGTATGTCGCGGACGGCGTGATTCCGGCCAGCGCCCTGAGCGCCAGAGAGCGCGCAATAAGCTGAAAGATGACGTAAAGCCAGATGCCCGTGTAGGCTGTAGCGCTGTGGGCGCTGATGGCCAGACACACAATGCCCGCGTCATGGAGCGCGCCCCAGAGAATCAGGCGGCGGGGGTCTTTACGTTGCAAAACAGCGTATGCGGTTGAGACCGCAAGCAGGGCAATGCCTGCCAGGAGCGGGAGGAAATTGCCGTCAGACTGGAACAGCGGTGATGACATAAGGCGCCCCGTGCAGTATAAATTCAATTAATTTACGTGCCAAAGAACAAAAAACTTGAACAGGTTTTTGCATCTTAGACTAGTTTATTTTATTCTGCAAGCGTATAAAAAAAATTTCAAATTTTTATTCTATTGTTATTCTTCATATAATACTCTTTTTATCAGGTTTTACCACAGCGCGGGGGCATGCCCTTCATGAGGTCGCCTAGGCCGGAAAGCCCCATGAATGATGCCAAGCTTTATAACGTTCTTTGTCATATTCACTTTGCATGCTCAATAATTGCATCAGAGGCATAGCCACGATCCGCCAAAAGGCTATGGTGCGGCGAACCCGCCAATCAGAGCAATTGACTGTTACAATCTGCCGTTGTATCTATTGTGTAATAAACGCCCTGAGCGGCATATTTTTTTGTAAAAAACCAGCAAAATTTTCTCAGAATGGTTGTCATAAAATAGAAATAATGAGATATAAATGCTAAAGAGGATGACATGCGTCTAAAATTTGTCCCATGTTTCCGGCAAGCGTGTTCCGATGCCCGTGCCGGATAACCTGACAGAAAGACTCGTCACGCGGATCGCGTGACATAACAAATCCAGTGGAGGTATGGTAATGACAAAACATGCGACTCCCTTGTTGGACCAGCTTGAATCCGGCCCTTGGCCAAGCTTTGTGTCTGACATCAAACAGGAAGCAGAGGCCCGGGCAAAAAATCCCAAGGGGCTTGATTATCAAATTCCAGCGGATTGTCCGGACGATTTGCTCGGCGTGCTGGAGCTTTCCTATGCGGAAAAAGAAACCCACTGGAAGCACGGCGGCATTGTGGGTGTTTTCGGGATACGGCGGCGGCGTTATCGGCCGTTACTGCGACCAGCCGGAAAAATTCCCCGGTGTGGCGCACTTTCACACCATGCGCGTAGCTCAGCCGGCCGGCAAATACTACAATACAAAATTTTTGCGTGATCTGTGCGATATCTGGGACCTGCGCGGTTCCGGAATCACAAACATGCACGGCTCTACCGGCGATATCGTGCTTCTGGGCACCCAGACGCCACAGCTTGAAGAAATTTTTTATGAACTGACCCACAATCTGAATGTTGACCTTGGCGGCTCCGGTTCCAACCTGCGCACGCCGGAGGCATGTCTTGGGCAGTCTAGGTGCGAATATGCCTGTTACAACGCCCAAGATTTGTGCTATCAGCTGACTCAGGACTATCAGGACGAACTGCACCGTCCGGCCTTTCCCTACAAATTTAAATTCAAGTTTGACGCCTGTCCCAACGGCTGTGTGTGCGCCATGGCGCGCTCGGATTTTGCCGTTGTGGGCACATGGAAAGACGATATCAAGATTGATCAGGAAAAAGTCAAAGCCTATGCTGGCGGCGTTCTCAAGCCCAATGCCGGCGCGCATTCCGGTCGTGACTGGGGCAAGTTTGATCTGCAGAAAGAAGTGGTCGAACGCTGCCCCTCGCGCTGCATGAAGTGGGACGGATCAAAGCTTTCCATTGTGACCGCCGGGTGCGTGCGTTGTATGCACTGCATCAACACCATGCCGCAGGCATTGCGTATTGGTGACGAACGTGGGGCAAGTATTCTCGTGGGTGCCAAGGCTCCTGTGGTGGACGGCTCCCAGATGGGTTCGCTGCTTGTGCCTTTTGTCAAAGTTGAGCCGCCCTATGACGAGGTCAAGGAAGTTATCGAAAAAATTTGGGACTGGTGGATGGAAGAAGGCAAAAATCGCGAGCGTGTGGGCGAGACAATGAAGCGTCTGTCCTTCCAGAAATTGCTGGAAGTGACCGATATTCCCGCCTCTGCCTGTCATGTGAAGGAGCCGCGCTCCAATCCGTACATTTTCTTCAAGGAAGATGAAGTGCCCGGCGGTTGGTCGCATGATCTCGCCGCTTACCGCAACCGCCATCAACGCTAAAGGGGAGAAGAACATGGCTTTTATTTCTTCAGGGTACAATCCCTCAAAACCGATGGAAAACCGTATCACTGACATCGGCCCCCATAAGTATGATTCGTACTTTCCGCCGGTTATCAAAAAGAATTTCGGCAAGTGGCTGTACCACGAAATTCTGGAGCCGGGCGTGCTTGTGCATGTGGCCGAAAGTGGCGATAGAGTCTACTCTATTCGCGTGGGCGGCACGCGCACCATGTCCGTCACACACATCCGCGAGCTTTGCGAGATCGCCGACAAGCACTGCGGCGGGCATCTGCGCTTTACAACACGCAACAACATTGAATTTATGGTGACCGATAAATCTGCCATGAAGGCTCTGCGTGACGACCTGAACTCCCGTAAATTCCCAGGCGGCTCTTTCAAATTTCCTGTGGGCGGCACGGGCGCGGGCATCAGCAATATGGTGCATACCCAAGGCTGGGTGCACTGCCATACGCGGGCCACGGATGCCTCAGGCCCTGTGAAATGCGTGATGGACGCCGTGTTTGAGGATTTCAAAAACATGCGTATGCCGGCGCCTGTGCGTATTGCGCTTGCCTGCTGTATAAACATGTGCGGCGCGGTGCACTGTTCGGACATCGGCCTTGTTGGCATACACCGCAAACCACCTATGATCGACCACGAATGGGCTGACCAGCTCTGTGAAATTCCCCTGGCTGTCTCAGCCTGTCCCACAGCAGCCGTGCGTCCCACAACGGTGGAATACA
>LQAB01002765.1_pt1 | contig 22082 bp, 14 predicted proteins | sample 654521 | NCBI WGS metagenome assembly LQAB01 (sample SAMN00762031, study PRJNA78659) | termite gut metagenome | isolation source: bacterial endosymbionts found in Trichonympha flagellates filtered from... | host: Zootermopsis nevadensis | place: USA: Mt. Pinos, Los Padres National Forest, CA ... | reverse complement strand
CTTATCTAAATTTGAGATGCTTTAGCATAAATGAAAAAAATTTAGGGATCTATTGGGGATCCAAGATCAATTCTTCCTTTATGTTTCGAATCCAAGTGATCCCATCGCTTAATAAAACGGCGTATCGAAAGGTTTCGTAGCTGTTGCGAAGAGCCAAAATAAACATATATTTCTTGAAAATATTGGTACCTCCAAAAAACATTATGTATTACTTTTTACCGATTCAGTAGTACCTCTCGTCTTTATTATTGTGATGGTAGGTAAAGAATTCGATAGCGAACGCCATGCCAAGTTTATTTTCTTCCAAGTCAATCCCTTTTTATCTAGTATATAACATGGTCTCATCAACTTCAAAATACAACGTATTCTTATCTTTAATCTTCAAAAACAACAGCTTTCCAGAATTGAGGCAGCTATAAACCCTCTCGACCTCGATTTCGTCGTTTTAAATACTAGTTCTCCCACAGTATTATCCAAGACACATATGGTCTCTTCGTTTACATTTATAGGGGTATCTCGCTCTAAGACTTCCTGAGCTGCCGCATAAGAGTTTAATTATTGCAATCAATGCGCTATTTTAGCATAACTTGAATAATCATTTTAAACGGAAGCAGCTCCAAATTAAGGGCTTCCTCAAAAGGGAACGCTATCTTTTTACCCGTTAATTCTTTTAGTCTTTCGGCGCCGACTAAGGCCAAGATAATTAAACCCATTCAAATGAACGGTAACTTGCCCATCATTATTATAATAACCCTGGGTAAGAGTAGATCTTCCCTTAGCTTAATCTTTTTTTAGCGACTTCCGGTTTTTATCTATCAAATCATCCTCTTCCATTTTTAGCACCTCATCGTAAAACAACTTTAAATTTAGATTTTTTTTGATTCTCCTGAAGCTGTAATATTATATTTTTTATCTGCGTTATAACTAAAATGTGCGCTTAATTTTTTATACGCTAAGAATGCGCTGTTATGAATAAAGAGTACTTCCTTACGGAATAAAATTACTAACCTAAATACTAAACTAGCTGGCATCCGAAAAAATCCTAGCAAGTCATCAAAGCTTCAACATATAATATAACCAATTCCCCTCGATAAAAGAAACTCATCAACAAGCGTAAAATTGAAGTGCAACCAGGGCATAAGCTATATTTCTGTATGCTTTTTATCCCTGAAGAACTTAATGAAATTAGAACTTTGCCCCAGAGCTAAAAACCTGCAATTACGGTAGAAAGTTAATTATCAAATCAGATGGAGATATTATCTAGCAATAAATAAACTAATTATCAACCCCCGGCGACTTGCTGAATATCGTGGATTTACTTATTTTTGCAAACGTTATAGAAAGGATTATCTTAGTTAGATACCGTCCGAAGTCATTAGCACTATATTTATAGCTCCAATTTTAGCCATATATCTAACTTTTTTAAAAAGAACAACCCATCCCTCGTATTCATCAGTTTTTTGTAAGCAATGTATTAGGATGTCCTATCAACCGTTGAGAAATAGCCACTACTTTAAAAAGACTCCGCTTTATTTAAGGCTTCTTAAAAAAACCTGAGCTGCTCTACCCTAATAGCCTTTATTAAATATACCTGAGCCCAAAAATAAAGAAAATGGTCATTATTTTTGGATCTACGTTTTTTGGGCCGCTTTCTTCGCGAATTTCAGAATATTAACCCGTAGATCTTCAGAGATTCTTCAATTATTTTTTAGGAAATATTTTGCCAGCTTACTCAACTATTATACTATTTAGTCTATCATAAATATTTAAAAGAATACCCGCCTAGACTCAATTCTATCTAGCTTATTTCATTTTTTTTAAATCGAGTATTCTTTTCTACCACACAAAAACATCATTGGTAGGTTCTAATTATATAGTTAATCCTTAAAAAATATTTAAACTAAGCATTAGCTCATACATTAAAGATTCTATCAGCATAAAATACGGTCAAAGATCTTAACCCTACTAAATGTAAATAAAGCTTGCCTCCCGCATCTATTTCATAAAGTTGAAAGCGGCGGCAACCATAAGGGTGTTGACCTCATCTCCCAGGGTTCCTTTCAGGAAAATTCGAACTATTCAAAAATTTAAACTAAGATATCCGATAATTATTTCTATTACACTACATCATTTGTTACACATTATGTTTCGCAGAAATTAATCATTCTAACAAGTTAAATCAGATGACATACAAGGTACAACCCATTTAAAGATTATCACTCCACGAAAATATTGAACGTAGAGATTACGTATCCTCTATTGAATAACTTGATCATTCCTCAAATCTTTAAGTTATTTTATAACCAATAACTCATACAATAAACGAATATTTTTGGCTAGGTGCCCCTACTCTAAATAACACTCTTTAAGCTCTTAATCTAAGAAATTCCATGATATTTTTCTAACCAATTGCGAGTAAGCACCTCGAGCATTGATTTACTTTAGTAAATCCTCCTTTAACAAAAGGCCTTACCCTGATTGTAGTGATGGGATCCTAATATATCTTTTAAAGAAGAAAATATTTCGACCAAAGGTTAAGGTAAATCCTGTACTATCTGATTGACATATATACTATAATTAATACGGTCAATTAATTAAAAACCAACTAATTAATATATTTTTAAGGCTTACCTAAATACTGTTTTGTCATATTTTAATCTGATTAATTTGATAGTAATTCCCATTGGCTAACCGGAGTCTTGCATCATAAATTCTACGGTGGAAATGGTGCGAACCTTCAGGCCTGACCCAAGCGCCTCTAGAGATAGTAATTATCCTGTTTTGACAGATTGTCTAAATAGTTTTAAACTATTAAAGATTTTAAATAGGCCGGACAATTCCGATCTGAAGGCCGGAAATATTTCAAAACAAGGAGACCGCCCCAGCTTTTTAAGCCTGGCTCATTATTTTTAATGATTATCGTCAATGGTCAACCCGAAGATTTAGAAGTAGAGATAACCCTTAAAGACTTTCTCAAAAATTATGCTTATGACGAAAGAGTGGTAGCCGTGAGCTTAAACGAAATTATTATACCTAAATCAGCCTATGAGTCGACCATAGTCAAAGACGGCGCTGTTTTGGAAATAATAAAATTTGTCGCCGGCGGCTGATTTTTTTCAACATATTTTTATATTTTTTTCGGAGCTTAGGTGGACAACTCAAAAGATATCTTACATCTTGGCAGCCATAAATTTACTTCTAGGTTTATACTGGGTTCAGGAAAGTATTCCCTTAATCTGATTAAGGCCGCCGTGGAGCAAGCCGGAGCTCAGATGGTTACCATGGCCCTCCGCCGGGCTAACCCTGGCGGTAAAGAAAATATTATTGACTATATTCCGGAAGGGATTACCCGGCTGCCCAACACTTCCGGGGCCAGAACCGCTGCCGAAGCCGTCAAAATAGCCCGCTTGGCCAGAGAGCTGGGCTGCGGCGATTTTATAAAAATAGAAGTCATCAGAGACTCAAAATACCTTTTGCCTGATAACTATGAAACTATTAAAGCTACTGAAATCTTAACTAAAGAAGGTTTTATAGTTATGCCTTATATGTATCCAGACCTGAATGTAGCCAGGGATTTAGCCTCGGCCGGTGCGGCTTCGGTTATGCCCCTAGCCGCCCCAATTGGCTCCAACCAGGGCTTACTAACGAAGGAATTTATTCGTATTCTTATAGATGAAATCGATCTGCCGGTCATAGTTGACGCCGGTCTAGGCCGACCCTCCCAGGCCTGCGAGGTCATGGAGATGGGAGCGGCCGCAATCATGGCCAACACGGCTATAGCCACCGCTAGGAATATTCCAGCCATGGCCCTGGCCTTTAAAAAGGCCATTGAAGCCGGACGCAACGCCTATCTAGCTGGATTAGGGCGCATCCAGAATACAGCTTCAGCTTCCTCGCCCCTAACTGGCTTTCTGGATGACGGAAACTAAACTTCCGGTTAAAAATATGACTGCACCCACAGAATATTTAAAAGATATGGAGCAGACTGATCCGGCTCTCATAGAGAAGCTTTTTAGCTATCTAGACGAAATAAATTTTGGCCCATTCACAAACTATGAGGTCTCAGCGGCCCTGGAATCCCGCCGTCCAACCCCCAGGGATTTAGCCGCCCTTCTTTCTTTAACCGCTGAAAAGCGCCTTGAAGACCTGGCCCAAAAAGCTCGCAGACTTACCCGAGAACATTTTGGGAATTCTATCAATCTCTTTACCCCCCTATATATCGCTAACTACTGTGAAAATAGTTGCCTTTACTGCGGATTTAATTCCAAAAATAATATTAAGCGGGCCCGGTTGAATGAGGAAGAAATTGAACGGGAACTCAAAACTATAGCTCAAACCGGATTGTCTGAAATCCTGATCCTAACCGGCGAAAGCCAGAAGAAATCAGATCTAGACTATATCGGTCGGGCGGCTGAAATAGCTAGAAAATACTTCCACTTGGTGGGTATTGAAATATACCCATTAAATTCCGATGACTATGCCATCCTTCAAAAGAAGGGAGTGGATTATGTCACGATATTTCAGGAAACCTATGATGTTAAAAGATATGCCGCTCTTCACCCCTACGGCCGAAAAAGAGTTTTCTCCTACCGCTTCAACGCCCAGGAACGGCCCATTGCCGGTGGCCTACGAGGAGTGGGATTTGGCTCCTTATTTGGGCTTTCAGACTTCAGAATAGACGCTTTGGCTACTGGTATCCATGCCTATCTAATACAGAGGAAGTATCCCCACGCTGAAATTTCATTTTCCTGTCCCCGCTTAAGGCCGATCCCTGGTAATACTTTCCCTCTAGCCGGAAGAATAAGCCAAAAAAACCTCCTTCAAATTATTTGTGCCTTCAGATTGTTTATGCCTTTTGCCGGCATCACTGTCTCCAGCCGGGAAAATATTATTTTCCGAAACAATATCGTGGATATCGCCGCTACTAGAATCTCAGCCGGCGTCCATATAAACATTGGCGGACATTGCGGCAAAATTAAAGGCGATGAGCAGTTTGAAATTAACGATAATCGTTCACTAGCCGAAATATTTTCTATGTTAAAAGAACGGGGACTACAACCAGTTCTAAGCGACTATCTTTATGTTTGAAATTATTTTAGTCAGTTCCAAAAAACATTGCCCCACTAATTTTCTTACCCAAATAGAATCCTTAGCCGAAGAAGGATTATCAGCAATCATGCTTCGGGAAAAGGATCTTGCTCCTTCTACTTACTGGGGGCTAGCTGAAAAAATCATAAAAATTTGCCGGCTACGATCGATTCGTTTTATAGCTCATAATTTTTTCGACTTGGCTCTGGAACATCAGGTTGACGCCCTTCATCTTCCTTCCAGCTTTATCCAAAAAATATCTCCATCCAGGGCCAGGTTCTCAAAGCCTTTCAAAATAACCGGAATTCCCCTAGGTTTTTCCGTTCATTCAGAAGAAGAAGCAGAAAAAGCTATTTTAACTGGAGCCGATTACCTGACTTTCGGGCATATTTACGAAACGAATTGTAAAAAAGGACAACCCGGTCGTGGTCCAAAACTTTTGTCCCGCATAATTTCCAAAGTTCCGGTTCCGGTTTATGCCATTGGCGGCATAAATAAATCAAATATCAACGATATTAAAAACCGTGGTGCCGCCGGCGCCTTTATCATGTCATCCCTCATGACCACAAACGATCCAGCTTTTTATCTCTCAACCCTCTGGTCATCTCTTTATCGCAGCTAGATCAAATAGTCTTAATCAATTTCCTAGCCCCAGTCGGTAACCGACCTTCACCAGATTTTACGGTCAAAGCGGCCCGGTCGAAATTTTCCAAAAGAGCCACGGCTACTTTTCGAGAAGTATTGAGGCTATCGCGGTACTGAGCGACAGTCACTGGGGCGCCGGCGGCAGCCAAGTCTCTAAAGTTCTGAAGAGCTAGATCGTAATACACCTTATGTAAGTAATACAATTCATCTAGATAGATCAAACGGCCCTGGCGGAGGAGTGAGGTAAAGGCCGACTTACGGAGTCTGGCTGAATAGGGATCGCCGGCCGGACTAACAGCGCTGGTTGCCGGAGGCTGCCAGCCGAATTCTAGATAGAGCTGTTCCAATCGGATTATGAAATCGTTTTCCTTTTCATCAACTTTAGGTTCAAATGAAGCCAGGCGCAAGCGGCCCGACTCACAGCGAGTCAGCTTTTGTTCTTCAAAAATCCTGAACAGGGCTTCCGACACCATCGAAGCGGCGTCTGGTATCAACCGCGAACGTATTTCTTCCAAAGATGGACCAAGACTACTAGGTTCAAAGCGATGATATTCACTTAAAATTATTTTCATTTTCCGGGTTAAGTTGGTCATTTCTCGCCGGTGAATAAAAATATCCGGAGTTAGAGGGATAATAACCTTTCGCTCAGTCAGGATTCTAACTGAATTTTTTACCTGGGCCGGGTCCAGATCGGCCCGGCTAACTAAATCAACCAAATTCGAAAAAGTTCCCGGCCTTTCCCCGATGGCCAGTTCCAAGCGCTGGAGTGAGGTACCCATTTCCCTAGTTTCAAAATTACGGATTATTTCCGATTTAAAGCGCCGCCGCTTAAGAGGCTGTGCATCCAAAACTTCACCACCGCCCACCGTAACCATCGGGGAATAAAAACGAATGACAAACCGATCACCCTTTTTGGCTACCGCGGGTTTCTTCAACCTCAACTGCGCATAACTAGATTGCCCGGCAGAAAGCTCAACTTCATTCATAAGAACGACCTTAGCTAGAAGTTCAGCGGTTCCCAGATACAAATGAACTAAACGCCCGTTTTTCACAGTAAAGGGCGAAGTAGATAAAACCGAAAGGCGGACATCCAGCATGAAAGTAGGGTTAAGACTTTTAACCGTGGCTAAAACATCGCCTCTAGCCAAGTCTTCTTTTTTCAACCCAGTCAAATTTAAGGCTACTCTCTGACCGGGCCAAGCTAAATCTACCGGAGTGGAATGAACCTGGATCCGCCTTATTTTAGTCGATATCCCAGACGGATAAATCGTCGCCATCTCCCCCTCGGCTACTCGCCCTTCCAGCAGCGTACCGGTGACCACCGTACCAAAGCCGATCAGGGTAAAAACACGGTCAATAGGTAACCTGAAATTTCGCCCAGCCTTAGGAGGCGGAGCTTCCGCCACTAGCGATATCAGCCGATTTTTCAATTCGACTAGACCCTGACCGGTTTGGACGCTAACCCGAATTAAATCAACCTCAGCTTTAACTACCCTAAACATCAAGTCTCGGATCTCGTCCGTCACCAACTCTAGCCATTCTTCATCCGCTACTAAGTCACATTTAGTTAAAGCCACTATATATTTTTTTATATTTAAAAGAGAAAGTATATCAAGATGTTCTTTAGTCTGAGGCATGATACCATCATCAGCGGCGATAACTAGTAGAGCAATATCCAGGCCGCCTGAACCAGCCAGCATATTATGAATAAACTTTTCATGGCCTGGCACATCAATAATGCCAGCCCGAGCGCCACCCGGCAAATTCAGATGAGCAAAGCCATTTTCAATGGTAATACCCCGTTTTTTTTCTTCGGCCAGCCGATCTGTATCAATGCCAGTGAGGGCTTTGACAAGCGTTGTCTTGCCATGATCCACATGGCCAGCGGTACCAATAATGGCGGATTTAGGTTGAGTGACCAAGTTAAAAGACAGGCCCTTTTAAAAGATTGTTAATTTTTTATCTATAAAAATAAATCACCTTTGGGGAACTAGCTTTTATAAAAAATTCGGGTGGTATCTGGCCAAATGGCGATCTGAAAAATTATTCCGTATGTTCAATATGCGGTCGATCAGGCTAAAGGCTAGTTCTAAAAATTCACTTCTGGTTTTCTTGATTTTATAGCTGATATAGTCGACTTTCTGGCTAGGAAATTCCCCGATACTGCAAAATTCCAAACTAAACCACAAATTCCAAACTAAACCATTAGTAATAGTTCTACGGCGGATTAGTCATTTTTTATAGTCCCTTGATGATACCACTGTTTCATTTTCTTTAATTCTAGCTGGTAGATCTCTTAACTTTTTTCATAAATACTTTAATCGCTATTAATTCATTTTCTACTGAATTATTTTTTGCCGATTAGGCCTCTGAAATAAAAAGAGTTGCTACCATAAAATTCAACCATTAAATAGCAGCTACCGATCAGAAAATTTACGTTATTATCGTTATTAGCTACTACAAGGATCTTCATTTTATTCTAAAATAAAATTAAACCTTCATAACCCAGTTGGTTCAAAATATCTTCTTCGCTTTTGAAATAAACATAAAGAGTAGACTTACTGTAATCAGTCGTTTTAATAATACCATCTATAGTCGCAACAATAACGCCATTTTTTAAAACTAGCTTGTTTACAACCGTCAAGATAGCGCGCTTATTATTAATCGGTGACCGCTTCTTTTTTTTGCAGCCCATGACAGTTCGTTCCGCTTATTAAGGCAGTATAGTCTATTCCTTTTAAAGGTGGCAAGATGAAACTTCACAAACCATAATACCGTTGATATTATAATCGAACTTATAATCCAATCTTTCAGGCACGGTTAATAAGGAGATCTCCCTACTTATGAAGTCCGTCCCACTTGACTGGAAGTCAGAAATTTGGGCTCTAGTATTTAAAATTAATTGCCACGCGATACGCTTGATCCTTTTTTCAACGATCGCTTTAATAATTCTCCGTCTCTATTTTCATTAATGAAAAAATTTATGCTAAAATAGAAAACTCGTACCTATCTAAAGTTGATATTTTACCAGTCTAGTTCATAGTCCCTCCCAGCGGCTAAAGGAGCTGTCCCCGGTTAGTATAGCGAATACCTGGACAACATCCAATTGAAGCTGTCAGACAAATTTAAAGATTAACTAACCTACACGGTGTACTATTATCAATCGACGACCAGCTTTTCCGTCTGAAAAATTTAGCCATAATGATCCAAGGGTATGCTGAACCCAAACAGAGTAAGATATTTTGGCAGGGCCGAAAATTTATCAGCCTGGCCGTTAATATAGAAGCGGACAATAATATAATAAAATTAAGCTGGAAACTTAATCATGTTTTGGATAAAATTCGCCCGAGACTTCCGACGGAAATGGATATTTACCAAATTTTCGATCAACCCAAAGTTATAGGGAAAGCTATTACGATTCTTATTTCTTCGCTATATGACGCAGTTTTAATTATTTTATATGTTTAAAAACCAGCGCTGGGATAGTCCTCTACACCTCAATGGTTCTGACCACCACCCTTTTTATGTCTGTCTAACATCAATCTTCACAAAGGATTCTTAGATTCTCTCTTCCTGGCCCTAAATTTATTAATTAATGCGGCTTACGAGATCACAGCCATACCCATACTCACTGATATCCTAATTTCTTATGCCGGCTTTATCCCCATATATTTTTAAAGAATCTGACCGTCGAATTTACCCTCTCTATTTTCCCAATAGGCAGCATAGCCCTTCTTTTTTTCTAGCTAGTAGCCGTCACCGTTGCTCCTCTAGCTAGGGCTTATTTGATAAAAGACCAGTGAAGAAAGCCAGCTGATCCTCGATAGAACTATTTTTACCTAAAAATTAAAAAGCTCCTGGTTAAATGTTTAAGACACCATAAGATAGTGATTCTTACCACCAACCTGACTTTTTATTTATCACTAGAGCTTTTAATTTTTATTAACCGCGATTTTCCCCATCTTCCACCCTCGCCTGAAATAATTATTGAAATGACCCTACCGAAAAAAGCATCCCTAAAAGTTAGCCAACCCATGATCGAACAGTTTTCCGTAATATTAGCCAAAGAAAATAACTTCTAAATTTACATTTATTTCATAGCCAAAAACACCTCGCGCTTTACCCAAACCATGGAACCAATTTTACCCCGCAACAACTATATTTAATTTGTGACTAAAACTAGAGAGGACTAGAAAAATACTCTTCGAATTTTTAGCTGGTTATTTTCTAGACATATTCTCCACCCTTAAACTTATTTAAACCAAACTACTAAATAACTATTTAATTATACTATAGCCTTGAAAAGATTATGAAACCTGCTTTAGAAATAACGAATATTATAAGGCCCAAAAAAATAGTGTTCAACATCTATTTGAATTGGTATAAAAAGCCCAAGTATTTACACCTTGAAATAAATTAAAATAAATTGCGGGCTTTAGGCCTAAATCGATAGGAGTTTTTCCTATATTTATATACGATTATAAGCAAACAGGCGATAACCGAATTATATCAGGCCAACTAACCCGTTTACATTGTCTTCAGTATGTCTGAAGGCACAAACATTCATATAACACAAAAAAATTATTGCCCGCCCAAAGTCCTAAGAGCCAGATTGCCTTTTAGTTATAGTATTAAGTTGGATAAAACTTAGAATAGAGTAATATCTCTACAGTTTATATTTTCCAGCTACTACCTTTTATGATGATTTACATTTTAACTATATTGATATTTTAGCTTAATTAGCTTTCTCTAGTTCTTCTATCGTTGGTCACCGCCTCTTTAAGTTTAATCAAAGTGAGTATTTTTTATCAGCCTCCGAGTTTTATGGCGCAGCTTGGCATACTATCGTTAAGCAAAATAATTATTCATACTTCGGTTATCTTGATTATTCAAATTCCTTTTAAAGTTCAATAACGATGGCCCTTATCAGCAAATTATTGGATTATTAATAGCGGCCGTACTTACTCTTTTGATTTTGCCTTAATTATACATGATGCTAGCCGGAGTCAATATTAATGTCTAGATAGAGCCTTGAACGCGCTACTAGCCTGATCTCAGCTAAATGAGCGGGTTTTTTAGCTACAAATTAAAAAATAAAACAGGCCACCTAAAAAATGATATCTCTATTGAGGATTGGTGCTAAAATTAAGATATCCTCAAATTTTTGAAATGAAAATAGGAAAAGGTGGATATAATATCAGTAAAATAAAGCTAGCTAAACTACCTGAAGTCATTGCTATCAGCGGGGTAAAAAATTCCGGGAAGACTACCCTTCTAATTAAAATTATTCCCCTCTTAAAGGCTTTGGGCCTGAAGGTGGCAGTAATCAAACATGACGGCCATGATTTTGTCCCGGACGTTCCGGGTACCGATAGCTTCCGATTACGGGCGGCCGGGGCTAAGGCTGCGGCCATATATTCACCTTATCGCTTTTTGTTGACCGTGGAAAAAATAGGCCCGACTCTGGAAGAATTTTTACCTTTTTTATCCGGGTTTGACCTCGTTTTATTGGAAGGAGGAAAAAATTCGCCCTATCCTAAAATTGAAATTGTTCGCCAAGCCATTTCGTCAGAAATCCTAAGCCATCCCAATACTCTTTTAGCTCTTTGCACCGACGCCGACTTGATCCGACCCGATCTAACTGTTCTAAGACTGGACGATTATGAGAGCCTGGCCCACCTTATCTATAACTATCTTCGACAACTGAAATTACCTTGCTGACCTCACTATCACTCTACCGCTTCATCCCTTCTACTATCTGCTCTAACTACGGCTTCAATAATAGGCATTAACTCAAACGTTATGATCTCTCTTAACATAAACCGCAATTAAAAGTTTTAAAATACCAAAGATTACAAAAATAACGGAAAGAATCTAAATATTAACATAAGAGAATCAAGATCAAAAAATTAGTACGCTTGAAAAATAAAAAAAGTACCAACCCGATGTAATTTAATAGAACCAGGTATCGGATATCTTAATTTATATTTTTGAATATTTTGAACTTTCCTAAAAGGACTATGAAAAAGGCAAAACTTTATTTAGATCTAGTGATTTTAATATTTTTAACCACGTTTTATATCAATAGAAACCATAACGCTTAAGTTAGTGCCTATTTTAAAATGTTTTTTAAAGATTAAATTATTATTTTTTTTATAGCTACTTTTCTACTGTTATCTTACTATTTATGATCATAGCTTACTCCCCAAGTATTAACTTTCAGAACTACATTTCGTTCGGTAATTCCCTAATAGTCGCTTAACGTATAGCTGGCGTATAACCGTTCACAGTAATTATCAAGTGAGTTATAATTATACACCGACATAAAAGCATGCTCTATTTTGTATTCAGAGAATTAAGCAAATCGCAAGATACTATATTTCAAGCTCTCCAACGTACGGATGAACTGGATTGTGAGCTTAAACTTTTACGCGACGAAAATACTCCGTTACGAGTAGAAAATACTCTCTTATAGAATAGAGAAACACGACAAAAAGCGTAAAGTCGAAATGTAACTAAGACATAAGCCCCATTTCCATAAGCCTTTTATCCCTGAATAATTCAATAAAATTAGAACCTTTACCCCAAAGATAAAACTATGTAATTGCTCTAAGGAATTAATTAGCAACCTAGATGAAAACAACATACAACAACAACTTACATTGGATATTAACTCCGACAGCTTACCGAATATCGTAGATCAACTATTTTTATAAACCTTATGGAGAGATTTATCTTGGTTAGATACCATCTGAAGTCATTAGCACTAGGATTATAGGCCTAGTCTTAACCGCCTGGTTGACTTTTTTAAAAGGCACGACTACTACCTCGCACTTATCTTTACAGTCTTTTATAGTCGAAGGATTAAAATAGCCTTCGCCTTAAAAAGTCTTCATTATTTTGAAAGTTCCTTAAGAAAAAGCCTTAGGTGCTCTGCCCGAATAACCTTCGTAAATATAAATAAAACCAGATATAAAAAATTATCCTCATTTTTAGGTTTAAGTTTTTCGGGTCGCTTCTTTCACGATATTCAGAAGATTAGCTAATAAATCGTCAGAAGTTCTCCAATACGTTTTGGGGAAATATTTTACCAGATTACTCGGCTATGATTACTATTCAACCTACACAAATATTTGAAGGATTGCTCAATCCAGGCTTAATTCTGTCTGGCTTATTTCATTACGTAACTAATCAGAGCGGATCTAGACGAATACTACCACTTAAACCATGAGAAAGTACTCTCTCTTCCAATTTTTACGCCAAGCTATTAACTCTTTCTATACAAAGCAGAGACATCTTTCATTACTTAATTTGTAACCCTTCACCTGCAAAAAAAAACACGTCTCGTTAACAGTTACACTGTCACTAATACTGGCCTCATTACACTACAGAGTATATTACAAACTAAATCTATCATGGGGGTTCCCATATCTTGCAAAGCTTTTTATATGCGTTTATTATGCGTTTAAATTTAAAAAAATCCACCAGCTATGCTGGTGTTAGAGGTTCTTTAATTTTAGCTCTAAGCTAAAGAAACCTCTGAATGTTAAATGGTAAAGAGTTACTAACCGCATCAAGAAAATATAAGAAGATTAATCGAATGGATAATAATAACTTGGTACATATAAGATGGAAATGTAAATATCACATAATACTTACGCCGAAGTACTGTAGGCGAAGGATCTATAGGAAGTTTAAAATCGATGCGGATCAAATATTATTAGGAAGCTTAAAATCGATGCGGATCAAATATTATGTGGATTGTATGAAAAAAAATAAAACTAATAAAGATTAAGTGCTGTTCTTATTATGTCCACATGTTTGTAAGGATACCACCAACGTACAGTGTATAGGAGGCAATAGGTTATCTGGAGAATAAAAGTTCATTGGTAATATTTAATAGGTATACCACCCTAAAATACAAATATAGTAACAGATATTTCTAGTATTATGAGTCTTATGTAGATACGGTAGGTAAGAATACAAAAAAGGATAATAAAATACATCAGGAGTTAATTACGGGAAAATCTGACGGCTGACTAACTAACATTGAAGAAATACATTGACCAGTTTATGGGCGAGTCGATAAACAAAGACAAAAAAGAATAGTCTCTTTAGAGGTAAGCCTGTAAATAGGTGCACTTAGCAAACTATTTAGCGTACCCTCAGAAGCTGCCATATCAATCTCTTATAGAGATAATCAGAGCACCCCGCTCAGCGGGGTGCTCTGATGCAGATAAAACGCTAGAACCAAATTTCGTTTTCCGAACCTTATAAAATATAAATATATAAAAGCAGGGGTCAGTACAAAAATAGAAAAGATAGCTAATAGAACTAATGCCCCAGCAAGTTTATGGGGAAAGCCCTTTTGTTTTATACAGGTCACTGGGCCAACAGGAATAAAAAAGATTACATCCAGAACTAGTTAAACGATTTTTCACCCCGAAAAATTAACCTACTATCGGTGAATATGGTTACCAGCAACAGTATAAAGCCCAACCAGAAAAATAGTTTCGACAAGGTTGATTTAAGGCAGAGGTTATCATCTACTTCTTCAAAAACAAGATGAATAAAACTAGATAAAGAAAGAATTAAAATAGGTTCCACTCTAAACTTAATGGCCGCTAAACCGGCGCTATTTTACCGAGCCAACACCAAGGAAAGAAGCACCCCGGCCAAAAGTTCCCAAAAGTAAGTGAAGGGTGCATAAAAGTTAAATCTTGGATTGCACTAAAAATAGTGCATGCTAAGGATAAAAGAGGCTATCAATAAAAATAAAATGACCGTCAAAATACGCAAATTATTTTCCCAGACTAAAAGGAGCAGGCCGGGAAAAATAATATAGAACTATTTCTTATTAACCTAGATGTTGAAATCCCAATAATCGGCTTCCCTCCAGAAGATAATATTAGAGTTAAAGGCTAGCCCCTAAACATACTTACCCAAAGCTTTATATTAATCGGTCAATAAAACGAACCAGCTAAAAGTAAGAACAGTGGCCAAGATCAAAACTAAAATTAGAAAAAACGGAGACCATCAATATTTAGCTAGGAAATAAAGACTATACTAAGATAAAAGCGTAAATACACCACTAAACACCCCTAAGTGCTTTTATGACCTTAATATAAATATAGCGGCCAGACACTGGAAACAGTTACAAAGCTGCAACCTTATTCTCTGATGATTTTTTATTTAACCTATACCCAGCCGTGTTGTTTTTTATGGAAAGGGGAAATTCGGCTCCAGACATGCAACTGTTTATAGGTATACTTAATACTAATTCAAACTTTTTATAAAAAGTTAACTATTATAAATATGTTAAAGTAATCAATAATATAATATGTTTAAAGTAAAAAATGTGTATCGAAAATAACTAAGCTAACGCCCGCTTCAGACAAACTAATTCTTTCTCCGAAATCAGATCTGCTTTTTAAACGTATTTTTGGCATTCAAAAAAATATAGATGTCCTGGCTTCTTTTTTGAAGTCTATGCTCGATTTACCGAAAGACAAATACAAGATCCTGACTATTATTAATCCCCATTCATAAACTGAAGCCCCGCTGGATAAACAGTGTATATTGAATATAAAACTAAATACCCACTTCGACTAAATTATACATAGTGAAACACAGGTTTTGGACCCATGGAAAACGTCAGAATAAATTATGTATTACCTAGCTAGATTGCTCACGGAGCAAATAAGTAAGAATGAAGAGTACTTTTCCTTGAAAAAAGATTATAATTATACTGACTATCGATTTCCAATTAGCTGAAAAGAACCGAGATCAACTATAATATCTATCACCTGTATAACTCTAGGGCTGACTCTACCTTTACGGATATAATTAAGTTACTCTCCTAGAACCACCTAAATTATCCTAAAAAAATAATGATTCGGGCCTTTAGAACTAACTGATTTTTTTAAAAGCTATCTAAAAGGAGAAATCAGATGTGATTTTAAAGGATAATTCGCAGATAGAAGAAGTTGCTAACCTCCTGATGAAACTGAGCGAAGACGAATAAACTTATCTACTGAGATGAAGTAACAAGAATGCATAAGGCCACTAAAGAAAATAAAACGGAAATAAAAGAAGACGGGGGGGGGCAAAGAGAAAGAAAAAAACATATAAAAATATTATCTTAAAGACCCTGTAAGAAAAATTACCCATTAAGATAACTAAAAAAATTATTAATTTACCTATTAATAAAATCAACACTGTAACTGCGAAATTTAAGTTAACGCTGAATTAACGTCTATTCTTTTTTAAAGAATAAGCTGAAAATAAAAAAAGACCGCCGGCATTCTGATAAAAGTGCGATATAGAAAAATCTTCGCTTTTAGAAGGCAACTCGAAACAATAAAATAAAACAGCCCAGGAAAATATTATGACTCGAATCAACCCAGTTTTTACGGGAAACAACGAGTGCCAAGATTGCTATAAATGCATTCGTTTCTGCGAAGTTAAAGCCATTAGAGTCCAAAATAACCGGGCGACTATCATCCCTAGCCGCTGTCTAGCCTGCGGTCGCTGCGTCACTACCTGCCCGAGCCAAGCCAAAAAAATTCGCTCTGACCTGGGGCGGGTACGTAGTCTCGTAGCTAGTCCTAGACGGGTCATAGTTTCCTTGGCCCCCAGCTGGCGAGGGTCTTTTGAGTTCAGCACATGGAAGATGGTTTATTACTTAAAGACCCTCGGATTCAATGAAGTCAGCGAAACCGCTCTGGGGGCCGAAATGGTTACGACTAAAACCGCTGAAATTATAAATGCTAGCGGGCCGAAACTGCATATTTCTAGTGCCTGTCCGGTCATCGTGGACTATATCCGTTTATACAAGCCGGAATATATTCCCGCTCTCATACCACTAGCCTCACCCGCCCTAACTCATGCCGGGTTTTTAAAAAAAATTTATGGCGATATCAAAGTCGTATTCATCGGCCCCTGCGCGGCCAAAAAAAATGAGTCCGACCGTAACCCCGATCTACTAGCAGCCACTCTAACTTTTGAAGAACTTAAGATTTGGCTCAGCGAAGAAGACCCCGCTCCGGCTTTAAATTCTTCGACCGCTTACTCTTTCGTCCCAGAAAGCGCCCATGAGGGCGTGCTATATCCCTTAAATAGCGGCCAAAGCGAAACTTTACGACGCCTCCCTCTCAAACCAGAAATCCAACTCCTAAACCTATCTTCTCTAGACCTTTTCATACGGGCCTTGAATAAATTCGACCCCACCCGATTGGATTGCCCCATTTTTATCGAAGCCTTGGCCTGCGAAGGAGGTTGCGTCTCTGGCCCGGCTATGGCCTCCCGGCGCTCTGATTTTTTAATGGCGGCAAAAATCCGGGCTAAAATGCTGAATCGAAGTGAGGCTCCAAACCGGATAGATTTTTTTATACCGGTTACCTACCAACCGGCCAATCTTACGCATACCCATTATTCTCTAGATGAAATTCAACGGGCCTTGAACAACCTTGGTAAATATAACCAGGAAGATGAACTGAATTGCTCCGGCTGCGGCTATCACAGCTGCCGAGAAATGGCCCACGCCTTACTAGACGGGAATACTGAACTAGTCATGTGTACTTCCTACATGCGCCGCATCGCCACACGTAAAACGGCCGCCATGTTCAAATCTATGCCTTCAGCCATGGTCATGCTAGATCGAAATTTGCATATTTTGGAAGCCAACGAGGCTTTTATCCGCCTCTTCGTAACCGACAACGAAACCCAAACCCTGATCTCGGGGCCGGATCAGCTCATAGGCGAGCCTATTCAAGATTATCTGGAACTCACCAACCTTTGCAAAACGGTTTTGCGGACGGGCGAAGATATTCATAAGGAACACTACCTCATCAAAAAACACCTCTATGATATCTATATTTTCTGTAGCAACCGCGACGAAACTATCGGCCTATTGGTAACCGACATCACCCTAGCTTTGGACGGCCGAGAAAAAATAGCCCGCAAAGCCCGCGAAGTCATCTCCAAAAACATAGCCATAGTTCAGGAAATAGCCTGTCTACTTGGTGAACACATGGTTGAAACCGAGATTATCCTCAATTCCATAGCTGAAGACTATGCTGATAAAGAGGAAGAAGAAGAAAAGGAAATCTGAGCCGTGTTCATTGACATACACTGTACTCAGGTCAAAAAATATGGGCAGAACGCTTTCGGCGACTATTTCATTTCTAAGCGGCTAAGCAGAGAGGGCCGGATAACCGCTGTCCTCTCCGACGGTCTAGGCAGCGGTGTTAAGGCAAACATACTAGCCTGCATGACGGCTACAATGCTCCTGCGCTTCATCGAGGAAAATTTTAACATTAAAAAAGCCGCGGAAATCGTCATGAATTCTTTACCGATCTGTAAAGTGCGTAAAATGAGCTACGCCACTTTTTCCATCCTTGAATGCAATGACGACGGTAATGTCCGCATTATCGAAGAAGGCAACCCCGACTTTATCTGGATGCAGGGTTCGGAACCTAAATCCATTGGCTATAACATAGTTAGAAGCCGTTCCTTTCCTAATCGTCATCTCAAAGTTTACCAATTTCAGGTAGAATTAGGCGACCGCCTCATTTTCTGCTCCGACGGAGTAACTCAAGCCGGACTAGGGCAGGAGGGGCGATACAAGGGGAAGTTGAAGCGGAGCGGACTAATCGAACTACTGCAAATAGTTCTGAAAAGGCAAAAAAATATTGCTAGCGCCGATTTATCGCGCTATCTGGTGCAAAGGGCCCAGAATCTGGAATATAACGGTCAGGCCAAAGACGACATCTCCGCCGTCGTCGTTTATTTCCGCACACCTAGGCGGGCCATGATTTTTACTGGGGCACCTTGCGACAAGAGTCAGGATACTTACTACGCTAAAATTTTCGAACGCTTTGATGGCCAAAAGGCCATTTGTGGCGGCACAACGGCTAAACTTTTGGCCCGCGAACTAGGGCAGACTCTTAGTCTGCGCTCTGATCCTAAAGGCGACGACCTACCTCCCACGGCAGAAATGCCCGGGGTCGATCTGATCACTGAAGGCTCTCTCACTCTGACTCGAACTCTAGAATATCTAGATTCGGGCCAGATGGAAAGGCTAGATGCGGCTGGACAATTAGTTGCCTTTCTACTAAAAAGCGATCTCTTGATCTTCATGGTTGGTTCTAAACTCAATCAGGCTAACTACGCCCCCCGGCAACCTGCTGATTTTGAAATCCGTCGTAATCTAGTCCGGCACCTGGCGGATATTTTGGAAAAAAAATACCTAAAAAAAGTTAATATCCGTCATTTTTAGACTGCTTCAAGAGGACAGAATTTTAAAGTAGGAACCGTAAAAATCGGGTACCTCCCCCAGCAATTATTCGGGTAGCTGCAGAATTAAATAAGGCTAACCTAAAGCATGACCCTCTGGCAAAAACCTATAACTGAGACGATAGTCCAAGTGTATAAAGCATTTATATTTACAGCTTCCTAATTCTAGAAATACAACATTAACAGCCGGTTTCGTCCAGTATCCATAGTTATCTAGGCAAAAATTAATGCATATTAATTGCTTGACTTTTAATTGATTAATCATATTAATTGCAGTTTGCTTTCGACTACACAGTCCGGAATTTATCTTAAAATTTAGTCAGTATACTCTATTTTCGAGAGATATGAAGATAACATCACTATAATCGGGGTAAGATATTTGTTTAAAAGGAATTTACTGGAGCAAATTAATCCTAGAGGTGCTTACTCGCAACTAGTAGGAAAAATACTATCTAGGAACATACAACCAAAAATATTCATTTAATCTGTGAATTGTTGACCATAAAACGACTTGAAGATTTGAGCGATGATTAAGTTATTTAAGAATGGATATGAATTCCCTATTTTCAATATTTTTATGAAGAGGTAATTTTTCAATGAGCCACATCTTACACGTCAACTGATTTAGATCGTTATCATTAACATATTGGAATTGAATGGATAAAAGTTTTCAAGGCTTCTATTTTATCGCATAAAGAGAAAGCGTTTGAGAAAAAAGTTCTATTTGGCACCATTAATTAAGAAAAAGATATTACCTTTCCAATCTGCTTCTAAATTGTAAATGAAATAATGTCTCTTCTTTTAGAAGATAGTGCCGTCTACAAATCTTTCTTATACCGTAGCTCCAAAAAAAGAAATAAAAAATTTATTAGAACAATTATTTTCTGTAAGACTCTCAAAAAGAGTAAATAAGTGAATAAATCCAAGAATTACCTTAAGACTATTACATTAACCTTATTTCGTAGAATTAAATAAAAAAAAGCAGCGGCTCTAAAAATAAAAAATAGAAACTGCAATAACTAACGTTGTAAAATAGTACCAACTATCGAACATCTCAATAAATTTTTTGACTTTTTCAATTTTCCTTAAAAATAACCTTGGCTGGTAAGATCAACGTCCTTATAGCTGCCACTACTTTTAACTTCATAAAATAGATATGGAAGGCAAAGCTTTATTTACATCTAGTACTTTTGAAATTTTTGACTATATTCTACATCAACAGAAACCACAATGCTTGAGTTAACACCTATTTTAAAATACTTTTTAAGGATCGGTTAAATAGGCGTAACTTCTACTCGAGTAGAAGTTCAAAGTACGATGAAGGAACAACTAATGCGAATCCGCCTAATAACCAGAAGGAGTTTACCGATATATTGGACATCGGCCTGGTATAAATTTTGGCGGAAATTATAGGTCTGCTTAGCAGGCAGCGTAATTTATAAAAGCATTATAATAATCGCACTAACCTCAGACAGAGACCATCCCAACTCCAAAAAAGTTGCCGTCCAGAAATAAAATCAGGAAAGATTATAAAACGTGTCACCTACCACAACCATCTAGATTACGGCCGTAGTATTCCATAACTAATTAGAAATAAGCCATGATTTTAGAAAAAAGGAAGTTTCGTTATTAAATCATTTTAGGGCTTCTGGACCGTAATTATAAGCGGTTATAGCCAGCCGTTCATCATCATGATGAAGAATTAGCAATCTCCGCAGATATTTAACCCCAACTTCAATATTCATAGTGGGGTCCTTAAAATTAATTATATCCAAAGCGCGTCTAGTGGCTGGCATGACCTTTATTAAGTCCACCGCTCCTTTGGAGGTGAAGAAGACGACGATGAAGTCGTATCTTGATTCGGCCTTAATTACAGTTTTGAACAAAAGCGGCGAAACTTTGTACCGATGGGCAACAACTTCAATAATCGATTCATAGACACAGCCAGGTAGTTCGCTAAAGGGCCGCGAGCTGGCCTGACCGCGGATAGCTTCTAGCAGGATCGGTTCAAAACGCAGAAAGAACAGATAATCTTCAACCGGGAAGACCGGCGTAAAGGCTAGGGATGCCACCAGCGGTCGGTAGCCGACTAAAGGTAAGGGCGAAGCTAAAAAACCTAACGTCATCAACTATGTTCAGCCAGAGCCAGAAACAAAACTAAGGCCGGGACCAGGATCAAAGCCAAAACCCAAGTCGTCCTTTCTGACAGAAAAAAAAGTAGCCCTTTAAACATAATTTTTTTAGATGATTCCAAAATATACTCAAACTAACATTCCTCACAGCCAGCCATAATAGTCGGAGACTATTTTAAGGTCACACCCGGAAGCAAAGCCCGGGCGAACGATTCATCTCGCTAGCAGCTGAAGGCGTAACCAAACTCCTCCAAACCCAAAGTCCGGTAGACTTCGGCATAGGCACATCGAGTAATATGAAAACATAAGTACTTAACGGTTAGTTCTTATAGAACCAGTTCTAGGCGCCCCTCACCACAGAGTTTACGCTAGACTTCATATAAATCAGCCAGAATCGACTGCGGACAATAAAGACGAAAGACTTCCGCCACCTGCCGGGCGGCCTCACGCACCGTTTCCGCTAAAATCTCAGACGCGGTCATCTGACTATAACAGTTAACAACCGTAGCGATAAAGTCCTCTACCATCTCTATTTCTAAGGCGCGGCGAGCTATTGGTAAACCCTCTTTCAATATTTCAGCTATATCTTTATTCATACCTATTTATTTTAACTTACCTTAGCCAAAACAAAATTAAAAGTTAACCTCATAATTATTTAATATTTTTACATGTTATATCTCTAATCTTCCTTAGAGATAAATTTTTGTACGCTTAAATTTAATCAGGACACTCGCTAATCAGATGGCCCTAATTAAATTTATTCTTGACAAAGACAAGACCTTAGTTTAATGTAATTTAGAATCAATTTCAATAAGGATTTAACATGAAAATTCTCCTTCTCCATCCCGAATCTACGCAGCAACCCGCCGCCGCCCGCCTAGCTGCAAATATTCAGCAATCCTTCCCCGAGGGCCACGCTCT
>LQAB01012215.1_pt1 | contig 22599 bp, 15 predicted proteins | sample 654521 | NCBI WGS metagenome assembly LQAB01 (sample SAMN00762031, study PRJNA78659) | termite gut metagenome | isolation source: bacterial endosymbionts found in Trichonympha flagellates filtered from... | host: Zootermopsis nevadensis | place: USA: Mt. Pinos, Los Padres National Forest, CA ... | reverse complement strand
AATTAAAAATTTAGTTAATTAAAAATTTTAATAAATAAATAGACTATTTTATTTTTATAAATAATTATAATATTTTACAAGAAAAAAGATCTTAAATATAATTTTAGATTTATTTGTTAAGTAAAAATATCCAATTATGAAATTCCTCCTGATGAATGTATAATTTATAATATATCTTTACTATATTTAAAGGAATTTAAAAGTGAATATTTCGGCTAAGACCCGCTACGCCCTAGCGGCAACTATTAGAATGGCGCAATTACCTGGGAATAAAGAGTGTATAACCCTGATCCGTTTAGCGGAAGATCTAAAAATTTCCAAGATTTATCTTGAACAAATTTTTTCTCTTTTAAAACGCGGTGGGGTTGTTAGCGCGATCAAAGGCGCTAGGGGTGGTTATCTTTTAACTAATCCTCCGGCTCAGATCAATATTCTAGATATAATGCGATCTATTGAAAGCTCTCTTTTTTCCGATAATGAAGCCACTGTACCCGAAAGTGCCCCCGATATTGAACAGGCAATTAAAAGCCGGATTTTCGACCAATTAGATTTAGCTGTTAATAAGGCTCTGGCTAATTTAACCTTAGCCGACTTGACCATGGAAGCCGAAAAGTGCCGGGGTGAAAACTATATGTATTATTTATAAAGTATGCTATATTGTGATTATGAAATCAATTAAACTGTAAGATACAGTACTTCAAGCTCTCTAACGTATAGATAAACTAGAATATGTGCGTGAACTTTTATACGACAAAAATGCTTTATTACGAGTAGAGAATATTACCTTATAAAATAAAGTTACTGAATTAGAGACTAAACTGATTAAAGCCTGAAATAATTTCAGCAATTCATTGAAGTGCCTATTGTTTAATTTTGCCAATTTCCATTAACAAAAGAGGCGCAGTAAAAAGCATAAAACCGAAGCGTAACTAGGATACGAGTCCTATTGTTGTACGTCTTTTATCTCTAAAGAACTTGATAAAATCAGAATTTTTGCTCCAAAGCTAAAAATTTGCGGACACGGTGGAGAGTTGATTACTAAATTAATTAAAAACATCATGCGACAACAAAATGAACTAGTTATTAATCTTCGGAGTCTTATTGAATATTGTGAAGTAACCTAATGTTGCAAACGTTGTGAAGAGATTTATCGTGGGCAGATATCATCTAAAATCAGTGATATTAGGCTCATAGACCTAAATTTGGCCAACTGTCTGGTTTTTTAAACGGAAGCTGCTATAATTATCCACGTTAAATTATAAAAATACGGAAAACGTTTACGAGACGAAGTCCTCAATGCTCCGGTAGTAAAAGAAGCCTAGAATTAATTAGGTATTCCCGCAAAGATGGTGATTTGTATTTGTGCTTTATCACTAACCCGAAAATTAGGCCTACTAATAGCCTAGCCGAGACATCATCCATTTTTTGGTTTTTTAGATAGAGCTAGCACTCAGGGAATCCGTTCCGAAACCGTATGTAAATGGTTAGAATGCATCTGGACGGCTAATGTTACTTACATTACAAGGAAATACTATCTCTTTCAATTTTTATACTAGGTTATCAACTCTTTCTATACAAAGTATGAATATTCTTTATTGCTTAATTTATAAACCTTTACTTGCAAAAAAGTACATCTCGTGAATGATGGTTACCTCTATGAAATTAGCTACTCTCTGTCTCCACGGAGCTAGAGATGGAAACAACACTACTGGAGCCTTAACCGTTCCTATTTACCAATCAGCTACTTTCGCTCACCCCGCTGTAGGTCGAAGTACCGGGTATGACTATACCCGAATACAAAACCCTACCCGTCAAGCTCTGGAAGAATTAGTGACTAAACTAGAAAATGGGGTTGACTCTCTAGCTTTCGCCAGTGGTATGGCCGCAATGAGCGCTTTGATGGAACTTTTCAATCCAAATGATCATATTGTGGCCTCTAATGATCTTTACGGCGGTTCCATCCGTTTGTTCCGTAATATTTCTCAAAAGAACGGTCTAACGGTGGAATATATAGACACCGGTAATATTTCGGCTTTGAAGGCCGCCTTAAGACCAGAAACCAGGGCGGTTTTCATTGAAACGCCGACTAACCCTATGATGAAGATCACCGATATTGCGGCTGTACGCTCAGTTTTACCGCCGGAAATAAGTTTAATAGTCGATAATACTTTTCTGACCCCATATTTTCAGCGTCCTCTGGATTTAGGAGCGGATCTAGTTCTTCACAGCGGGACCAAATATTTAAGCGGCCATAATGACACTCTTGCAGGTTTTCTGATCGTCGCCGATACTAGAATCGCCGAAAAACTTCGCGAAATTTACAAGACTATCGGCGCTATTCTTTCTCCATTCGACAGTTTCCTAGTTATTCGTGGCCTCAAAACTCTACCTTTACGCCTGGAAAAAAGTCAGACTAATGCTCAGATTCTAGCCGAATGGCTAACTAAGCAACCTAAGGTTACGACCGTCTACTACCCTGGTCTGCCGAACCACCCGGGGCGAGAAATTTCTCTTCGTCAGGCTACCGGATTCGGAGCCATGATCTCCTTTGAAGTTGACCATGAAGAAACAGCTAAAAATATTTTGGAAAATATCAAACTAATTCTTTATGCGGAAAGCTTGGGCGGTGTCGAAACTCTAATTACCTACCCTATTCTCCAAACTCACGCCGATGTACCAAAAGAAATACGAGAGTCTTTAGGATTAAACAATCGTCTTTTACGATTATCGGTAGGTGTGGAAGATGTCGAAGACTTGATAGATGATCTAAGTCAGGCTTTATCAATCAATTGATTTAAGCTCTCAAACGAAAATTTTTACACTATCTTTATTATTGTATTTACCTTCCCTCTTCAGGTCTACGCCAGCTGGCCAAAACTTTTTTTAACATAGTTATTGCTTCAGTTTGTAGAGAAACTACCGTCTTAATTTCATCATCTCCGGCTGAGGCCAAAGCTTCAAGAGAACCGAAATAATTCAAAAGTTTTTTACGTTTTATTGGTCCCAGGCCCTTTACTTTTAACAAAGGACTTTCCAGAAAAGTATGGGATTGGAGTTGATGATGATAAGTCCTAACAAAACGGTGAGCTTCGTCACGTAGTCGTGCTAAAATTAACAGTCCCGGTGATCCAGCTTTCAAGTTAGCTGGGTTTTTGCAACCGGGCAGAAAAATGCGATCTATATCGCTCTTATGCTTACTTTTAGCTATAGCCGCAAGGGGTATCTGAGACCTACCGATGTCAGCCAAGGCGGCGACAGCGGCGGCTAGTTGTCCTTTGCCGCCATCAATAAGAAGAAGATCCGGCAGTGACCAATCTGCATGACTAAAACGACGGGTCACCACCTCCCGCATACCACCGTAATCGTCACCACCTTTGGCTAGTTTTATTTTAAACAGGCGGTAGTATTCTTTTTTCCATTTACAATCATTCATAACCACCAACCCAGCAACGGCATTTTGCCCTTGAAGATGTGCTAGATCAAAACATTCCAAACGTCGAGGTGTTTCAGGTAAGTTCAGACGGACTTTAAGTTCCATCATTACCTCCTGATTTTGGCTAAGGTGGCTCAAGCGGTCACCCAGAACTACTTGGGCATTGCTCCTAGCCATTTCCAGAAGTTTTATCTCGTCGTCTCTTTTGGGGTGATATATTTTAACAACCCGTCCTTTAAGCGAGGAAAGCCAATCACTTAAGATCATCCGATCATCTTTAGCTATATTTTCGGGCCAGAATATTTCATCCGGTACGAAATTATCCGCTCCATAATATTGAGTCAATAAACAGAGTCCGTCTTTAAAAATACTACCTGTCTCCACTTCTAAACCTTCATCGCTCGCTCTTAGTTCCAACGGTAGACAACCCGTTACCGCTCCGCCGCGCAGCATTAACACTGCGCCTTGAAGAACACCGTCTTTGCTATGAAATCCAAAAACATCCACATCACGGTTATCGATCTGATCAACTACTTGGTGTTCAAGAGTTTTTTTTATGTTATTCATGCGATTACGTAGTCGGGCGGCTTCTTCAAATTCATAGCGTTCGGCGGCGGCCTTCATCTTGTCGTTAAGCTGGCTGAGTAATTCATCGCCCTGACCCCGAAAAAATAGACGAACCTCGGTCGTAAGTTTTTGATATTCAGAGGGAGTCATTTCCGAGCGACAGGGTCCGATACAGCGGCCTATCTGAAAATTGAGACAAGGCCGCTCTATATTTTTAACTTCGGGGCGGCAGCACTGGCGTAAAGGGAAAAGTTTTAACACGGTTTTAATGGTATCCCGCATAGCCCCAGTAGAAGGGAAAGGGCCGAAGATAGTCGAACCGTCCCAACCAGTATGGCGAATAATTTCTAGGCGCGGATACTCTTCGGTCGTTAACCGCAGTGAAGGGTAAGTTTTATCGTCGCGTAAAATAACATTGAATTTAGGCCGATATTTTTTAATGAGACGGTTTTCTAAAATAAGGGATTCTTTTTCTGTGGTTGTGACTACAAAATCGAAATCATCCACGTGAGAGACCATAAGATTGATACGAGCACTGAGCATTTTTTTTTGAAAATAGCTGGAAACCCGGCGGGGTAAAAGCTTAGCTTTACCGATGTAGATGATTTCTGCCTCTTTATTTTTCATCAGATACACCCCAGGTAAAGATGGTAGTTGAAGGGCTTTCTGGTGCAATTGATCGAGTATATCTATATTTAGGTGTTTTATATTTAAGTGGCTCATAATATCTTAGTCAGTTAAATAACGTTTAACTATCCCTGACCAAAGCCTCTGGCCCTTGAGGATAAATTCAATCATCTGGCGAACTGCGCCGCGCCCACCTGAGGCGGAGGCTACAAAATGGGCAACCGCTAGAACTTCAGGGACGGCGTCGGCCGGGGCTAGAGCTAAACCTACCCTAGTCATAACCGGTAAATCGATTAAATCATCTCCCGCAAAGGCGGCTTGGTGCGGCTCAAGACCACGACGCTTTAAAATAGCTTGGAAGACTAGCCATTTTTCATCCACTTTTTGGTGGATTTCACTGATGCCTAGATCCTTAGCCCGGATTTCAATTAAACGGCTGGCTCGTCCAGTTAGAAGGATAGGTTCCAGGCCAGCTTTTTTCAGAATCTTTAAGCCCAGGCCATCGCGGCTGTAAAAATTTTTGGATTCCCGACCATCGTCATCAATTATTATATGGCCATCGGTAAGAACGCCGTCGACATCAAAACCCACTAGTTTAATAGCGGAAATATCTAAACTGATCATAACAAGTCTCTCTGCTCACGAAAATTTAGACGATCAATGGTAGATAGGGAACTTAAAAGCTCTTCTAAATTACTCAGCGGCCACTGGTTAGGACCATCGCAAAGGGCCCGATCAGGATCAGGATGAGTTTCCAGAAAGAGGCCGTCGACACCTGCGGCTACAGCAGCTCTGGCCAAAGTAGGTACAAAGCGACGTTCACCCCCAGAAGAGCTACCGGTGATGGCCGGCAATTGAACTGAATGAGTGACATCAAAAATTACCGGCCACCCTATTCCCGCCATTATGGGGAAAGCTCGCATATCAACGACTAGGTTATGATAACCAAAACTGGCTCCACGCTCGCAAAACATCAACCCTCCGAAGTTAACCTGATCTTCCATCTTAGCCGCTACACCGGCCATATCTTCCGGGGCCATAAATTGGCCTTTTTTGACGTTGACCGGTCGACCGCACCTAGCCGCGGCTATCAAAAGGTCAGTTTGGCGGGCTAAAAAAGCCGGAATCTGAATAGCATCCAAAACTTTGGCGGCCGGCTCCACCTGCCAGATTTCATGAATATCACTGATGATCGGCAGGTCATATTTTTCTCTTACTCTGGCCAAAATTTCTAAACCTTTTTTAAAACCAGGTCCTCGAAAAGATGAGGAACTGGAACGATTAGCCTTATCGAAACTAGCTTTAAAAACTAGACCATAAGACAATCGATCACTCATTTCTTTCAAAGCGGCGGCTGTTTCCTCAACTTGGCTTTTTGATTCAATTACGCAGGGGCCGGCTATGAAGGCCAATTCAGCCTGGCCTCCAAAGGCCACAGAACCTATTTTCACTTTCTTAGTCACTTTACGTCCTTATTATTTCTAATTTTAATTTGTAAAAAAATGCTGCAAAATAGTCTTTATTTCGACCTTTTGATCCGGATGAAAAAACCTTGCCTCCGACATTTGGCTGCGAAACCAGGTTCGCTGGCGCTTGACGTAACGCCGAGTAGCCAAAAAAGTTAATTCTCTGGCCTCGTTTAAAGTAAGGCTTCCTTGTAGATATTTAACCGTCTCTTTGTAACCGATGGAGCCGAAAGGTTTTAAAGCGGGAGACCAACCAACAGCCAGTAATCCTTCTACTTCTGCCACCAGACCCCGCTTAAACATTTGGGCGATGCGTAGTTTTAGCCTGGCCTCGATCTCATCAGGAGTCCGATCTATAATAAGGGTCAGAGTTTGGAAAGGATTTTCCTTTAATCCGTGTTCTTGCTGCCAGTCCGTAATACTTCGACCAGTTAAATGAAAAATTTCCAAAGCTCTTTCAATCCGCACTCGATCGGTCGGGGCTAACCTAGCGGCGGTTATCGGGTCTACAGCCGCCAAGCGGTTGTGAAGATTAACCCCCTGGGTAGCTTCTTCGGCTAATTGACGGCGATAATCAGTGTCACAACCGGGGCCGACAAAAAGTCCCCTAGTTAGACTGCGAAGATAAAAACCAGTACCGCCCACAACCAAAGCTGGCCGGCCGCACTGGCTAAGATTATTAACTATAGGCCGGGCCGCTCTAAGATAAGAAGCGGCATTAAAATTTTCATCCGGGTTTAAAACATCTATTAAATGATGGGGAAGTTGAGCTCGTTCAGCTATTACGGGTTTAGCTGTTCCTATATCAAAGCCGCGATAGAGGGCTAGACTATCGGCGTTGATGATTTCTCCACCTAAAGTTGCGGCTATCTCCAGAATCAGTTCGGTTTTTCCGGCCCCAGTTGGGCCGGTGATAATCGCTAGGCGCGGTTGATCAGACGTTACCACTAACATCCTCAAAGTGAGTAGGCTTTACGAAAATGAAACTGAATATAGCTAGGACTAGACCGATGAAAAAGGACAGAAGACCGAGTAAAAAAGCCAGAGGGTGACCCCATTTGTTTATAATTACTAAAGCGCAAATTGCAAGCGTAAATCCAAAAATTAGGTAAAAGCGAAATATGGTCGGCCACAGCGAATGTCCCAACCAGGTGGCGGAATGGGAGAGAACTCGGATCAAGAGACTTAGATTTATTTCTACCACTAGAGCACCCCAAATTACCCCCGTCAGCCAATCGGTTCCAGCGTTTCTTAAAGTAGCTGCGATTGTGACTAAAGCCGTTAAGCGAGCGAAAAAACGTACCCGCTTAGCCTCACCGGAACTACTTTCAAATAATTGAGGTTTGGTGGCTGGAGTAGACGCAGAATTACTTTTTCTTATTATCGATATATTATCGTGGACCTGATCGATATTAGTCATCTTTTTTTTTATCTAGCCCCTCCATTCGGGTAGAAAAGGTAAATAAATTTTTAAAACCTGCGGCAATACCGATAGTTAAACCGCCCAGAATTCCCCACGGGGAGCTATTTATTTTTTTATCTAGCCACCAACCGAAGGCTAGTCCCATAATAATGGCCACAACAAAGGTAAAGCCTATAGTTGAGGCCTGGGCTAGATACCTAAGCTCACCTGAACCAAAAGCCTTTTTAAGGGACTCAAAGCGAGGAGCTTCTTTAAGCGGTGGGGGCGGTTCAGCTTTAGACATGCGTTTATCCTGCGGGATCATAATAAAAACCTCAATCCACCGGCAGACGATGATTCTGATATAAATTCAAAACTAAACTAAAATCGGGCCGGGAAATTTTTTGCAACAGACGAAAGGTTTCCTGGTGAACTATTTCCTCTTCGACTCGTCGATCGTCTCCACCTAAAGCGAATAATTTCATAAATTTGACGAACCGAGCTACATGAATAAACTCATGGGTTAGCACATAAATCAAGAGCGGGTCTAGTTCTAAATCGGGCTCGACTTCCACGGCCCGTAAAATAGTTGGGTCGTAAAGGCAAATACGATAATAATCCGGTCGACCACCTACAACCACTAACCCGGGTCGTAAATAGCGAAACAATTGGGCGAAGACCCCTTCTGCCCTTTCTTCTGGAGTCAATTCAATATAACGTTTAATATCTACCGGCCAGGAATGAAAATCATTAAAATCAAGCCGGAAATTATCAGCTACTAGAGAACTGGCCATAACCCAGGCCCGGTCAAGAATCTGAATTTGATCGAAATTAAAAATTTTGGGTTTAGAGTGCTGGGGCATGGTTTAAAGCTCCGGGCTAACACTTAACTTTATAAGTTTAGATAAAATTAAGCTAAAAGTCAAAGAGGTCAGATGATTAATAATTAGTATTTTACACTAATCATTATAATTATTAATTATAATATTTAAATTGATTTTAAAATATTTTTTAATTTATAAAATCACTACTATTAAGTAATTAAATAAAAAATTTATAACTTTACTAGTATTTTACACTAATTATTACAATTATTAATTATACATTTAAATAGAATTAGCTGAAGAATTATTTAGTTTTTAGATGTAAGCTTAAGAAGTAGCTTAATCATTAGCTAAAAATGAAAAAAAGGGAGTTTTTTATGTTTTCAATCTTTTTAAGATTCACCGATATCATCAGTTCCAAAATTAGTGCCATGCTGGACAAGTTCAAAAATCCGGTTTATTTTTTAAACTCATACCAGTGATTAAAAAATACTATACTAAAATAAAACAGCTTGAATTAAAACTGGTCCAGGCTCGGGAATAAGATCAACATATTACTTAACGTAAAAAAGAACGATTAGTAACCTGGAGGTTTCAGCTAAGATAAGATAATATGATTTTATCGCGGCTAACCTAAAGTTAAAGCCTCTGGATGACTATCTGGAAAAAATTGAAGTAGTGGACGATCGAAAATCAACTGGTTGCTACCGAAATACTGCCGAAAAAAAACGAGAACGCGCTTTTCAAAAACTGGATAATTCTCTCGAATTAGAACTACAGGAGATCAAAAATATCTAGTTTCTAGACAAAAGTTCTATTTATCGCTTTAGTTTAAATGCGGCTCAAGTAGTCGGCCCTTAAAATATATTAATAACTTAATTTTTGGTTGATTAAGTGTATTAGTTATAGTGCACTCTCGATTATATAATCTAAGATTTACTTTAAAATCCGGTTGAAATATTTCCTTCTTCGAAGTATATACGAAAATATCATCACCACAATCGGGGGAGATATTTTATTCAAGAAGACTTTATTGGAGTAAATCACTTCTCAAGACGCTTACTCACAACGAGCCGGGAAAATACTATAAATCTCTTAGAGTAAGAACTTCAAGAATGCTATTCCGATCAGGAAAGTCTAGCTAAAATACTCGTTTAACATGCGAGTTGTTGAATGTAAGACAACTTAAAAATTTGAATAATGGTTAAGCTGTTAAAGAGTGAATACATAATCCCTATTTTTAATATTTTTGTGGAGGAATAATCTTTCAATAGGTCGCGCCTTATACCTTATCTGATTTAAACTATTTTTGTTAATGTATTGGAATTAAATGGGTAGAAATAATTTTCAAAGTTTTTATTTTATTGCATAAAAAAGAACTTGAGAAAGAACCCCTCTTTGACACCAGCGTTAAAAAAATATTACCTTTCCAACTGAATTCTAAATTACAAATAAAAGTAGTAATCTGTCTTTGAAAGATAGTGTTATTTACGAGCCTTCCTTTACACTGTAGCTAAAAAAGTTAAATAAAATCATCAGAAAGCAAAGAAGTAAAGAAAGTCGAAAGCCGTCTTAAGACTATTGCCTTAATTTTGTTTCGTGAAATTAATAGTCAGAATTTTAAGATATAAACCAGACTTAGAGATTTGTAACCGAGGTTATTAAAGTGCAAAATATTTAAAAATATTAAAATATTAATACTGGAAAATTAAAATTAAAAACTAGTGAAACTAAAAAATAAAAAAACAGAAACCGCAACAAACAATGTAGTGCAATAGTAATTCTTATTTTAAAATATTTTGTATTAAGTTCATCAAAACATCCTTGGAGTTATATTAAAATATATTTATGAGATATTTAGAGAGTGATTTTTGCTTCGAGATCAAGTTAAAGAAGCGCCGGACATGTGTTTCGGTCAGAAGACTCATTATTTCATATCGGACATATGTGTGATAATATTTTTTATTTTTTTTGTACAGAGTCCTTCTTTTCTGGCCTACCAGCGCACTCCTTAAGAACAACAAGATTATTCCAAATAATAAATTATTTTTTAAACCAAACAGAGTTATTCAAATAATCTTATCCACTAGATGTCAGATAAAAATCTAATCGACCGCTTTTACTAGTTATTTTTTATATTCTTCCTAACTTACGCTTTATAAATATCTTGAAACCTTTTAAATAATTTGGTGACAGATTTTTAATTATTCTAGATGGGTCTGAGTATTTAAATCCCTATAAAATACATTATCGAAATTGCTCTACCAAAAAGCGTTCTGACGAGAGCGTAGAATATTTTACAGCTTTTTAGAAACTAATATTATCGCGCTGGGCTAAAACATAGCTCTATCCTAAGTCCTAAAATTTGTACTCCCGCAAGACGAAAATAAAAAACAAAATTGCGAACAAAAAGTCACCTCGTGCTGGTCGAATAAACGAACTTCAAAAATTAAAGAACTATGCCCCTTATTTTTGGATGACAACCGTTATGCCTACCAGCTATTCTACGAAAAAAATTTTGCCATCTGGATTTAGCTTCATCTTTACCTATAAACTTTTTAGCTACAAGACTTTATAAAAGTATCTTCCTAAAGTTAAACTGGGTGGCTTATCTTTATACAAGCCTATTATAGGCAAAGACCGAAGAAAATATCAGTATCAATGACTGGAAGAAGTTCTAATTCGCGATGGCGAAGATTCTTTGAAAGTCAACTGCGTCAATCTTAAAATAATAGACTCAGCCAGTAAAGTAAAGTCTTTAGCCTATAGCTTCATTACCGGCCTTAAACTTTTCAAAGACAACATCAAGAGCTTACTCGGATGCGTTAGAAGTCGATGGAAAATAGAAAACTAAACCTTCAATACTTTAAAAATAACGATTATAATTTAAAACATAATTTTGGACACAAGGAAAAAAATTTGCCGCGCTTTTAGTAGTATTTAATTTATTGACCTTCATCATGCATAGCGGTTGCCGGTTAATTAAAATATCATAGTAGAAAGCGCAAAATAGCTTTAATGTCAAAATAATCTCTTCATTTACCTTTGATTTATTAATATGTACCCGTCTTCATCTCCTGAGATGCGCTCCTCAGCACTATTATATAAAGTGTTCCACTAACACAAATACACTAATTCAGTCTTCATTTTTATAATGTAACTCTAAAATAAGAATTACTGGTGATGCAATAGAATCAATTATTAGACATATTAAATTAAAATTTCGAATATTTCGAATTTTCCTGAAAATAACCCTGGAAGATAATATTAGCGTCCCCATGGCTACCGCCGCCGTGCTTTTATCGTCTAGATCAAAACCTATGATCCTTCTAGGGGCAAAGGTAGTATAGTTTTCGGAGTGACCAAGAGCTCCAGCTGGCCGCCTAGTTTGGTGCGTTTGATTCTAATAGTAGCCACCATCTTTTTATTCTTTTAGCTAACCATAATTTTCTATATGATCGCCACCTTTATAATGGGTCCGACTCCAAACAGTCAATTTAATACTCAGGCGTAGTAAAACATATAGTTCCAAATCCAGATGGATTCTGAAGTGGCTCTGAAATATCTAAGTCACCGTGTTTAGGCCACGAAGAATTATTTAATACCTTTTGAGGATTTCGTCATTTCCCGCGATTATATCCGGCTATTTAAAATACGGGGCTAAACGGAAAAACCGTTTTTACCGCCATTCGCTAATAGGCTTTACGAAGGTTTTTTTTTTGGTATAATAATAAAATTAGTGAAAGGAATTCCTGCATATTCAAGCCCTCTCGCCAGCAATTCATTATTATAATTCTGACCTTCTGAAGTTGTATTTTAATACTGGTAGTCTGGAATAATCTAATGGTCGGGGAAAATGAACACGCCGAGTTATCGAGAACTAATTTTTTATGCCTGAAGAATCGTTTTGAAAACCTAATCAGAGAAAATTTTGACCCGAAGATTCTATCTTGCCCGACCATAGAAATTACGACTCTGGCTTGGACCCTGGCTATAACCCACCTTACGGAAGACGCTGAAGCCAGGACGAAATGTTAGGAACGGACCGTTACCTTTAAAAAATTATGGGTGATTCCAGAAAACTGGAAGCCTAGGTAACAATCAACCTTGAAAATGTATTACAAAGCTACGCGCGAGATAACTGTTTTTTGGTGAGTAAGAACAAGCCTGGCTATTTGGTACCTAACTTAAATAAAATTATGATTCAAGCTAAGCAGAATATGTTTAGCTTGAATAATAATCCTGATATCAACCTAGAAGGATTGGATCTCTCTAAAAAATTGGTTAATATGGCAGCAATGATCGTCCATTCTCTAGGTAATAGAATCTTAGATCGGTGGAGCTAACTCTTCAGGATATACCAACCGAAGCCGAGGTTATACATCGTTGCAGAGATATCCATTATCGAGCCAAACTGGCTCTGTTCTTATATTTCTTATGGGTCTACCGGCTAGGCCGCCACTGGGTTAAGAATTAGCGCTAATCCACGGCAATCTTATATAAATCTAGCGTCGATCGACACCTGACCACTTCTCTGAGCTTGACTTGGACGCCCATACTTAGGTTATTCTTCCTCTGGTTTACTAGGTAGCCGCTCAGCGATCCAAAAAAACTAACCCGGAAAGGGGTTAATTCCTCATGAATAATGGCCCTATATTTTTAGTGGATGCCAGTGCTTTTATCCATAGAGCCTTTCACGCAATTCGTAACTTAGCCACTCACGACGGACGTCCTACCGGGGCTATTTATGGCTTTATCGGTACACTTCTAAAACTATTGAAAGATAAAAAACCGGAAGCGCTGGCCGTGGTCTTCGATAGCTCCGTTCATGGTCGACGCTATGAAATATATCCTAATTACAAAGCTAACCGTGGTCCTATGGATGAAGACTTGAAGACTCAGCAAAAATCTATTCGCCAAATCGTAGCTAGTTTAGGTCTCTACGCTTTGGAAAAACCTGGTTTTGAGGCCGACGATCTTATAGCCTCGGCGACTCGCAAATTCGTTGATGTTGGGCTAGAAGTTGTCATAGTTTCCAGTGATAAAGATTTTTATCAGCTTTTAAGCGAATTGGTTAGCATGTACGATCCAGATCCTAGGAAAAATTCGGCCCTGACTCTTAAAGAATTTCGGCAACGTTTTGGCCTCGAACCCCGGGCTTTTCTGGATATACAGGCTCTTATGGGTGACTCTAGTGACAATATACCCGGAGTCCCTAAAGTAGGGGAGAAAACAGCCTTAAAACTTATTGCCCAGTATGGTTCCCTAGATAATCTTTATTCACGTCTCTCGGAGGTCACCCCGAACAAACTCAGAGAAACTTTGAGTGCTCACCGTGCTTCAGCCTATCTTTCCCATCAATTGGCCTCATTAGGTCAAGACATCACTCTAGACTTAACCCTTGAAGATTTAAAACCAACTCAACCGGATCGAGCGCGGCTAACGACCTTGTTCACAAACTTAGAATTTACACGTTTATTAAACGATCCAATCCTGGAATCAGTAAACTTATTAGGCCATGGCGATTTACTCAGGCAATCCCCAGTAACTTATGAGCGATATGTCTTAGTAAATAACCCTGAAGCCTGGGGTAAACTGGATCGAGCCTTGGCCAAAACTAAAATTCTATCGATAAATTTGGAAACCGACAACCCAAATCCAAACCGAGCTCGCTTGATGGGCCTATCTCTTTGCGTTGAGCCAGAGCTGAGTTTTTACATCCCAATAAATCATCAGACTCTGGACGCCGGAAACCAGTCCTGGGAAATAATATCCGGCAAAATAGGTCCTTATCTCAGCGATCCTAACCTTCCTAAAATTGCTCAAAATGCTAAATTTAACTGGCTTATCCTAGCTCGTCACGGTTTATTTTTACCAGCTCCGATTGACGACCCTATGCTGGCTTCCTATCTTTTGGATCCAGAATCACGTCATGGTCTAGGTTATCTAAGCCGTAATCTTTTAGGTCATACCCCCATCTCTTTCAAAGAAGTTGTGCCAAATTCTAAAAAAAATTTTAGCGATCTCACTCCGGAAGCGGCCCTGAATTACGCAGCCGAAAATGCTGATGTAGCTCTACGCCTGTCTGGAATTTTACGAAATCGACTAAAAGATATTCCAACTCTCTCCACCCTCTATGAAGAAGTAGAACTACCTTTGGAAGCTCTATTAGTTCGTATGGAAATTGCCGGCGTACTCATCAACGCTGAGGCTTTAGGTCGCCTTTCTCATGAATTAGGCGGACAATTAAAGATCATAGAAGAAAAAATTTTCAATCTGACTGGACATCCTTTTAATATTGCCTCCCCTAAGCAATTGGCTGAAGTACTCTTTAAAGAACAAGGTTTAACCCCCTTAAAAAAAACAGCCAAAAAAACTAATTTTTCTACTAATGATACGATTTTAGCTGAACTAGCTCTTCTTCATCCTCTTCCTAAGGAAATTCGTGAATGGCGGGGTCTAGACAAGTTAAAAAGTACCTATACCGATAAACTGCCTCGTGAAATCAACCCCAAAACTGGCCGAATCCATACTTCCTATAACCAAACTCAGACCGCTACTGGCCGCCTATCTTCATCTGAGCCTAATCTTCAGAATATCCCCATTCGTGACGGTGAAGGTCGCCGCATTCGTGAAGCCTTCATCGCTTCCCCTGGTTTTAGCCTAGTAGCTGCCGACTACTCTCAAATTGAGTTGCGGATTTTAGCCCATTTTTCACAGGATGAAGCCTTACTCCGTTCCTTCGAAAGAGATGAAGATATTCATACCCAGACTGCAGCTGAAATATTTGGGCTCGATTCAGCGGAGGTAACTCCAGCCCTCCGGCGCGAAGCTAAGACCATTAATTTTGGTATAGTTTATGGTCAGGGTGCCTTTGCCTTGAGTAAACAACTGGGTATTCATCAGGCTAAGGCTAGAGATTTTATCAACCGGTATTTCGCCCGCTTCCCAGGCGTTAAACGCTATATGGAAGAAACGTGTAAACAGGCTAGAAGCACGGGTCAAATTACCACCTGGTTCGGCCGGCCCCGTTTTTTAAAAGGAATAACCGGTAGCTACCAGTCTCAACAAGAAGCCGAACGAATAGCGATTAATACCCCAATTCAGGGCACGGCCGCCGACATCATTAAAATGGCCATGCTGGCCGTTGATCGTCGTCTCCGCTGCGAATACCCCGAAGCTCGCCTAATAATGCAGGTTCACGATGAATTAGTTCTAGAAGTTCCCACTTCTCAGATTCCTGCTATTAGCGAACTTCTAAAAACAGAAATGGCTGGAGTTGCCGCTACCCCCCCCATTTCTCATGCCAGAGCCCTAACTACACCATTAAAAGTTGATGTTGGCGCCGGCCCCACTTGGGCTGCCGCTCATTAAAAATTCGGATTGCGCGTTAATGGCGCATAAAAAAATAAGTGCTATTAATACTTGAAAATAAGACACTATTTTCAATAAAGTTAGCTCTTTACAAAAACATTAAAAGTAGGGATTGTGTATTTCCTCTTAAATAACTTGATTATTACTCAAAACCTCAACTTATTTTATTATCAATAATTCACATATTAAATGAATATATTTAGCTAAACATCCCTAGTAGAAGTAGCATTTTAAAAAATTTTGCTCTAAGAGTTTTTATGATATTTTTTTCAGTCAATTACGAGTAAGCTTCTCAAAAATTAATTTACTTTAGTAAATCCCCATTGAACAAAAAACCTTACCCTTTTCGAAGAAGAAAGTATTTCGACCGAGGGTTAAGATAACCTCAAATTATATAGTTTAAAATATATTATAATTAATATATTTTTAAGGACCAGCTATTTAAATAAACGAGGCCTGACCCTGCCCCTAAAATTAATTTTGAAAATCCTTAAAAAGAAGGAAGTAACCATCACTAGTTATTTAGATTAATAGGTTGTACCGATAATTTTCGTCTACAGAAAATGCTCTATGAAGATTATTTCTCTTTACTGCGGTGCTTATTTGTGCCTTTTAACACTGCTCACGACTCTATTCATATCATAAAGCGTTTACCGTACCTTTTAAAAAATTGGGAAGAAACGAGCCTATCTAAGCGTCACCCTTATGGGGCGTATTCAGTATAGGTTTGTTATTATTAAGGCCGTTCCAATTGACGTTGCTATCATTAAAATCAATAATTATGGTATTGAAGTTGCTATTATCACCAGTGAACAAAAACTTACCTATCCAAACAAATATGCTTCCTCTTTTGAAAAGAGGCCCAGGTGATCCAACGGACGATCGGAACCTAGTTTTTCTTCAGCTTTTAGTCTTGTGACCTTAGCCCCTCAGTAACATCTAACTTTTCAGACCAGGTGGGAGAAGCGTTGGTATTACTATTAATACTAAGCGAAAGCTGCAACTACCATATTTTTGGTCGCTGACGAGGGTAGCCTCACCAGCTAATAGTTATCAAAAACAGGGTGAACTAACTTGAGCTATTTACTACGCTTTTTACAAGTTTTTTAATAATTTTTACCAAACTAGCACTATATTCGTAGTTTCAACCAGAGTATGGTTTCTTAGATTAAAGATAATTATTTTTGCTAGTACATCGCGTTGGAGCGAGAGCAGAATTATAGTCTTAGCTATAGTCCTAGTCTGCCATTCCATATAAATAGCAAATTTTTGTTCCGGGTTAACTAAGCTCTGACAAAGCCAGAGCTAGCCGTATCCCAGAGGATTACTCCGATAACTAGCTTTTCTTTAAGAGCATTTTTAGGCTTGGCCAAGGTAGCCCGCTATAAATTATGAGCGGTCCGTTTTTAATCTCTTCAGTCGTTTAGCGTTAAGAATTTTATCGTATTTATAAATCATCATAACGATTGTTCACACAAGTTGATGAATAAATCCTAGCGGAAAAAATAAACAACCTTCGGTTCTGTACTTAATACCGACTTTTCTTCTTTATTCATGCTATTAGACCATACGAGCTAAATTCTAAAAATTATCGCAAACAAACCTCCCCATATCCGCCGTAAGCACCATAGACAGGAGAGGTTTTGCCATTCACGAGTTGCACGAGCCAGACCATCATTCTGCCACGTTCCCGGTTAAACGAAAGCTCGCCCGCAAAATACACAAAACTCAAATATATAAATTCATTGGTCCACCCAGCCGTCGCCGCAGCCCCTAGACCAGTATTTGCGGACACTGCCTGTAGTTGCTTAACATGAGGTAATTTAGAATTATTTGGATAATAAGTGGTGCTATTATTCCAAAAAGTGTCACTGATCGACCAACCTCTTCTAGGCCACTTCACAGTATATTCGTTAGACTCTCCCCCGTAAACAAAATCATTAGTTTCTGGTCTAGTACCACCACAAAAATTCACAAAATCAAATTCTTGATCAATATCATCAAAATAACCTTTTCCTGTATTAAGTGGAGGGCCAGTGCCATCATACTTCATCCAGTAGTGATGATCAAAATTATTATTTAATTTTCCAAACACAGACAAAGGCCCTAGACCGAAATTCACATCCACGGTCTTCTTATAAATTTTATTTTTATACTCTACTTCGGCCTCCAACACTACCTTCCGTGAACCTACTATGTCTGTCAATTCAGCTTCCGCACCAACTGGTGCTGTACCACCATAAGTCGTCATATCCATTGCTTGGGGTTCAACAGTCATGTTTCTGTAAAAGACTCCTGATCTGGGATTAGCCCCCCAAGTCAACCCGTTAGTCGCTGATATATCTCGATTAGCCCACCAGAGAGGCACCTGGCCATTATCTCCTACCTCGGAACTAATTACCGACCACTTAACAGCCGGAGGGGAACTACTAGCAAGGATATCCTCCCCAGACATAGTTAATTTGGCTGTTACTTTCGCCGTACTACTGTAATCAGTCGGAAGTGATGCAGTTATAAAATTTACTCGGTTAAAAACCGGCGTACTAAGAAATAAGTCGTCCGGATATACATCTTTCAAAGGAATAACAAATTCTTTATTATATTTATCAACCGTCAGTACTGCTTTAAAATAAGTTAGACCCAAAACTAGTGGCGTTATATTTATTCTTATCTCTCCAAGGTCATTAGTAGTATAATCACCTACTGTAACGTGATCTGGATAAGAGAATGTTACTTCACCTAGTAACTTTACATTTATAACTTGACCTACCACTACCTCATCAAGCTTATTTTTTAACTTAAAAACAAAGGTTTTGTAGCCTTCCTTACCTATAAATTGTAATTTAACTATTTCTTCCTCCTCTTTTCCCCCTCCTTCCCCCTCTCCTGGCTTATCTACATCTTCAACCTCGACCTTTTTGAGCCGATACTCCAATAACATATCATACTGACGATTTACAAATTCGTGCCGCGAACCCTCTACCGTCCGTAGATCAGCCACAATCTCCGAACGTAATTGATCTTCCAACGGCATATCAAAGTAATAATTAAAAGTTAGGCCTACTTTTGTCTCTAACTGTTCACTAGCGTAACGCTGATCCAAACCTACCGAGAACAGCGGTACTGGAGTCCATTCAAATCCTGCGCTCCAAACTTTCGTGCCACCATTTAAATAATCATTTTGACTAAAAGCGCTAGTATTATTCCCATACCACTGCTCAAAAGCTGTCTTCACTGCTAGATTTCGGTAAAATGGTAAATACCCAATCAACCGAGCATCCCAGCCCTCTGACGTTCTTTCCTCAACTATAGTTGAGTCGTAGTCTTCGGAGTTCTTCCATCCAGACAACGGTCTGTAGTAATTCGCCGTCGCTTGTAACCAGTCGTACCAACCCTCTATACCTATACCTCCGCGACTGTGAGAACGCTTAAGATCGTAGTCCACAAAACCGTTATAACCAAAGGCTAAATTTTCATTCAAAAAGAAACGCCGACCTAACCCAAAGTTTCCGATCACTCGATCCGCGCCCATGCTACGTAACCCAAACTGGCTAAACATCGTCATATCTTTCGTATCATACAAGGGCAGTAAAAAATCCCCGGAACCGATGACATGCCCTTCCAAATTTAGATTTAAATTAAGTCGAACCTTTCCGTAACCACCTAAATAACCCTCGGTCCAGGAAGTTACCGCCCAACTTCCTGCCGATACCGCCTGTTGCAAAAGGCGCTCGCTAAGGTTAGTAGAATTAAACTGAACTAAATTAGATGATTGACGACCATATGAACTATAAGGGTTTCGGTTGTAAATATCAGTGTTAGAATTATAACTCGTCTGCGCTCGTTTATAATCTGAAAATTTGTTAACCTCACCTGTGGTCCTACTCAAACCTGGTAGACCTAAAAGTCCTAAAGTTTGATTTAAAGCCGAGGTCTCAACTAAGTTCTTTGAAAATGGTTCCTGACTTTCACCGAAAAACTTGTTAACCTCACCTGTGGTCCCACTCAAACCTAGTAAACTCAAAGGCCCTAAAGTTTGATTTAAAGCCGAGGTCTCAACTAAGTTCTCTGAAAATGGTCCCTGACTTCCACCTAGGTGACGAATCTGAGGAAAAGCTATTGGTTTATTAAGGTAAACTATTTCTTTATCGACTTTACTCTTATCCGTAGTGGATGCCGGAACTACCCCGGCAACCTGGCCAAGCGAAGCAGCTGCACCGCTCGTTGAATCACTCGGCGAAGCAGGCACGGAATCAGAAGATCGCTGACCGGGTCTCCATAGAAAGGACCCTGGCCAACTTTGGCAAGACAAGGTGAATAGGGCAATCAGAACTAAACTTAGATTAACAACTAAACGAAAAATTTTCATATAGCAACTACTCTTATTTTCCATGATATGAGGATAAAAATTGAAAAAAATGCATTAAAAAATTTAATTTTTACAGCGGAGCAATCCATTGCTTAAATTGATGATTATGGGGAAAAGGTTCCTAATCGAATAAATAATATATTTTAAGGGCCGCCTAAATATTATCAGCCTTCTTAAATCAGTTAGATAAACTACATATTAATAAATTAAATATATAAAAAAATAAATTAAATTACAAGTTAATATTTTTCATTTTAAGGTTACATAACAAGAAGGAAAATCGAATTAATGTATCTGTGGTGATGGGATGATTAATATAATAAATTAGTTATTATAAATTGAAGTGCCTACCAATTATTTATACCGATGTTTTCTTTAGCCTCTGTATAGAATGGGCTTACACAAAGACAAGCTATCTAATTCAACTCCCAAAAAATATTTTTAAAATCTTGTGGTTGAAAGGGGTACAGATAAAAATGAGGCTGAATTTAGACTGTAAAGTTTTTCGTGGAATAGCTGATGGGCATAAATATTATTACCTAGAAATATGGAGTGCAGTTCTTTAACTTTTAGAACAATTAAAAAACTATCGACAAATTATTTAAAGGAATTCAGGGTATCTATTAGATATAAGGCAGAAAGAATATTAAAAAATATTAAATTAAATTATCTAGTTATAATTCAATTCAACATCTAGTAGATATAATTATCTGAAGGAAATTATACGTTTTGAAAAAGAATTTACAAATTAGACCGACCTTATAATTTTTAAAGAATTATGGTGGTAAGCCAAAAAAAGGAACTCTGCATGAAAAAATAAACTTATCACTATGCATATATTCAGATATGAAACAATGAGTATCCTGACCTGAACACTTGTTCTACACTTATTTAATTTGCTCCTAAAGCAAGGATATATAATTTTTTTAAAATAAATATATTTCAATATAGATTAACATAAACTCAAATATATTTCAATAAAATAAATGTAATAATGTGCTAAAATTAAAATCGTTGATCGTAAGTTACTTTTTAACAAAATCACCTTAATTTTTTAAAATACTACCGGTTATAACCAAAACTAATTTTAGTCCCAAAATAGCCTCGACGATACCGTCCCTTTTACTCTCGAAATAATTTTTTATTCGAGTACTTAATTGCGGCGATTTAAACTTAATTAAATTCTAAATCAGGTACGAAAAAACAAAGTAGCAAAAACGCTAACGCTGTAAACTCGGAAATACCGCTTGACTTCAATAACTAAGAACGTTTATTTTTTGTACCCCGTGGTAATTTTATTAATTGTAAGATAAATAATATAATGCTAAGATAAAAAAATATTAACAAGGGAGTAATAAAATAGTTAAAAAAATAATCTTTTAAGATAACTATGGCTGTCGCTAAAGCCGAAGGGATCATTATTAATGGAGGGATATGGATAAAATTTAGAGGGTTCTTTTAATGATAGCGTCGATCTAATCATTAAAAATGACCTCCACTCCAAAAAAATAATCCGCGAAATTATTGTCAAAACTTATCCCGGTTACTTTATAGTCAGTGAGGAGGAAAAGCAGACAAGTTCAGAAGTCAAATCACAAATAGTATATTAATTCCACTGACGGCATCACTAATTTTACCTACGATCACTCTTTCCTTGTTATTTTTATCCCTCTGGTGGAAGTCGACAGGAATAGACTGAACTCTATTAGTAGGAATCATTTTAGCTCTGAACCCTTAGAGAATTATATTAAAATTAGGCTGGTGGCGAAGCTTGATATTGTTTTAACTTTCCGGGCCAATATTTTGTAAAATAAAAATTGGTAGTAGCCTCCACAACCAGTCTACGTCTGGCTAGGCTGAACACTGATTTACTCTATGATATCTTTAATCGTAGCGATGGAACTATGTATTCTATTAGTCAAATTTTTTAAGAACCTAGCTATATTAGACGGACTGATCAACAGCCTTAAATCTTGCTTATGTAGCGGCCGGCATAGCCGATATCTATTGGAAAACCAGTATTAAACCCTGAGATATGGCCGCCGGCATTCTACTTTTCTCTGAAACTAAAGGTTGAATCAGCAGTTATAGCAGTGAACCTTACTGTTTAGGCCAAAGCCGGGACATTGTAGGTTCCAATAGCCAATTATATTCTTTTATTTCGCCCTATCTTTAACAATAATGGAATTTGACTATGAGCGAACTGATCCTTTACCTTGGCGGGGCTAAAAGCGGTAAGACTCGTCTAGCTCTCGCTAGGGCTAAAACATATCCACCACCCCACTATTATTTAGCCACGGCTCAAGCATTAGATGAAGAAATGGCTGAACGTATCCAAAGACATCAAGCTGAACGAGGAAATACCTGGCACACTCTGGAAAATCCGCTGACCCCCGATCTAACCCTGGCTGAACTAGACAAAGACGGATTGATACTTCTCGATTGCTTAACTCTCTGGCTATCCAATCTCTTGGTAGAAAACGATGATTCTAAATGGATCCTGAGCCGCGTCGATAATCTACTTAGAGCAGTTCAAC
>LQAB01002230.1_pt1 | contig 22910 bp, 19 predicted proteins | sample 654521 | NCBI WGS metagenome assembly LQAB01 (sample SAMN00762031, study PRJNA78659) | termite gut metagenome | isolation source: bacterial endosymbionts found in Trichonympha flagellates filtered from... | host: Zootermopsis nevadensis | place: USA: Mt. Pinos, Los Padres National Forest, CA ... | reverse complement strand
GTCCCTGCCAAATGCCGTATTCGTCCCAAACTAAGCCAAACTGTTGGTTAGCCCGACGCATATGTTCCAAAACATTGTCCAGAGCCAGATGATCGAAAATATAAAGAGCCGGGCGGCAATAGCTTCTTAGAGGTCTCTCTAGGGGTTGATCCAGAAGATCTTTAGCATGAATAAAGCCTACCACATTGTCCTTATCCCCCTCGTACAAAGGAATGCGGGTATACCCTCCAGCCCGAATGAGTTTAAGAGCCCCAGCCACGGTCTCCCGCGTCTCCAGAGATTTAACTTTAGTTCGATGAACCATAATGTCGCGGGCGTTACGGCGATCAAGATTAAAGATATTGTTGACGAAGCGCTCTTCATCAGCGTCAAGCTGGCCGCCGTCTTTAGACTCAGCGATAAGAATCTTGAGTTCATCTGTTGAATGGACCTCACAACTAGCCAGATTACTGGCCCTCAAAAGTCTCAGAGTCAGACCTGCGGCCGTATTCAGAATCTTCACCCCCGGCAAAAACAAAAAATAAAAAAATCGCATCGGCCAGGCCAAGAATAGAACCGCCCGCTCAGCCGCCCGAATCGAAATAGTCTTAGGAGCTAATTCGCCAAAAACAACATGACAAAAAGTAATCACGCTGAAGCCGGTAACAAAGGACAGCGTTTTCACAAAACCGGAATTACTCAAGCCAGCCAAGCTAAACAGAGGTGCTAAAATAACGGAAGCCGCCGGTTCACCCAACCACCCCAGACCTAGACTAGCCAAGGTTATACCTAACTGACAGACTGAAAGATAGGCGTCGAGATTCTCCAGCCCGAAGAGAGCCGCCTGAGCCCGGTGATCACCTTCCCGAACTAGAACCTTAAGCCGCGTCGAACGAATTTTAACAAAAGCAAATTCAGCGGCCACAAAAAGACCATTTAAAACTACTAATAAAGCCGCCAACCCCAGCAGCAAAAAGGGAGTATTGCCCATTTTTAGCCCACTTTATTACCTACTGTATATATTATTATATGATATTATAAAAAAAGAACAATCCGCAACCATTATATTACAATATTTTAATCGGTACTAAATTATAAAGACTGGGAGAAAAACATGAACCCAACTGAGCTTTTTGTAAAAGGGCTTCTTCCCGACCCCTTCACCTATCTAGGGGCTCATGCTGAAAGACACGACGGACATTCTGGCACTGTGTTTAGAGCTTATCTTCCCAAGGCTACTCGAGTAACAGCCGTTTTAAAGACCGGGGAACTGGAACTAGCCCCCGGGACTGAACCGAACTTATTCGAATCTTTTCAACCCCAGCCACACCAATTCGAGCCTTACGCCCTACGAGTCTGCTTCGGGCCAGAAATTAAGCCCAGTTTTTTTTACGACGCCTACAGCTTCATGCCAGTTTTATCGGAGTTCGATTTATTTTTATGGGGTCAGGGCAACCACTACCAAATTTACCATAAACTAGGGGCTCATCCCCTAATCCACCAAGGAATAAACGGGGTTCTTTTCGCAGTCTGGGCCCCTTCCGCCAAAACGGTCCGGGTGGTGGGAACCGATAATTTCTGGGATGGTCGCCGCCATCCCATGCGACCAAGGGGAGCTTCAGGAGTCTGGGAACTCTTCATCCCCCATATCAAGACCGGTGCTTTATATAAATACGAAATCCACACCCAGAATGACACTCTTCTGATTAAGACCGACCCCATGGCTTTTTATCTGGAGCAACGCCCCAAAACGGCCTCGGTAGTTTATGATCTGGGTCGCTATAAATGGAGCGACGACCGGTGGCTTCAAGAGCGAACAAAAACCGATCCCCTAACTCGCCCTATGAGCATCTACGAAGTTCACCTAGGGTCCTGGCGTAAAAAGAACGGCTGGGAATGGCTAAATTACCGCGAAGCGGCGAATATTCTGGTTCCTTATGTCCAAGACATGGGTTTTAACTGGGTGGAGTTCCTACCTCTAACCGAACACCCTTACGACGCCTCCTGGGGTTATCAAGTTACCGGTTATTATGCAGCCACCTCCCGCTTCGGCGAACCAGATGATCTGCGCTACCTGATCGATCGTTTTCACCAGATCGGCATCGGAGTGATTCTAGACTGGGTACCAGCCCATTTCCCGCGCGACGCTTATGCCCTAGAATATTTCGACGGCACCCATCTCTACGAACACGCCGACCCCCGCCAGGGAGAACAGCATGACTGGGGGACTTTAATCTTTAACTATGGCCGCAACGAAGTTAAAAATTTTCTAGTGGCTAACGCTCTATTCTGGGTGGATCAATACCATATCGACGCTTTACGGGTTGACGCTGTAGCCTCAATGATTTATCTCGATTATTCCCGCCAAGACGGAGAGTGGATTCCCAACCGCTACGGCGGCAAAGAGAACCTGGAGGCCCTAGAATTCATAAAAATCCTTAATACTAAGCTTTACAAATTTTTTCCAGGCGCCCTGACAATAGCCGAAGAATCGACAACCTACCCGGCCGTCTCCCGCCCGGTTCACCTAGGCGGCCTAGGCTTCATGTTTAAGTGGAATATGGGCTGGATGCATGATATGTTAGACTTCATTGGAAAAGACCCCATCCACCGCCGCTATCATATGGATCATTTAACCTTTGCTCTTTTGTACGCCTTTCATGAAAACTTCTGTCTACCCCTCAGCCATGACGAAGTGGTTTACGGCAAGCGATCCCTGTGGAATAAAATGCCTGGAGACTATTGGCAAAAATGCGCCAACCTACGTCTTCTTCTAGGCTATATGTTCGCCGAGCCCGGTAAAAAGCTAATTTTCATGGGTGGAGAATTCGGACAAATAGACGAATGGAACTACGACACCCAATTGTCTTGGGAACTACTGGAGCACCCCGCCCACTTGGCTCTAGCCACTTTCACCCGCGATCTTAACCGGTTTTACTTAAACGAACCTGCCCTGTATGAGCAGGATTACAACTTTAACGGTTTCGAATGGGTGGACTTCCGCGATAAGGACACCTCGGTGATAAGCTTCATTCGCCGGGGTTATCGACCTGAAGATGAAATTTTATTCATCTTCAATTTTACACCAATCGTTCGCCAAGACTATCTTTTGGGCACACCCCGGTGGGGATATTATCGGGAAATTATGAATTCAGACTCGACCTATTACGGTGGTTCCAATATAGGGTTAGGTGGAGGACTCCACACTGAGGCCATTCCAGCCCACGGCCGCTCCCAGAGTCTAAATCTAACCCTGCCCCCTATAGGATTTTTAGCCCTTAAACAATCTTCTTGACGAACACTACCGTATCGGCTATAGTTAATTAACTTAAATTTTAAAATCTAATGCCTATAATTATAAGGTACCCTTTCTCTAAGCCTTTAAAGTAGTAATTTCTATTTGCCGTTATAAGCGGCCAGCGAAGGTGAGTTATGGTCTTTGATAGTCTGCATCTGGCCATCATCCTGTTTCTAGCGACAGGTCTCATTTTTCCTGTCATACCCTTGTTGTTATCTTTTGTTCTAGCTCCACGCGCCTCAGGCGGAGACATGCTTATGCCTTACGAGTGCGGCATGCCTCCCCACAACCAGGCCTGGGGTCTATTCGCTCTAAATTATTACGCCTACGCCCTCATATTTATCGCCTTTGATGTGGATGTTCTCTATCTCTTCCCCATCTCAGTTTTTTACAAAGACACCTCCGGCTGGCTACCTTTTATTGAAGTAACTTTTTTCCTTTTTTTCGTCTTGCTAGCCATTCTTTATTTTCGAGCCAAAGGCGTCTTCGACTGGCCCCGCCGCATCAAAGTCAGATAAGAAGGGGGGATAAAGTGACCTCAGAAACTAAAAATTTTAATGAAAACACGATTCAACCTGCACAGTCCATACTCCAAGCCCCACTTCTGAACATTAGGCCAATCAATTATGTCTTTAATGTAAGCCGGGCTATGAGTATCTGGCCCCTGACTTTCGGTCTGGCCTGCTGCGCCATCGAAATGATGTCAGCCAGCATGGCCCGCTGGGATATGGCCCGCTTTGGCTCCGAAGTTTTCCGACCTTCGGCCCGGCAGGCCGATCTCATGCTAGTAGCCGGTACGGTAGTCAAAAAGCTCGCCCCAGCCGTAAAAAGACTTTACGAGCAAATGCCCGCCCCAAAATTTGTTCTGGCTATGGGTAATTGCGCTATTTCTGGCGGACCCTTTGTTTTTCAAGGTAATTATAGCGTTGTGGAAGGTGTAAATCAGATCGTACCGGTGGATGTCTATGTGCCCGGCTGCCCGCCCCGCCCCGAAGCTCTATTAGAAGGCATTTTCGCCATTCAGAAAAAATTGACAGGGCGTCGCTTCTGGCCTGTAGCTAGGAATGTGGGCGACGAAGATTTGGCCCAGGAGGATGGCCTGAAATGAATGTGGAACGTTTATTTGCGGCCTGGCGAGGAATGGGCGCTCTGGTTATCTCCAGGTTTGATTTTCAAAAGACGGGGCTTAAAGCGGCGGCTATTTTGCCTCCTGAAGAGATGCCGACTGCGGCCAGAATTTTTCTTGAAGTCGGATATTATCTGGAAACTATCACAGTCATTGAAACTCAAGAAGGCCTTTTAGTTACCTATCTCTATGATTTATCGGGTGAAGAACCCAACCGCATAGCCGTGCGCACCTTAGTTGGACCTTCACGGACTCTTCCGAGTCTGGCCTTGGTTTACCCAGGAGCAGAATGGCACGAACGAGAGGCTGCCGATTTTTTTGGCCTGAACTTCATCGGCAATCCAAACCCAATCCCGCTTTTGCTACCCCATGATTTTAAAGGTTCGCCGCCGCTCTTGAAAACCGGAACTGAAAAAGTAGTCGCTTTAGCCGAACTTAAAATTTTTGGAGAAGCGGAAATTTTAAATGAAGCCTGGGAATTTGCCGCGAAATCCAGTCAACAACCTAAAAGTGAGGGCACGACATGACTAGTTTATTTGTCAACCCCTTCCATTTCAGTACTATCGCCGAAAATTCTGGCGATCAATTAGGAGATTTTTACACCAATAATTTTGAAAAAGGCCGGATAGCTTTTGACTCTATGATTATCAATCTCGGCCCCCAGCATCCCTCCACTCACGGAGTTTTGCGTATTCTAGCCGAACTCCATGGTGAATATGTTCTACGAGCTGAACCTATTTTAGGTTATCTCCATCGTATGCACGACAAAATGGGGCAATCCAAAACCCCCTGGCAGTTTTTACCTAATATGGGCCGAGTGGACTATCTCCATCCTATCGCCTGGAACTGGGCCTACGTGGGAGCCGTAGAACGACTGGCCGGTCTAGAAGTGCCAGAACGAGCCGAATTTCTACGTGTCATAGCCTGCGAACTCAACCGTATCGCCTCCCATATTCTGTGGTGGGGAGCCTTTGTTCTGGATCTGGGGGCCTTTACCCCCGTTCTTTATGCCTTTGAAGAACGTGAAAAAATTAACGACCTACTCCAGATTATCACTGGTTCTCGTCTGACAATGAACTATTTACGCTTTGGTGGGGTTACTACCGACCTAAACGACCAATTTTTAACGCTGGCTGGCGACTTCATCCCCTACTTACGAGAACGCCTAAAGATGTACAATGATCTGGTTACCGGCAACATCATCGGCCGCCGCCGTTTAGAAAACATTGGCCATCTAGATGCGAATATCTGCCGCCGTTACGGAGCCACCGGCCCCATTCTTAGAGCCGCCGGGGTTCGTTCCGATACCCGCCGAGCGGAACCATACGGAGTCTACGACCGTTTTGATTTCGATATTCCCGTTGGGCCGTCAAACGATTGCCTAGGCCGCTATTTATTACGCCTAGAAGAAATTTGCCAAAGCCTCAAAATTTTGGAACAAGCACTGGAGCAGATACCTAAAGGCCTCATCCGCCACCCCAAAGCACCTAAGACCACCTGGAAACTTCCTGCCGGAGAATCTGTCTTTTCTATTGAAGGGGCCCGAGGTAAAATATCCATACACCTTTTCAGCGATGGCGGCCGGATTCCTTACCGAATTAAGCTCCGCTCCCCCAGTTTTTCCAACCTTAACCTATTCGCCGAAGCCGCCGAGGGTACCCTACTAGCCGATGCCTTGGCTATTTTAGGAAGCCTGGATTTGGTCATACCCGAAATTGACCGCTAAACTAAACTTAAACAACAAGGGCTGACTGATGGATATAAATCTTCTGGTCGTAATTAAGTTGCTGGTATCCCTAACATTAATTATAGTTTTGGTGGTCGCCAACAGCGTAATCATGGTCTGGTTGGAGCGGAAGATGGCCGGTTTCATCCAGCGACGCCCCGGCCCTTATGAGGTAGGACCTCACGGTATTTTTCAGACCATAGTTGATTCCGTTAAACTCCTAACTAAACAAATCATCCTCCCTGGTAACTGCGACCGCTTACTGTTTTTTCTAGGCCCGATTCTTTCCATATTTCCCATGTTTCTAATGTTTCTAGTTATTCCTTTCAGCCCCTGGCTCACCGGCCTGAAAACGGAATTAAGCCTTCTTCTAATTCTAGCTTTTGCCGGTTTTGAAGGGCTAGCTGTTCTCATCGGCGGCTGGGCTTCTAATAATAAATTTAGTCTTATCGGGGCGGCTAGAGCCGTAAGCCAGACCGTGGCCTACGAAATACCCCTTATTCTAGCCTTTCTGGCTGTTGCCTTTCAGCACGGAACTCTAGATCTAGTCGCTATTAACGCGGCCCAGGGGGCCTGGCCCTGGCAGTGGAATATAGTCACCCAACCCCTAGCCTTTCTCATTTTTCTAATCTGCATGTTCGGGGAAACCAATCGGGCTCCCTTTGACCTACCCGAAGGAGAATCGGAACTTACTGGCGGCTATCACACCGAATATTCCGGTATGGGTTTTGCTCTATACTTCCTAGCTGAATATACTTCTATGCTATTAGTTTCTTTCTTGGGAACCATCTTTTTCCTGGGTGGTTCGGAAGGCCCCGGGGGCGCCGGAGTCTGGTGGACTTTTCTTAAAACGGGCGGCCTCATGATTTTCATAATCTGGGTGCGCTGGACCTATCCCAGAGTACGCTTTGATCAGCTCTTGAATATTAACTGGAAATGGCTTTTACCTCTTGGTCTCTTAAATCTCTGGCTGACGGCCGCCATTATGAAAGTTCTGTAGGATTAAATAATGATAAAAGCTATAGCGGACAACATTAAAGGCCTCTATTCGCTACTAGTCGGTCTCTGGGTCACTGGGCGTTACGGCCTAGGTCCTTTCCCGGCCTGGCTGCATCTGCTCCCGCCAGAACGCGGCTATCCCCAGCTCACCACCCACTATCCTCGCAAAACTATACCCGACGAAAATCTAATAACTTTCCGCGGCCCGGTTGAACTTATCCCGGCCGAAGACGATCCAACTAAGAGCAAGTGCATATCCTGTCTCATGTGCGTAAAAGCCTGCCCTAGTAATTGCCTGACTGTTCTGAAAGGCCGAAATAAGGCCCCCATTGAATGGCTGCATGACTTTTCCCTCTGCAGTCTCTGCGGCACCTGCGTAGAAGCTTGTCCAGCTGGAGCCCTACGTTTTTCCCACGATATTTATCTAGTAACGGAAACCCGCCAAGAACTCGTCCGCGACCTGTTGGCGCGCCTTCGGCAAAAAGCCGGGAAAGCGAGAGCTTGATTTATGACAAGCCAATTCCTAATGGCCCTGAGTTTGCCGGAAGCGGCTCACAATATTTTAGCCTATACAGCCTTTACTTTTTATATTGTTTTAATTATCTCCGGCGGCCTAGTAGCGGCGCTATCCCGAATTCTAGTTCGGGCTCTAGTCGGCTTGGCCGTCACCTTTCTGGGTGTAGCCGGTCTCTATCTACTTTTAGCCAGCCCTTTTCTAGCCTTTATGCAACTGCTGATCTATGTCGGAGCTATCTGCATTCTGATCTTTTTCGCCATCATGCTAGTAAAAAATACCGGCTCTGGCGAAGAAATGCGGCTTCCGGGTCTAGGGCAAATCACCGGAGCCTTGATTGCGGCTTTAACCCCCCTAGCTCTCTTTGGCCCGCTCATCGTTCTTAATACCAACGGAACCGCCGAGCTACCAATCATAACCCCCCTAATGGAAATAGGCAGCGGGCTTTTAAGCTATTATATACTCCCCTTTGAACTGATTTCCATAGTTCTTCTGGTGGCTATGACCGGCAGCATTTTCTTAGCCTGGGACAAAAGGTTCAAAAAATGATCTCTCCTCTAATTTTATTCATGCTGTCGGCTTTGCTACTGCTTGCTCTGGGTCTGTTGGGCCTCATCTCCCGCCGGACTCTGGTAGGTATGCTTATTTCCGTGGAATTACTTCTAAACGGGGCTGGACTTTCGGTAGTGGCCGCCGCTCAACTAACCCCGGCTTCCAACGCAGCGGGTCAATTGGCCACTATTTTTATCATGGGCTTGGCCGCAGCTGAAGCCACCCTAGTTTTAGCCATGATCATAGTAATTCATCGCCGTTTCGAAACCGTGGAAACCAAAGCCCTCGCCACGCTAAAGGATTCACCCCTATGACCGGTTTTATTAATTATCCTCTTCTATGGCCGCTAGTTATCACTTTCGTAGCCCCCTTCGCCATCATGCTAATGGGCCGGAATAAAAATATCCGCGAAGGTATCTCCTTCGTGGCAGCGACTCTGGCCTTCCTAGCCGTAGCCCGCTTCATTCCAGATGTATTAAATGGCATCATCAATAAACAGGTTCTGTTCAATATCCTGCCCGGCCTCAGTCTTAGTCTCTGCCTCGACGGCCTCGGAATAATTTTCGCTCTCATTGCCCCCTTCCTGTGGTGTTTCGCCACTAGCTACAACATAGGCTATATGCGTAAACTGAACGAACACGCCCAAACTCGCTATTATTTTTGTTTTGGAATAGCTATTTTCGGAGCCGTAGGCGTAGCTATGAGCGCAAATGTTTTCACTCTTTATTTTTTTTACGAAATCATCTCTATTTTTACCTACCCTCTAGTCGCCCACCATGAAGATGAGGAAAGCTTCGCCGGGGCTAAAAAATATATGATTTATCTCATGGGAACTTCTAAACTCTTTCTCCTGCCGGCTATGGCCCTAACCTATATTCTGTCGGGGAACTTGGATTTTTCTTTGGGTGAAATAAATCGTGGTATGTTTCTCAGCCATGACGGTACTTTTAAAACCACCCTGGCTACAGCCCATCCCTGGCTTATTCAACTGACCTACGGCCTGTATATCGCCGGCCTAGCTAAGGCCGCCCTAATGCCCTTTCATAACTGGCTACCTTCGGCCATGGTTGCCCCTACCCCGGTCTCGGCCCTCCTGCACGCCGTGGCCGTAGTCAAAGCCGGCGTTTTTTCGGTAAGCCGGATCATTCTTTCAGGCTTCGGCGCTCAGATTATGCACGACTTCGGCCTAAGTCTCACCACCGCCTATCTAGCCGCCTTCACCATTGTCGTGGCCTCTTTTATCGCTCTGACTAAAGACGATCTCAAGGCCCGACTGGCCTATTCCACCGTTAGCCAGCTTTCCTATGTTATCATCGGCGTGGCTTTGGTGGGTGCCTCAACTCTAAGCGAAGGAACAACTTTCACAGCTAATCTCATCGCTGCTCAAGGCGGTCTACTCCATATCGGCCACCACGCCTTCGGCAAGATCACTCTCTTCTTCGGGGCCGGAGCTATTTATGTTGCCACTCATCTTCGATCTATAAAAAAAATGAACGGACTCGGCCGCAAGATGCCCTGGACCTTTGGCGCCTTCGGTCTAGCTTCCCTAACCATGATCGGCATTCCCCCTGTAGCCGGTTTCGTCTCCAAATGGTATCTTCTTAATGGGGCCGTCAATGCCGGCCAAATCTTACTTATGGCAGCCCTACTCGCTTCGACTATTCTTAACGCCGGCTATTTCGCTCCTATTTTTATTAGAGCTTTTTTTTATAAACCAGACCCTGATATAGATTTAGATCATTATCACGAAGCTCCTCTAACCATGGTTGTGCCTCTAGTCTTCACCAGTCTAGTTTCCCTAACTCTGGGGCTATATCCCCAAATCTTTCAAAAATTCATTCAGGCCTTTCTGGGCTTGAGGTAACCTTATGAGCGACAAACAGATTAAAGAACCAAAAACAACATTGACCGCTCTACCCGAGTCCTCCGCACCGGTGGAAGCCGACTTAGCTACTCTGTCACTTCTGGGCCACTGGCTTGAAAAAAATCGCGCCCCAGAACAATCCTGTAAATGGCGAACGCTATTGTTTGGACTACTGGGGCTATTCATGATTCTCAACCTCTTTTTTCACCCTCACGAACCCCATTTTGGAGTGGATGCCTACCCGTTTTTCTGGCCAGTTTTTGGTTTAGCTGGGGGAATTATTATGATTTTCCTAGTTAAGAAAATAATCCAACCCTACTTCCTTGCACGGTCGGAGAATTATTATGGGGACAACTGAACTCTTTGTTCATCCGGCTCTAGCCTTTATCGCAGCGGCCCTTATTCTACCTTTTTTACCCAAAGGACCCCGCAAAGTCTTTTTGCTGCTGCCACCGCTTATTGCCATTTATACGACCTTCCACAATACACCAGGCACCCATCTAACTATAAATTGGCTGGGGCAGACTCTAACCTTGGGCCGTCTTGACGCCCTGAGCAGCATTTTTGTTCAAGTTTTTGCCGTTATAAGTCTAGCTGGACTAATTTTTGCCCTGCATATTAACGATCCGGCTCAGCACATTGCGGCTATGTTCTATGTAGCCGGGAGTTTCGGTGTAGTTCTAGCCGGAGATTATCTAACCGTCTTTATTTTTTGGGAAATGATGGCTGTAGGCTCGACTTTTTTGGTTCTTCTAAACCGTACCCGTGAATCGATCCGGGCCTCCTTCCGCTATTTTCTCTTTCACATTTTCGGAGGACTCTTCCTTTTGGCCGGTCTGATTCTTCGCTATCGGGCTTTGGGTACTTTCGAGTTCACGACCGCCCTCTCCTTTGGTCTACCTTTTGAGGGGTCTACCTACGACTGGCTTATTCTGATTGGTTTTTGCGTCAATGCGGCTGTAGTTCCCTTTCACGCCTGGCTTCCCGACGCCTACCCCAGAGGCACCGTCACCGGCTCGGTCTTCATGTGCGCCTTTACTACTAAAACAGCGGTTTACGTCCTGATGCGCGGCTTTTACGGCTGGGATATTCTAGCTGGAGCCGGAGCAATTATGGCTGTCTATGGGGTTCTTTACGCCTCTATGGAAAATAACACCCGCCGCATCCTCTCTTATCATATAGTCTCCCAGGTTGGCTACATGGTAGCAGGCATTGGTGTGGGTACTGCCATGACCTTAAATGGAGCGGCCGCCCATGCCTACGCCCACATTCTCTATAAAGGTCTACTATTTATGACCACAGGCGCCGTCCTGTATAGCACGGGAACAACTAAACTAGATGAATTGGGAGGTCTAGCTGGGCGTCTCCCCTGGGTTATGCTGCTCTACATGATTGCGGCTTTATCGATTTCTGGCTTTCCCATCTTTAATGGTTTCATTTCCAAAACTATGACTATTGCCGGAGCAGCCGAAGCCCATCAAACCTGGATAGCTCTAGGGTTGGAACTTGCCGCCGTAGGCACATTTATTTCCGTTGGTCTAAAATTACCATACTTCACCTTCTGGGGCGGAAAGCCTTTGGATATGAAGCGCGAGTTGAAACCAATTCCGGTTAACATGTATGCTGGCATGGCTATTTTAGCTACATTCTGTATCGCCCAAGGACTTTACCCCGATCTTCTGTACCGCTATCTACCCTTTCCCATGACTGAAGCTAACAAAAATATTTTCATACCCTGGACTATCTGGAATGTTCTACAGGCTCTGATGCTACTGGGTTTTTCCGGCGCAGCTTTCTACCTTATGAAAGACGTCATCACCCCGCATAAAGCTCTGAACCTGGATTTCGACTGGTTCTATCGGCTCGCCGGACACGGCGGTATGGCTCTACTCTTTAAACCCTGCGCCTGGTTCGACAATATCTGGACAACTGTCTACCAGACCGTGGGTCTAAAACTTATTAACTTTTCCGCACACTTTACCACTTTTTTTGACCGCTGGATCATTGACGGTCTAGTAGACAACACGGCCTATAGCGTGGGCGGTACCGGTCGAGTTCTGGCCATTTTACAGAGTGGTCGGTTGCAGCAGTATCTAGCCCTAATGGTCATCTTCATCACCATTGTTATGGCTCTGGTCTGGTATCTGTGTTAAAGATCAACCTTGATTTTAATAGGATCGACTAATGCTCCAAGAAACTTTTTCCTATCCGGTGCTAACCGCCCTAATCTTTTGGCCAATGGTGGCGGCGATTCTACTCATCCTATTTAAGGACGATGAGAAAGTGCGCCGCGCTACTTTCGGAGCTTCGCTGGTGGAAATAGCTCTAGCCTGGCCTCTACTCAGCTTTCAAAAAACTCCGGACTTCCAATTTCAGGAACTCCTACCTTGGGTGAATAGTTGGGGCCTACAATACTACCTGGCGGTTGACGGTCTCAGCCTAATGATGATCTGGCTGTCTATTCTAACTCTTCCGGTCTGCATTCTATGTTCCTGGACTTATATTGGACGTCGAATTAAAGAATTCCATATCTGTCTGCTTTTGATGACAACTGCCTGCGTAGGTGTCTTTAGCGCTCTGGATCTAGTTCTGTTCTATATTTTTTGGGAAGTTCTCCTCATCCCTATGTATCTTATGATCGCCATCTGGGGCGGGGATGACCGACGCTATGCCTCTATAAAATTCTTTATCTATACTCTGGCCGGTAGTACCTTACTTCTGATAGCCGTGACCGCCCTGCGTATTGAAGGCGAAACTTTCGCTATCCCCGAACTTATGACCAAGGATTTCTCCTTTAATTTTCAGTACTGGGTTTTTCTAGCTATGACTATCGCCTTTGCCATTAAGGTTCCCATGTTCCCCTTCCATACCTGGCTACCCGCCGCCCATGTTCAAGCCCCTTCGGCCGGTAGCGTTATTCTGGCAGCTGTTTTACTTAAAATGGGAACCTATGGCTTTTTGCGCTTCTGTCTGCCCCTAACCCCAGCGGCCAGCCTTCATTTTGCCCCCCTAATGATTATTCTTTCCCTCATCGCTATCTTATACGGTGGAGCTATTGCTCTGGGTCAATCGGATATCAAAAAGCTAGTGGCCTATTCTTCGGTAGCCCACATGGGCTTTGTAACCTTAGGTATATTTCTCTTCAGCGTCCGGGGGCTTGAAGGAGCCCTCATGCAAATGCTCAACCACGGTATCATAACCGGAGGGCTTTTCATGCTTATAGGCACTGTTTATGAGCGGAGCCACAGTCGTGAAATAACTAAAAATCTAGGGCTCGGTAAAAACCTGCCGGCTTTTATGTTCTTTTGGGGCCTAATCAGTCTGGCCTCTTTCGGCTTCCCCGGCACTAACGGCTTCGTGGGCGAATTTTTAATCATAATCGCCGCCTTCGGCGCCACCACTCGAATCGGAGGGGTGGATCTACCTTTAATCGGTCTTTTAACCGCCCCGGGGGCTATGCTAGCGGCGGCCTATGTACTCAAAGTCACTTTAAAGCTGGCCTGGGGTCAGCCCAGCTCGGCCAAAAATAAATATTGGAAAGATTTAAATCTGCGGGAATGGGTCTATATGCTTCTCCCGGCCGTCTTTGTTATTACTTAGGGTTAGCCCCCGGCGGCTTACTCTCCACCATAGACCCGGCCATAGAAGCCGCGGTTAAATCTTTCCACGAACGCACGGCTGTCTCTGTTTCTATCGGAGACGAAAATAAACGGGAGCCAAAAAATAATGACGACCATGGAGCTGAACTTCAATATCTTTAATCTTTTGCCGGAAACAGCCCTATTCCTGATAGTTCTGTATCTGTTCGGTGCCACTGTTCTAGGAGCCGTTAAAAATTCGGTTACCACCAGGGCCGTTCTGAGCTATTTACCCATACTAGCGTTGGCTACAGTTATTCTGACTGCAATGAGTTTATGCAGCCGAGGAATTATGTTTTGGGGAACTTACCAGGTGGACGGCCTGTCTCAATTTTTTAAACTTTTGATCACAATAGGTTTTCTGGTGACCATTATTAATGCCCGACGACAGCCAACTCTAGAAGAAGGGCAGCGCCTTGATTATTTTCTCTTCCTAGCCTTCTCAACCTGGGGCCTAATTTTTATGGCCTCAACGGCCGAACTAGTAACCATTTATCTGGCCATGGAATTAGCTTCCTATAGTCTTTACGTCATCATTCCCTTACGAGCCAAATCTAAACAGGCAGCCGAGGGAGGGATAAAATATATCCTTTTTGGTGCAGCGGCTACTGCTCTGTCTCTTTACGGTTTATCCTGGATCCTTGCCTCCCAACACACCACCTTTATTTCTGAGTTGACAATCAAAAGCTGGTCCTGGGCCGTTAACCCTATGGCCGTTGCCGGTCTAAGCCTTTTTCTAGCCGGTCTTTTTTATAAATTAGCCCTCTTTCCCTTCCATTTCTGGGCGCCAGATGCCTACCAAGGGGCTTCTAACGAAACCGCAACTTTTGTAGCTACCCTCCCCAAATTAGGCGCAGTGGCAGTACTGGTGCGATTGAGCGTTATTTTTACCCCCGGTGGTGAATTAACCAACCTCATCGCCGTTTTGGCTGCTCTCTCCATAACTTTTGGCAATCTCTGTGCTCTAGCTCAGCACGACCTCAAACGGATGCTGGGCTTTTCCTCAGTAGCCCACGCCGGTTACATTTTGGTGGGTCTGGTGCCGGGCACTCCAGCCGGTCTAGCTGCAGCCTCATTTTATGCCCTAGCTTATCTGACTATGAATCTCTTATGCTTCTGGATCATCAGCCGTATCGCCTCAGACGGTCGTAACCTCACCTATCGGGATTTAAATGGTCTTTCCCAGCGTTCTCCCTGGCTAGCTCTGGCCCTAACCATAGCCGCAATCAGTCTGGTAGGGCTCCCACCCACAGTAGGCTTTATCGGTAAGCTCTGGCTGGTCACCGGGGCTTGGGGTTTTGGTTACAACTGGCTAGTAATAATTCTCTGCCTCAACAGCGCCATCGCCATCTTCTATTATCTTTCGCTAGTGCGCCACGCATATACTGAAGGAGAAGATGACCCTTGTCGAGGCGCAGCCCCGGATATTAGCATCTGGAGCTCACTAGGCGCCGTAATTCTAGCTCTAGCGGTAGTTATTTTAGGGGTCATCTCAGCTCCAGTTTTTGATCTAGCTCTGGCCGTCGGACGAGAACTTATAACTTTACCCTGAATAGATGCCCAAAAAATAAGTACTTCTCTTCTTTAGCTCATATGCTTCTTTTAAGCTTGTAGCTCTTAAAAAGAGCCTCTTTAAAATTTTGTTTTAAAAATTAACTCTTAGTTTTGGACGTTATAATTAGAATATACTGGCCGCTTTCAACACTCCAAAGCGTTCCAGATTATTTCAATCGTTACTGGAGTACGAATTTCTGTTCCCGCTCTCAATAGCTTCTCTGTTGACAAAATAACGGTATGTTGATAAGTTCCGTAACCGTTACGAAGAACTAAAGTAAGCATATATTTCTTAAACGAGTTGATATTTCTGAGGTACGTTATATATTTCCTTTTACCAATTTAACAGTACCTCTCGTCTTTATTATTATGGTGGTAAGTAACCAATCCTTAAAAAGTTATTTTAAATTAACTATAAACTCAAACGTTGCAGTTTCTAGTAATACAAAACACTGTCAAAAATCTTAAAATGACTAGATATAAATAAAGCTGTACCTCCCGCTTATATTTCATTAAATTAAAAGCAGCAGTACTAACGATAATGGTAGTTTTATCTACCAGGATTTCTTTCAGAAAATTTCGAAACATTTGAAAATCTAATTTAAGCTATCCAGTAACTAATTCTATTGCATTACATCGTTTGTTGCGTTTTTTTATTTTTCAGGTTTACTAATTTTTTAACATCGATTACCTAATGTTAACATTTAAACTCCTTCAGCTACTTTGTACCTCAATAAACTCAGCCATAATTCCCTAAATCTAATTTATAATTCAATTTTTTAATTATTTACTGAATTATAACATCAACCAAGTTACCATCATAGAAGTTTTAATCAAAATTTTTAGTAGCTATACTCACACCATGAATCTTAGTCCCACTATTGAAACTCTCGAGCCGAACTCATATTTTCGGAATAGCACTCTTAAAGTTCTTACTCTAAGAGATTTCATAGTATTTTTCAGCTAGTTTCGAGTAAATATTTCAAAAATTAATCTTCTCCTGTAATTCCCCTTTAAATAAAATGCCTTGCCCTGATTGTGGTAATAATATCCTCATACATCTAAAAATCAAGTACTTAATATATTCTTAAGAACTGACTAAGTAAATAATTTAATGAAACAGCCATGCTAAGCTTATTTTACTTTTAATTAGACTCCTCTTCGTCTTTTTATCTAGTGTATAACATAGCCCCTTCAACTTTAAGGGACAACGTTTAGTCGTTTTTAACCTTCGGAAACGACAATTTTTTAGAATTGAGGCAATTATAAACCTTCTCAGCCTAGGCTTCGTCTTTCCTGAATACCAGTTCTCCTATAGTATGCACTACGGATCGTATAGTCTCCTCGTTTACTTTTATAGGTATATTACACGTTGTGACTTTCTAAACTACCACAGAAGAGTTTAACCCTTACACCCACAAAACGCTATTTCCAAATATAGCTCAACCTACTATTTTAAATGAAAGCGTATCCAAATTAATAGTTTCGTCAAAAAGGAGAGCTCTATTTTTATCTGTTGGCCCTTTTAATCTTTCTGTGTCGGTTAAAATTAGGAGGATTAAGTCCATTCATGTGAACGGTAACTTACCAATCATTGCCATAATAGTTCTAGAAAAGAATCAATACTTTCTTAACTTAATTCCTGTTCTACAATATTCAAAAAATTTACCTATCAAAGCATTATCATTTACTTCCAGCATTTCATCGCACAATAGCTTTAATTTCAAGTTTTTTGGGTTCTTCTAAAGCCGAAACAACATATTTTTATCTGTATTACAATAAGAAAGTATTAAGACCTAACCGTTCCCTGTCTAAAATTTTTTCATAAAGTAAAAAAGATCTACAATAACTTTTCGATGATTTCTAAATTTAAACTTTCTAGATACTTATGCCGAAGTTTAAGACTAACTTTAATTAGATCATCCAGAACAGGCGAAGTTATAGACTTACCTCGTTTAATCGCATCATCTTTTATATAAGCTCTCCATTCTCAAGTCCGGACAGGAGATAATATAGCAGAGAATTTAAACTGAGTACTTATTTTTTCGTACCTTCTCCCTTAAACCCCGGCCTTGACTATTCTTACAAAATATGGCAATAAAGACTGTCTACTCTCAAGCGGGAGAGGTGTCCGAGTGGCTTAAGGAGCACGATTGGAAATCGTGTGTGGAGGCAACTCCACCGGGGGTTCGAATCCCCCCCTCTCCGCCAAAAGAGCTATTGGGAAATAGCTCATCCCCCAGATATCAGTAAAATACAGTTGACTTTTTATAAAAACTGCATTATAAAAGCATTCTATGTCGGTAAACAATGCCCCGTTCCCAAACCTGAAATAATAAAAGGGTATTTTTTAACCCGCATCCTCGTGGCAATAGTTTTAATCTGCCGCTGAAGGTGGGTTGTTAACTCAGTCGGTAGAGTATCTGCCTTTTAAGCAGAGAGTCGCGGGTTCGAATCCCGCACGACCCACCATTAAAAAATAATTTAATAATCAAAGCTTCTTCATACCTTTTTACATATGTCCCCATCGTCTAGCCCGGTCCAGGACACCGGCCTTTCACGCCGGCGACAGGGGTTCAAATCCCCTTGGGGACGCCAATCTTTAAAATGATTGTCCTTTAAATTAAAATCCTTTCTAAAATACTTAGAAAAGCTTAAGTTTTTTACCAGCCATAACTACCCTAACTAAATTTTTTCAAAAAAATAATTAGATAGTGATGGGGACTTAAATCACACCTCAAGGTTCAAAAATTATAATAGATTAAAACATATAAACTTATGGAAGCATCATTGGTGCGGAAGACTATTCTATAACTTAATGATATCAACATTAAGACCTTTTTTTTGATCACTTGAGTTTGATATCAGCCTATTTCAAGGAACTTGACTTAGTGGGCCTTTTTAACGAACCCATACCGAAGATTTGAGTTCACAAGATCGCTCATAGAAAAGCTATTTTAGCTCCGTCCTAAACGGCTTTCAATGCAACGCAGGCAACTTTATTTATTTTCTATAGTCAGATTTTTTAGTCAAGCTGTCAACGCTAGCGACTTAAACAAAGTCGTAATGGATAAACTATTAGATATTTTTATAAACTTAGCTTAACTTAACTTTTCAACTAACGATAATCCACATACTGAAGTACGAAAAAACCAACCTAACTATTTTAGAACGGTCACACCAATTTCAGCACCCAGTACAGGTATAATACTTAAGAACAAGAATTAATAGAATTTGCTTCAGGTGAATCGTCATTCAAATTAACCTTAGTCATCACAAGAATGAACGTTGAAACTTAAAGCATTTTATTTTGATCTAACTTCGAATACTTAAGATATTCCTCCTTTTATAAAAATATTTTCAAGTACTAATTTCGATCGTCAATCTTTAAAAGAGACCATGGTTTAGACACAGATTTATTACTGATGCAGCCCTTTACACTAAAGCTAATCTCTCTATTTTTAGTTCATATTAGATATCGTGGATTCTACGACTTCGATAGAGTTAAAATTATTACCCCATCAAGGAGTTAAAACGACGACTGACGAAGACAGTAATAGATTAAATCGTATGAATTATTAGAGTTTAAGAAAGTTAATATCCTTTATAAAAATTACAATACAGCAGGTCTGAAGGGTCATATCAAAAAAGATAAAATAACGCAGAAGTTTTATTTTATTAAAGCTGAAGTACATAAGAACACTAAACTGACTGAAGTCCGAAAGAATTCCAGCAACTCATTAAGCCCTAATCGTCTGATATTACCACCCCCCATCAACAAAAGAAGCGTAGCAAAAAAGCTTAAAGCCGAAGCCCAACCAAGGCATAAATTCTATTCCTATACGCCTTTTATCTCTGAAGAACTTTATAAAATCAGTATTTTCTCCCTAGAGCCAAAAACCTGTATTTGCGGTGGAATTTTTTACCGAACTAACTGAAGACATCATGTGACAACAACTTAAACTAATTATCAACCCCCGACGCCCTACCGAATATCGTGAAGCCAACTACTATTATAAACGTTGTCGAAAGCTTTATCGTGATTAGATATCATCTAAAGCTATCAACACTAGGTCCATAGACCCGACTTTAGCAACCTACCTAGCTTTTTTGAAATATATGGCACATACCTCGTACTCATCGTTGTAGGCTCTTGCAGCTGAATATTAGGTTGCCCCGTAAATCGTGGAAAAATAGCCAGTACCTTAAAGAAGGTCTCCACTACTGTTAAGTACTTAAAAGACCACCTGGATTAGGCTCAATTTTATCTGATTTATTTTATTAAAGGACGCACGATTTTTATCAGAAAACTAGAACTCGGAAACCCGAAGTTATGGGGTAGGCTTCTTAGGCAATTACGGCGCCTATTTCAGCTTCATCACCGGTTCAGAACATAAGTCACTATACCTGTCCATAATAAATTATAAAAATGCGGCGATCGTTTACGAAACAAGATCCTAAAGACCCCGGCAACAAAGAAAACCAATAGCTTAACCAAGTGTTTCTACAAAGATGATGATTTATATTCGCGCTTCATAACCAATCTGGAAGTTGAGCCTACTAATAATTTAGTCGGGCATCCCATCCATTTTGTATTTCTGAATAGGCCCATCACTCAGGGAATCTATTTCGAAACTGAGTATACCTGGTCAAATCATATCTAAACAGTTAATGCTACTTGCAACATGAGAAAGTATTCCCTCTTCCAATTTCTACGCCAGACTATCAGATACTTTCTATATAAAGCAGGCACATCTTCACCACTCAATTTATAAACCTTCACCTGCAAAAAAATACATCTCCTAAACGGTTATATTTTAAAGTTAAACTCTTTAGGGTTTATAAATCTATTACCCTCCTTTCAGACTTCAAATACCTAAAACTAAACTTTCTTACGGAGGCAAAGAAAATATTGTTTATAAGCGATATTAAAATGTTAAATACGACGAATATTTTACCAAACAACCTAGTACGAACTCTGCTAAGGTAGCAGTAAGCTCTAACCGATCTCGCTATGAAGTAAGTCGCGATTCAGTTTAAAACCTAGCTTAAAATGGGAATAGCAGCCCTCGACTCTAGAAACCGTATAATAGCCAATCTGGGTACCTGAATCGACACGGTGATCTAAAATCTTTCTCAAGTTGCTTATCCGGGACGACCTTAAGAGTTTCCAGCGCCGGGGAAAGTTAAAATCCAAGAGCTTGACTCCCCGGCGGTTATTTTTTTTGAGATTTAGGATACTGACTGAAGATCAGATATAAACACGAGGAATTCGACGATCGGGTAGGCAAATCACTTCATAATTAATGGTGCCCAGGTGCCCAGCTACTTCTTCTACCGGCAGTTCCGGCCCACCAAAAAGCAGAACCTCATCCCCGGCTTTAAGATCCGGCAATCCGCTAACCTCGGCCAAGCACTGATCCATACAGATGCGACCGATGATGGGGGCCCGGCGACCACCGAACGAAAGTTCAGCCAAGCCAGACAAGCGACGACTCCAGCCATCGGCATAACCCAGAGGCAAAGTGGCGATACGAGCTGGGCCGGGAGTAACATAGGTTGCGCCATAGCTTATGGTCGTACCGGCCGGCACCTCCTTAAGCTGGGTTACCCGAGTTTTAAGTTTCATAGCCGGCTTAAGAGGGGCCTCTTGCCCGCATTCGTCCGAAGGAGCTAAACCATAGAGGGAGATACCGACCCTGACCATGTCTAAATGGGTTTCAGGTAGATCCAAAGTCGCGGCGCTATTAGCCGCGTGACGAATAGAAAGGGCCACTCCCTGATCCTGAATGTCAGCTAGGGCGGCTTTGAAAACGGCTAACTGCCGGTCGGTCATGTTCTTATCGGCAGAGTCAGCCATAGCGAAGTGGGTGAAAGCCCCTTCCAACTCCAGACCATTCAAACGACTAATCGCCCCGGCTAGTTCCCCAGCCAGAGCAGGAAAGACTCCTAAACGACCCATCCCGGTATCAATTTTTAAATGAACTTTAGAAGGACGGCCGAATTCGACGGCCGCAGCCGCCAAAGCCTGAGCCTGCTCCAAGCTGAAAATTGTCTGCGTAATATCATTAGCAACCACCAATCGGGTCGCGGCGGGGGGGGTATAGCCCAAAATTAAAATAGGATCGTTAAAGCCCGCCTCCCGCAAAGTTAAGGCCTCATCTAAATCAGCCACCGCAAGATAGTCAGCCCCCGCGGCCAAAGCGGCCCGGGCCACGGCCGTAGCCCCGTGACCATACCCGTTAGCCTTCACCACAGCACAAAAACGAGTTCCGGGCGATAGGAGTGATTTAAAATATCTAACATTATGTTGAATGGCCGAAAGATCTATTTCGACCCAAGTTTGACGATCAGACAGCATAAAGACCGCCTTTTCGTTTTATGGAACCCCGTATATATCCAGTCATCTCAGCTATTCACCGATAACAGCCAGAAAAGAGGCTTAGTTAACGACTGATTCGGGAGTTTTGTATTTATCCAAAAGATTGAAGGTCTCAGCTACGGGTTTAAAAGTAATAACGCCTTTATAAGTATTCAAACCTAGTTTCAAAGCCTCATTTTCCCGACAGGCTTTTTCCACACCCTTATTGGCAAGAATTAGACCGTAGTTAATTGTGGCGTTAACCAGAGCGAAAGTGGAAGTCCGAGCATAGGCGCCAGGCATATTAGCAACACAGTAATGGATAATACTATCCACTTGAAAGATGGGGTTATTGTGGGTGGTAGCATGGGAAGTCTCAAAACAGCCCCCTTGATCGATGGCCACATCCACGATCACCGTACCGGGCTTCATCAATTTAAGATGCGATTTTTTAACCAGCTTGGGCGCCTTAGCCCCGGGGATAAGAACCGCCCCAATAACCAGATCGGCCGTTTGAAGATAGTGTTCTAGATTAACGAGATCACTATAGACACAGTTGACATTAACCGGCAAAGTTTCCCCCAGATATTCCAAACGAGCTAAGTTAATATCCAAAATAGTGACCCGGCAACCTAGGCCTGCCGCCGTCCGGGCGGCATTAGCACCGACGATACCACCACCCAGAACCAACACTTCCGCAGGGGCAACGCCGGTAACGCCCATAGGAAGCAACCCTCGGCCACCAAAAGTCCGGCCACTATAAAAAGCGCCCATTAGAGCTGACATGCGGCCAGCCACTTCACTCATGGGTTTCAGCAAGGGTAGGGTGCAGCCTTCCTGCACTGTTTCATAAGCTAAAGCAATAATTTTTTGCTTGAGACAGGAATCCAGAAGGGCGCGGTTAGCCGCAAAATGAAAATAGGTATAAATGAGCTGATTAGCCTGCATCAAATTGTATTCCGACTCCAACGGTTCCTTAACCTTGATGATCATTTCAACGTTTTTCCAAACCTCGGCGGCCGTAGACAGAATCTTAGCCCCGACTTTGATATATTCATTATCCTCAATAGCCGACTCCAAGCCAGCACCCTTTTCAATGAAAATTTCGTGCCCGGCCCGAATATAAGCCTGGGCAGCATTAGGGGTTATGCCAACTCTATTTTCATTATTTTTAATCTCTTTGGGACAACCAATTTTCATAAATACTCCTTCTATTGGTCGCTGCTAATTATGAAAAGAACCCACTGCTCTAAAGGCCTAGTTTTTTGCCGATATTTTCCAATGAGGATCTGATCAAAA
>LQAB01003420.1_pt1 | contig 22996 bp, 9 predicted proteins | sample 654521 | NCBI WGS metagenome assembly LQAB01 (sample SAMN00762031, study PRJNA78659) | termite gut metagenome | isolation source: bacterial endosymbionts found in Trichonympha flagellates filtered from... | host: Zootermopsis nevadensis | place: USA: Mt. Pinos, Los Padres National Forest, CA ... | reverse complement strand
GTAGTAACCTTGGTTTCGTACAGGTTACAGGAATAAATGGCGATTCTGTAGTAACCTTGCCAAGAGATGCACACGTAGTCTTTTTTACGGGTAATTCTTCTTCTAAACTGATTAGATACGTACATTCAAGCTTTTAATAGTATTCTTCGATAGGCGAACAAAAAATAAACTCTTTTTATTCTTTAGTTCATATATTCCTTTCAAGCTTGTAGTACCTAAAGAGAGTTTCTTCAATATCTCATTTTAAAGTCAGCTTTTAGCTTTGGACGTTAAGATTAGGACGTACTAGCTACTTTTTAATAGTCTAAACAGATCCCAGGTTGCTTTAAACGTTGGTGGAGTACGGTTTTATTCCCGATCTCAATAGTTCTGCTACCGATTAACCAACCTTTTTTAGACATAAATCGTAATCGATGTTGTCTTTGTTGTTCTCCAAGTATCTAATCAGGTTGAATTTACTTTTGGTCAACTGGCTTTTATTGAGGCTCTATTTTTACTCAAGGCCTCTACGACTCGACTAGTCTTAATAAATTCACATAATTCTGGTCCAAAGGAGGTACTTAGATTCATCGTTGTTGGATATGACCTTAGCGAAGATTAAGGTGGTTTCGCATATGTGAAAAAATCGAGGATCTGTTAGACATTCGGGAATAAATTTCCCTTTGTGTTTCGAGCTTAAGTACTCTTTCCAAGTCGATTCCTCTTTGTCTTTTTGCCTGACGTATCGTATGCCCCAATCGACTTCAAGATATAACTTGTGGCTTTTTTGGCTTTAGAAACAATAACTTTCTAGAATTGAAGTAACTATAAGCCTTTACAGCTTCGGTCTCGTCGTTTTTGAACACTACTTCCCTCACAATAATGGCCACGATCCGTATGGTCTCCTTGTTTACGTTTATGGGGATGTTACGCACTAAGACTTTCTGGGCTACCGCATAAGAGTTTGCCCCTTGCACTCAATGCACTATTTTTAGTATGACTCGAATAATCTTTACTAAATAGAAGTGGATCCAAATTAATGACTTCCTTAAGAGGAGAAGCTATCTTTTTTACCTGTTAGTTTTTTTAGTCTTTTGGCGTTGATCGGAGGCAAGGAGATATTAAGCCTAGTTACGTGAACGGTAACTTACCAGCATTGTTATAATAATCCTAGGAAGGAATCGATACTTCCTCAACTTGAGCCCTTTTTGTAGCATCTAATTTTTTTGCCTATTAAAGTATTCTCGTTCATTTTCAGTATTTCACTACACGGTAACTTTAAATCTTTTTTTAGTTCTCCTAAAGCTGCAACATCATAATTTTCTATCTACATTACAGTCAAGAAATGTTCAGCTCCAGCCGTTCCTCGCCTAAATTTTTTCATAAAATTAAAAAGAGCTTTAAGAAACTTTTTAACGATTTCTAGATTGAGACTTTCTGGATAATCTTACCGAAAGTCAAGATATACTCTAGTTAGGTTATCTAGAGCAAGCGAAGTTATAGACTTATCTCATTTAATAGTATTGTTTTTCACATAAATTCTCCATCATTAAGTTTGGATAGGAAGTAGTATAGCGGAAAATTTAAATGGAATACTTATTTTTTGTACCCCTCTTATAGTTTAATTTATTTTTTTATTGTACATTTAGACTTAAACAAACTACTAACTATACTGACTAGTAACCGTTCTTTAGCTTTAACTCTAAATTAAAAAAGTCTTCGAACGTTAAATTGATAAAGGTTTAGCAACCGCATCAAAAAGACATAAAGAAACTATCTGAATGAAAAAAATAGCTTACCTTATACGAAATGGGAATGTAATTATTAAATAGTGTTACGCCGAAGCACCATAAGCGAACGATCTATGGGGAGCTTAAGATCAATATGTATAAAGTATTACGTAAACTGTGTGAAAGGAAAAGTTTAAAAACAATAAAGACTGAGTACTGTCCTAGTTATATCCACATAATAATAAACGCTTATTTTGGCAAGGTTATTATTTTTACTCTCTCTAAATAATCGATTTTTAAAAAGTGTTTTGACACAGGTATTAACTCAAATACCGCGTGTTCTATTAGCGCAAAACTCGGTCAAAACTTTTAAAATTACTAAATATAAATAAAACTTCTCCTCCTAGTTATTTGTTACATTTTCTGTTTTTTTTGTTTTTCAGATTCACTAATTTTTTGAGCTTGATTTTATGGTGTTAATTTTTGGATCCCTTCAATCATTTTACAATTTTAATAACCTCAGCCACAAATCGCTAAATCTGATTTATAGTTAAATTTTATGGCCACTTGTTAAATTGTATTGTCAAGTATGTCACCATCGTAGAGGTTCCGGTTAAAAATTTGGTAACTGCACTCATATCGTGAGTCTTAATAGCTATTATTGAAACTTTCGAAACGAACTCATATTTCCTTTGTTTTTACCTTTGCTACGCAGAGTATTTTTAACTTATTATAAACTATAATTTTTATCTTTACCTTTTTGCTACCGGATTAAAACATACTTAAAAAGCTTAAAGTGTTTTTAATAAATTTCTAAATTAGCCGCTATTTTTTTCGCTTAACTTCACGAAACAATATCAAAACCGTAATCTTAAGATAGTTCTTAGTTTTCTTTATTTCTTTATCCTTTTTAGAACTCCTGCAGAAATTGGTTATTTTGATGTTTTCCTTTATCTTTTTTTTATTTACGGCATAAAAACCCTATAAACGACACTACCTTCCAAAAATTAATTATCATTTTTATTTGTAATTTAGAATTAGTTAAATAGATAATGTTCTTTTTTTAAGTAATAGTGTCAAAAAAACTTCTTTCCCACGTACTTCCTTTTTATGCAATAAAATATAGGCCTTAATTTTTTCTCTACTCCTTCGACTCCAATGCATTAGCGAAGATACGTTAAATCCGATGACACGCAGGATGCGCCCCATTAGGAGGTTATCTCTCCATAAAAATATTGAACTTAGAGATTGCATATCTACTCTTAAATAACTTGATTATCGCTTGCATCTTCAAATTATTTTGTAGCCACTAACTTACGAATTAAACGAATATTTTCAGCTAGATGTCCCTAATCAAAATAGCACTCTTGGAATTCTTACTCTAAGAGATTCCATAATATTTTTCTAATCGGTTATGAGTAGGCATCTTAAGGACTGATTTGCTTCAGTAAATCCCACTTGAACAAAATGTCTTGCCCTGATCGTGATGATGGTATCCTCATACATCCCTCGAAGGATAGAGTATTCCGACCGGATTTTAATGTAAATTCTGAATTTTATAATTGAAATTATATTATAATTAATGTGACCAACCAATTAAAGATTAAATGATTAATATATTTTTAAGGATCGACTAAATATAGATAAACTCGGAAACAAAGAGAATGTCATTATTTTCGGATCTATTTTTCTCGGATCACTTTATTCGCGATGTTTAGAATATCAGCCTTCGATCGTTAAAGGTTCTCCAATCAGTTCTGGGGGAAATTTTTACTAAGCTACTTAACTGTAATCACTACATCAGTCTATCACAAGTATTTGAGAGCCTGCCCGACCCAGGTTCAATTTTATCTGGCTTATTTCATTAAAAGAATCCGATTTTTATCAGAAAACCAGACCTCAGAAGCCCGAAGTTATGGGTAAAACCTTCTAGGACAATTAGAACGCCTATTTAAATCTCATCATAGATCCAAAACAAAAGTCGTTACAACTATTCACAATAAATTGCAAATATACTAAGAATATTTGCAAAACAAGGTCCTCAAGACCCCAACAATAAAAAGAAGCCAAGGACTTAGCTCGATATTTCCGTAAAGATAGTGATTAATATCATGGTTCTGGATAAAATTATTACTCAAGGAACCTGTTCCAAAACTAGACGTAATTAGTCAGAGTGCATCTGAACAGCTAATGATACTTACACCATAAAGGAGTATTATCTCTTTCAATTTCTACGCTAAACTATCAACTCTTTCTATGCAAAGCAGGCATATTCTCCGCTACTCAGTTTATAAACCTTCACCTGCAAAAAAAACACGTCTCATAAACAGGTAGTAAAAATCAGAGTTTTGGGTATTTTATAAATATCTTGACAATTGTTAGGCAATCCATTATTTAAAATAACTGTATTCTTGGAGGAAAACTCAACTTAAAAACCGTTTATAAAATATAATTAAGGTGGCCCATCTTGGGTATCTCTGCTAAATCCTGGTCTCGGTTTAATCAAGTCGGTCCGCTACTTTTAGGTCTGACCGCCTTTTTCGGGGTCTTCGCCCGTGGGCTGGTTAATATAAGTTTCGGTCTTCTGGCTCTCTGGGGACTTGTCTGGCTACTTAGTAGGCCCTGGCGGAATACCTCTGACGATACCCTCTTTCCCCCGCCTCTTCCCCAGCGATGGCTAGCTGGGATTACCATTTATAGCGCCGTAATCCTTTTGACGATCGTAAGCGGCCAAGATTGGTCTCGGGGTCTACGCTATTTGAGCGTAATTCTATATCTTTTAGCGACTCTACCCCTAGCCTGGTTAGCTTTTAGTCAAAACCAGCATATCTTAAAATGGTTGCCCTTTTTATATGGTATCGGATTGATGGTAACGGCTTTATTAACTTCTCGAGAGGCCGGTTACAGCCTGACTTGTCTACGAGCCAAAGCCCATTTAGGGATTATTGAACTGACGGCTGTTTTAGCCCAACTAACTCCTTTAATGCTAGCCGCCCTACTACGATCCTTCATCGCTAAGCGTTGGGGTGAGACCGCCTTTTTTTTACTGGCCTTACTGGCTTCAGCGGTAGCCATTTTACATAATTGCAGCCGGATAACAATGTTGACGACCCCGCTATTATCCCTCTTGATTCTCTGGGTTTACCGACGTACTTTTACCCGGGCGACCCTACTGGGGTTGATGCTTCTAGCCGTTATAGTTTTCGCGGTCTTTTTTTTAAATCCAGGGGTAATCTCCAGATTCCTAGAAATATTTGAAGGGCATTCTAACTACAATAACTTCCTACGTCTATCGGCCTGGAAACACGGCTGGGCTATTTTCAAAGAACATCCCTTACTAGGCATTGGCCCAGCGGCTGTCCCAAGCTTCCTACCTGAAACAATAGGTTACTACCATACCCACCAACTTTTTATCAATATTCTAGCAGAAAGTGGGGTGGTGGGCTTGGTGGCTTTTCTAGCCCTACATGCGAGCGCCTTCACTTTAATTTGGCCTCACCGCCATAGCCCTGATCCAGAAACCTTTTTTTGGGTGTGGGCCGCGATGATTGTCAACTTACAATTACTACTCAATGGACTGGTCGACCAAATCTTCACCCTTAAACCCATGATGTATATTTACTGGATAATCACAGCGGCCGCGCTTTGGCAAGTCAGAGCCAGGCGTCACCTTTCGCAAAGATAAAAATACGCCCCTTCCTCTCCTACTTTTCACCCGAATCGTCTGCAATAGAAATAAGTTAATCTATATCCGAGATAACTATTTACGAAACATATTTTTTTTGCAGGTGAAAATTTATAAATTGAATAATTAAGGGTGTACACGCTTTGTGTAAAAAGAGTTAATCGTCTGGCGTAAAAATTAAAAGAGGGAATACTTCCTCATAGCTCAAGTAGCATTAACCATCTAAGCACGCTTTAACCAATTACATCCGATTTCGAAACGAGTTCCCTAAATTATGGCTCTATCCAAAACAACAAAACGGATGGCTTGCTTAGCTAATTTATATAAAATACCATCTTTACGAAAATACCTAACTAAGTTCTCGACTTCTTTTGCCGCCAAAGCCTTGAGGGCTTCGTTTAATAAACATTCTCCATATTTTTATAATTTGTCATGAGTAGTTGTATCGGCTTTCCTTATAAATCGATAATTAAACCGAAACAGGCGTCGTAATCGTCCCAGAAGCTTTAACCCGTAACTTCGAACTTCTAAGTTCTGATTTTCTGATAAAAAAGCGTGTACCCATAATGAAATAAACCAGATAGACTTAAGTCTAGGTTAGGCGATCTTTCAAATACCTAATGATAAACTAAATAATAATTACATCCAAGTAATCCAGCAAATTTTTCCCAAAAACTAATCGGAAATTCTCTAACGATCGATAAGCTAATATTCTAAACATCATAAATAAATCAACATAGAAAACCTAGTTCCAAAAATGATAACCCTTTTCTTCATGTCTAGTCTTATCTATATTTAACAAAGGCTATTCGGACAGAGCATTCAAGATCTCTTTATAAGGAGCCTTTAAAGCAGCGAAGACTTTCTTTAAGGCAATCGATCCTCAAAAATATTAAACTAGGCATTAATTTAAGCATAGTAAATTATATTGACATAAAACGCAGTCAAAAGTCTTAAACTCATCAACTACAAGTAAAGCTTCACTTCCCTCATCTATCTCATAATGTTAAACGCAGTGATAGTCGTAAAGACGTTAATTTCATTTCCTAAGGTTTCTTTCAAGAAATCTCGAAACATTCGAAACTCTGCTTTAAGATCTCTAAAGATCAAGTTAAAGGCTTCAAAAGTAGGAATATTATTTTTACAATATATAGATAGAAAGAGGGAGGGCTTCTAATGTGGTAGAATATTTCCGCTTTTATACATCGTCTTCTTTAATAGTAGTAAGTTCCCTTAAATGGTGTGTGTTGTAGAAAGCGTGGATCTTTTCGGTGATTAACGAGAATTCAGGCTCTGTACTCAATAATAACGATAAAGATTTTATTTTCAAAAATCTGGCAGCTTACATATCCTTATTTACGCTAAACTCATTTTGGTAATTTAGAATGGTTCCTTTCCAATATTTCGATATAATCTAACTAGTCTACTAGTTCAAGAGCTTTACCTCGAGTCCTGGTTGAGCGCCTTAATGATGTTAGTTTTTAACTGCAACTACCGGGTTGCAGTCATTTTTGACAAACTTCTTGTGATTTGTGTCTTTGAAAATCATAAAAGCTAACTATCTTCATGTTCTAAAAATAATATCCTACAGATTTTTCAGATAAAAGTGGTCCTGTAGTAACCGGAGACGCATTCAAACAGATGGTCCTACTTTTAACCTATCAACCATCCGATAGCAAATTTTAACTGGGTTATAAAAGTATGATAAGAACATTTTAAAATAGTCATCCCTTCATTAAGTCCTTTTTCGCAAAATCGTGTCAACCAGTTTTTTGATTAGTTTTATACAGTTTTTAGTCTACAACTAAATATTTACGAATACATAACGCTTCTCGGAGATATCAACGCCTTCAAACAACACATGTTCGCTTTCGCTCTTCGTAACGATTACGAAATCTATTAACACACTATTCTTTTGAGCGATGGGGCTACTTAAATCAAAAATATAAAGGGAAAACTATTCCCAAACGCCCAACAGAGCCTCAATTTTTTCTACTTGTTCGAAAAGGCCTTATTTTTCGCTAAGACTCTATCCCGTAATGATGATTCTAAATGATTGGACCTTAAAAATATATTAGTCACCTAATTTTTAATTAATCGTATTAATTATAGTATAATTTCGACCATAAAGTCCGAAGTTTACCTTAAAACCCAGTCGAAATACTCTCTTGTTCGAGGGATGTATGAGAACACCATCGCTACAGTTAAAGCTAGGTGTTTTATTCAAAGAAGATTTAATTGGAATAAAGTACTCCTCAAGATACTTACTTACGACTAACCAGAAAAATATCATGAAAATTCTTAGAGCAAGAGCTTTAAGAAAAGCTATTCTAATCAGGGATATCCAATCAAAAATATTCGTTTAATATGTGAAACGTTGTTTATAAAACAACTTGAAGGTTTGTGAAATGATCAAATTGTTTAAGAATGGATCTGCACTCCCCACTTTCAATATTTTTGTTGAAAGATAGTCTTTCAATAGAAAAGCACCTTACGCATCATTATAAAACTCACAACACTTGAATTAGTGTTTATTTTAAACACTTTTTAAGGATCGTCTAGGTACTGCCCCTAGACCGAATAGACTATATAAACTTATAAAAGTTAACCGAATCGCAATAATCTTGAGTAAGATAAGGGGCCTCAATAAAAATCAGCTGGCTAAGAAATAAGTTCAACCTGATTGAATACCTGAAAAATAATAAAGACATCTTTATTACGCTTCATTTTAAGAAAAGGTTAGCCTATCAATAGCAGAACCATTGAAAACGGAAACAGAACCGTACTTCAGCAACGTTTAAAGCAATCTGGGATGCATTGGAATATTGAAAGTGCCAACACCTCTTAATCTTAATGTCCAAAGCCAAGAGTGGTTTTTGGAGACGAAATATTGAAGAGACTCTCTTTAGACGTTACAAGCCTAAAGAGGTTATATGAACTAAAGAACAAAAGTGATTATTTTTTTGTACACCTGTTAATTGTTTTGTTTTGTTACGATTTTATTATTGATAATTGAGACTAAAAAGATTATACTAAAATATTATATTCATTGTTGCGAGGCTTGGACTATCTAAAGGAATCATATAAAATAGCTGACGGGGAGACCTGAAAAAATCGGCTCTGGAGTCAGAGTTACAAAAATTTCTTGTTATTACCGGAAAGGGGGCTGTTTATGCAGATTATCTTCATTACCCCGGAAGCCGTTCCCTTTTCCCGGGTAGGTGGTTTAGCTGATGTATCGTTCCATTTGCCTCGGGCTCTAGCTAACCAAGGTCATCAGGTTACGGTGGTGGTACCTAAACACCGAAACATGACCCCCCAAAAATTTACGGAAATTCCCGAATGGCGTTCCGAAATTGATCTATCCCTATCCCGACCAATAGCTCATTTCTATCGCGGGGATACAGGCGAGGCCCACCAGGCGGTACTAGTTGGTTTTGATGAACTTTTCGACCGACCTGGAGTTTACGGCAACGAATTCGGCGACTACGACGACAACGCTGAACGCTTCATTTTCTTTTCCCGGGCGGCCTTGTTAGCCGCCAGCAAACTGGCCAACCCGGATCAGGAAGTCATTATTCATTGCCACGACTGGCCGACGGGGTTGGTACCGATGTGCCTTAAGCACTGGCGCGCTTCGTACCCAAACTTAAAAAAGGCCGGCACGGTTTTCACCTATCACAATCTAGCCAATCAAGGCCTTTTTCTAAATTATGACTTCGTCATGACCGGGTTAGACTGGAGCCTTTTCACCTATGAGGGACTAGAATTTCACGGTCAGATGAATTTAACCAAGGCGGGTTTACTGGCGGCTGATTTAATCACCACCGTCAGCCGAAAGTATGCCAAGGAAACTCTAACTCCAACCTTTGGTCTAGGGCTGGAGGGCGTTCTACAAACCCGACAGGATTACATTATTCCGATTCAAAACGGGGTTGATTACGCTACGTGGAATCCGGCTACCGACCCCCATATTATTGCTAACTATTCCGCCGATAACTTGAGGGGCAAGGCCGAGTGCCGCCGGAATCTGGCGAAAATTTTTGGTTTTACTAATCTTGATTTATCCATGGTCTCTATGACCTGTCGCCTCTTACCCCGCAAAGGTCTTGATATAACGATCACGGCTCTCGAAGATATGATGAATCTACCTATCAACCTAGCCATCATGGGTTTGGGCGAAACCCATTATCAGGATTATCTAACTGAGGCCACTGAGCGCTGGCCGGGCCGCCTAAGTTATAAAAAGGTTAACTCTCTTAAACTAATTCATAATATTCTGGCCGGTTCGGATATCTTCATTATGCCATCACGCTTTGAACCCTACGGGCTTGAGCAACTCTACGCTCTTCGTTACGGAGCGGTACCGGTAGTGCATAGTACTGGCGGACTAGACGATACGGTACTTGATTTAGCCACTAACCCCGGTGAGGGCACCGGCTATAAGTTTAACAGCTATTCAGCGGAAGCATTTCTGGAGGCTCTGGCTCGGGCAATCCGAGATTTCAACGATAAACACCCCTGGGCTGAAACCATGCGCCGGGGTATGAACCTTAATTATTCCTGGGATATTTCCGCCTCCTGCTATCTCGACGTCTACCGCCAGGTTCTTAAAATAGCCGAAAAGCGCGATTAACCTATGCCTTTTTCATCTCAAACCGATCTAACCACCATTTTAGCTAAACTGATAAAACTTTCCAATTCTAACACTCAGTACGAATTTAAAGTCAACAGTTTTTTAAATATTATAACCTGGGAGCTAAACTTTGAAGCAGCTATTTTACTGACGCTGAATCGCGAACGTCACCAACTGATGCCCTTGTGGCAGACCGACCTCGCCTGGCCTCGTTTAGATCCCATTCCACTTCATAATAATTTAGCCGGACGCTGTCTGACCAGCCGAAAGACCCTCCTAGCCGATTCAGCTGATATCGAAACCCTGCCCCGCGACTGGGCCGCCTTCGCTGAACCTTTCAAAAACTGCCTATTAGTCACCCCTTTAGAAGACGACAAAACAACCTACGGAGTTTTAATGCTCCTGAGGCACGAATTTAGAGAACTGGATCCAACTCAAGCTCTTTTACTGGAGGCGGTAACCACCGAACTAACCATAGCCTTCAAAAATTTTCAACTGGCCACCGATACCCGCAAACGTCTAAGCGCTTTAAATGTTCTGAGCGATTTGGGCCGTACTCTGTCTTCCACCATTGATACAGAAAAAATTATGATTATGATCCCCCAGATAGCCACAGGCATTTTCCTAGCCGATGGCTGTACGGTAAACATTTTAGATGAAACAGGTCAGTTTCTGACTCTTTCGTCACAATATGGTCTTATCCCCCAGGCCTACAACTTCGACCGCTACCACTCCTCCAAAATGCTGCCAGCCTCGGTGGCCTCGGCCCTTTCGCGCAAAACTAGCTTTAGCGGCTATCTGAGGGACGATCTCCAAGCCATGGAACTTTCAGAAACTGAAATGAACGGTACTATCATCAGTTGTCCTTTAAGTTTTCAGGGACCTCACCAGGGCAGCATCTCTCTTTTTAATAAACTCGGCGGCCAAGGAGTTCAGGCCACCATCGCCCCCCATCTCTTTGACCGCGACGATCTGGAACTATTATTTTCTATGAATAATATGATCTCCGGGGTGCTGGAAAACGCTATAACTTTCAAAAAAGTAGAAACTCTGGCACGTAGTAACGAAAAGATGGTCTCTCAGCTATCCGTCCTCTATGATATTTCTAGCGCCATGATGACCACAGTACATTATGATGAACTAGTCTGGATCATAACCCGTTCTCTCACCGACCAGCGAGGTCTAGGTTTTGATCAGGTTCTGATTCTACTTCTAGAAGAAAAAACTGAGGAGCAGGACCCCGCTTTATTTAGTTCTGCTTTTTGGTCTACTAAACGCGGGCTCGATAATTTTTCCGACTGCGAATTAAGCCTGGTGGATATTTTAAAAACCCCCTCCAAAGAAGAGTCCGTCCAAATGCTGACGCATGGCCAGGAAATGGGAATTAAAATTCCGGTTTTCCCCGATAACCCCATAATTATTTCTCGGGCTTTAACTGAAAAAAAAGCCATGCTGGGCTCCCGAATTTTCGATATGGAATATAATGTAGATCTGAAGGATTTCGGCCTTAAAACTTATGCCGTTGTGCCCATGGTCGCTAAAAATCGCGAGGTAGGAGTTATCGCCGTGGATCGTTCCCTCAGCGACGGTCCTATAACTCTGGATAGTCTGCGCGATTTAGCTATGCTGGCTAACCAGGCAGGTCTAGCGATTGAAAACGCCTGCCTCTATGATGACCTAGAACAAGCCAACCGAACCCTGAGTCAGGTGCGAGAGCGCCTGATTGATGTAGAAAAAGCCGCCGCCCAAGGAGAAATGGGCGCCCACCTAGCCCATGAGGTGCGCAATCCCTTAGTCTCCATAGGCGGCTTTACCCAGCGACTTCTGAAAAAAATATCCGAAAATGATCCTCTACGTAAGTATGCAGAAGTAATCTGGGAAGAGGTTTCGCGGGTCAACAAGGTTCTGAATAATGTTTTGGATTATTCCCGCAATGAGAAAGGCCGAGTACGGGAATTTAAGCTTGAGGTTAAAGTGCTGGAAACTATAGCTACACTAAAGCACGAACTGGAACGAAAAAAATTGACTCTAGAAACTGAAATAGAACCGAATCTACCTAAAGTTTCCGCTGACGACAGCCAAATTATGCACATTGTCCTGAACATTTTTTATAACGCCGCTCAGGCTATGGGACCAGGGGGGGGTAAAATCTATCTGCGGCTTTTTAAGAACAAAGAGGGCGACGAAAACTATGTGGCCTGCGAAATAACCGATACCGGCCCCGGTATCCCCGATAATATTCTGCCGAATATTTTTAACGCTTTTTTCACTTCAAAAAGCGATGGGACGGGTCTGGGATTATCCATAGTCAAGAAAATAGTCGATCGTTATCACGGCTTCATCTGGGTCGTTAATCATCCACCTCACCTCCCGAACAGCGGGGCCTCATTCATTTTTATGCTCCCAGCTGTTCAGACCGGTTCTTTAAGGCTTTAGCCGAGAAGGCCACCTCTCTTCTTATGCTCTCTATAAGTTTTAACTAGATTATCCACAACTATCGGGGCCTTTTGTTTATCTTACTTTCCCTAACCGAGTATATTATCGCTTAATACCTGTAGCTTTGAAGATTCGACCGCTCTTTCATACTTAAGCGCCTGGTTCACCTTATTTTTATCGTCTTTAACTTCGGTTGGTTCTGCACCATAACATTCTATATTACGACTGATCGGTCGGAGCTGCCCAGTCCTTATTGGTAAGTAAGCCCTATATCCCCTGGCAGATCGTTTATTTTTTTCTAATTCTACACCTGGTCACTGCAGCCTACCTCCTGAATCGAGTTGGCAAGTAACGACCACCTCAACCACCGGCAAGCTTCCCCAAAACTTCAGACCTAATGGCGAGATTTGCTAAAAATGACGGGACAACGGGCGGAGCTTTAGGGTCTTCTAGGTTCAAACCGGTTACTGCGTTTATCACCAAAACCACCTAAAGCTAATGCGGCGCCTGACCCTAACTATACCAAATCTTCCGCCTAGCCTAAACAGCTTTCTTATCGCCTATTTTCCCAATATCTATGTGGGGTTGTGGACCAGACAAGAGGGACTGGAACGGACGATAACTCTAGCTACGACTAAACCCTCCTATCTAGTCGATTTTTACCATTATTTTACTAGACCAGAATCCAGAATCTAATTAAATTTATCGTAAACCATTGAACTACTTAAATTAGACTCCTTACGACATTTAGAGTATTTTGGGCAATTACAATAATTATATCAGGCCCAAATGCATCGCTAAGCTTCTAGATAGTCAAAGCCTGACCATGCTAGTCAACAAAAGAGTTAATCTTCCGTCTCTACCACTGGCTCTAACTAGACTAAACGACCGGGGTGTCCGCCCCACCGTTCCTAACTTAGTCTCGGCCTACCCTCCATGGCTACACAAAGAAAGATCCCAATATTCTAGGTTTCAACCTGCTTCAAACCCGATCCCTGGGCCGAGAGATTTCACTATTCTTTTAAACCATCGGCCCGAAAGTTTCACCAGCCACCACAATTAAACCGACCCCAGCTTCGTCAATTCGAACTAATTTAACAGCCACACTTAAAGCTAAAAGATTAAATTAGAAGGTTATTCCATTAATAATTTTGATATTTTTATAAATTTTATTACCTAAAGTAATGAATTCTATCATTACCTTAATAGCGTTATTCATAGAAACTTTGACTTTATTAACGACGAATCGTAACTTGCTTATCCAACGACTAGCCTCTATGACGTTATCAGAATTATATTTAATCATGAAAAAGAGTTCTTCCAAAGCAATGCTGTTTTCTTCTAGGTTGGCGGCCTTTTCAGTCACCACTTCGGTCAAGGATTTGGCAAAATTAGATAATTAGCAGGAAGTATTGTCAATTTCATTAGTCCCTCAGTTAAAGGGTAATAACCTGGCTGGCGAAGATAGTGGTACTTCTGACTTATGAAAAAAATCAGAATTATGCTAACGGCCATAATTATATGATGGTATTAATAAATATTGTCAGCAGGACCTACCTGATGGTCATAATGGAGTTGGATTAGAGCTCCTCCGTAGTGTAGGCCAAAACTTTAGCACTCAGAGTGATTTTATTCATATAAATATTTCAGTTAACGTTAGCTTTGGCGCTAACCATAGTCTCAGCGCTAACAACAATGATAATTTATCAGCATTTATTAAAAAATAATGCTTTTAAGCGCTCTTTCCTTGACTTCGTCGGTTTAGCCGGTTTGGTCTATGACCTTCATCTCACTAATGACTTTATCTATGACATCCTCAAAAAAAATTAAGCTTTTCTAACCGCTCAGCAAAAAAACCGACTGAGTAGGACGAAAGAGTAATCAAAATCGTCTCGGATTATCTGGATCTAGCTCAGTTAATAAGTGTTTACTCTAACAAACTACTGTTACTATTACTTAATCCTATAATTCTAATTTTATTTGTAGCTTTACCTACCCCCTACTTAACCACATTAATTTAAACAACACTATCTTCGTGCAATTTAGCTAGAGTATAGTAATGAGGTGGGATATCATTTTGTAAAGTCGGCATCTCTAAGGCGAATTCCTTATATATAACGTAGTTGCATTCAATACCCTTAGTTAGGACCTCCGGAATATTGAGAATAGTGGCTTCTGTTCTCTAATATTAATCTCAATGATGTTAATATTATTAGAGGAGTTGACTATATAAACACGGGCGCGTTTATAGATGATAGATTTGTTGTTTGGGTCAGCGACGTAAGTCTTTATTTCAGCCAACTATACTACCATATTGTATTTTAAATCATTACCACCCTCTATAATAGTCATAATAACTTCCAGCATCCGAGTTGAATTATTCATCATCAGCAGCATGAAAATATAAACTATAACGACTAAAAAAACAAATACTATACCAGCTAAAAAGAAGCTTATATTAATCTTTGTCTCCAGCTTTATAATAAACTATTTTTTTGATAAACGTGCTTATAGTTTAAGGATATATTATGGACTGTTTAAATTTAAACTAAGTTTTAAGATAGCATATTTGTTAATAATTCTACAAATAAAAACATATTTTTTTAGTTTATATATAAGTTTTAGTTTTCTTATTTAAATAATTAAATAAATTAAATAGAGACAGCCATCTTCGATTTTTTCAAAGCTTAAAAGAGGCCGGTTCCAACCAAATCTTGGGATTCGGAAGATCGGAATAGAGATATTGAAAAAAAAACCTACTTCCTATATAATAATTTAAATTTAAATTTTCGAAAGCATCGGAGATTTAGTCATGATCGTAGGCCTGGGGATTTTTATCCGCAAAATTAAAAAAGTTGAATTAATAGAAAAAACTATTTATTCCAACATGTAACCAGAAAAATCCGCCTAATTCCGTCGTTGTTTAAGATACCGGAAGCCACACTTGGAACAGCCGAACCAACAAAGTCAGCCGAGTCAGGGACGTCGGCGCCTTCGGCCTCTTTTATTTTATACACAGCGACTGACTATACATTCTTAAAGCTACAGCTTCTCTGACACAGACCTAGCGTAACCGCTTCGTCGCCCGACGTGTCGCCCCCCAAAATTATTTATTAAATAAATAATCTCAGATAAATGGATCACCATGATTAAATCGACGTTATTTATGTTCCAATTTTTATTTATTAGTCTGATTTTAGCTGGCCAGATCGCGAAGGCCGATCCCCTGGCGGATGAGGACATGCTGCCGACCGCCATAATATATCCCGGTGAAACACCCGGATATATTATGGTAGTGGATAAAGCTAACCAAATGCTTTATCTTTACTTCCACGATGCGGCCGGCCAGATTACCCTTGAACGGATCATACCTTGTTCCACCGGTGAAGAATCAGGTGATAAAATGACGGAGGGTGACCGGAAAACGCCCAATGGTTTTTATATATTCAACCAAAAACTACTACCCCGCGAACTTGCACCCATTTACGGCATCCTGGCTTACCCTACCGACTATCCCAATTTCTGGGACCGCCACTTGGGCCGGGGAGGCTACGGTATCTGGCTACACGGCATCAATAAACTCCTCACTGATTATGATTCTAACGGCTGTATTGAACTAGAAAATGCCGATCTCACCAAGCTGGAAAACCTGATTAAACTATTCGATACCCCTATAATAATTTATGAAACTCTGCTTCTAGCGCCGGTAGCCTCTCTTCAGCAAGAGGCCATTAAAGTACGTGAATTTGTTGAATCCTGGCGTCGGTCTTGGGAAAATAAAGATCACACGGCTTATCAAGAAAAATATTCCCCCGACTTTGTCAACTCCGACAGCCGCTCTTTCGCCGCCTGGATGACTCATAAAAAAAATGTGGCCACCAATTACAAAACTATTAAAGTAGAGATCAAAAATCTACGTATTTATCGCCACCGAGATATCATTACGGTCGTTTTTGAGCAAAATTACAGGGGTGATAAACACTTTACTTCCATGGGCCTGAAGCAGCTTTACCTAGAGGAAAGCGACGGCAGCTACCGAATCGTCGGCGAAGATTTTAAATCCAATCCCGTCTCTAAAACTACCAAATGGCTGACAGCTAAAGAAAAAGAGTTGGGTCTAACCACCCCCTCCTTGACCGCGACCGTAATTAAGCCTGAACCTGAGGGCAACCGGGCGGCGACTGAAGCTCGAATCGCGGCTGAAAACCAGACCACTGTCGAAACTAAGCTAACACCTATAAATATTTCTGAAGAATTGCCAGCCACCGATTCTGCCATTCCAACTAAAGAAGAGATCAGAGCCCTGTCAGCGGCAACTAAGGTCCAGACCGAAACGAAGACTAATGTTGAAGCGGAAGTCCGGACCCAGACTCAAGTTAAAACGGACCGTAAAGCCCAGCAAAAAGAGTTAGTCACTCTAGTGGAGCAATGGGCGGCAGCCTGGGCCGGAAAGGATCTAACAAACTACTTTCAATTCTATCACCCCGAATTTCAAATTCCGGCTAAAAGTATGGATTTAAAAATTTTTAAAGCACATCGAGCTAAACTTATTCAGAAAGCTAAGGTTATTACGGTACAAATCTCCGGTTTTGTAATCGAAATCAAAGACGAGGTGGCCCGAGTGGAATTCCAACAGAATTACCGCTCTGACCTCCTTCAAGATCGCGGCCGTAAAACCCTTGTTTTTAAGAAAACTAAACAAAATTGGCGAATAATTTCCGAGACCTGGAAAACTAATTGATAGCAACCAAACTAAAGCAAATAAGATATAATAAACAGCGCATAAAAGCAAGAATAATGTACTTTAGAACTGCTTGAATCTTATAACCCTGCACCCTAGGGGCGAGGTAACGTATCTTTTGATTTCGCCTTTGATTTTATTTTTATCCATTGTTTTTACCCTTATTTTCATCGGGACGACTATTGTGACGGTGAATCTATATTACAATCTCTATTTGGATTTCAGAGAACTAAAGGCGACCTATTAAAAAACAGAGGCGAAACTGACCCAGTTGAAAAATCTTTACTACTATCAATCTTCATTAACCAACGACTATACTAACCATCTGGACGAACTGAACTGACGCTTGAAGTTTTGTTCAATAAAAATGCTCTGTTATAAGTGAATAAAGCTACCTTACGAAATAAAATTACCAAACTGGAAACTAAACTAATTAGAGTCCAAAAGAAATTCAGCAACTCATCAAAGCCGCTATTGTCTAATAGTACTAATCTCTATCAACAAAAGAAGCGCGGTAAAAAGCGTAAACTAGAAGCGTACCCAAGACATGGGCTCAATTTCCGTACGCCTTTTATCCTCGAAGAACTTAATTAAATCAGAATTTTATCCCAGAGCCAAAAACATGCGGTTGCGATAGATCGTACAACAACAAATTGAACTAATCACCAAAACCCAGAAATTTACTGAATATCGTAGAACCGCCTACAGTTACAACCGTTGTGGAAAGATTTATCGTAGTTAGATACCTCTGAAGTCATTAGAACTTGGTTCTCATAGACCCTAATTTAGTTAACTATCTCATTTTTTTAAAAAGTAAGTCCCATACCTCGTATTCATCTTTGTAATCTTTTGTAGCTGAAGTAGTGGAATGTCTTGTCAGTCACGAAGAAATAGCTAATACTTTAAAGAAAGCTTCTGCTGCTTTAAAAGCTTCTTATAAAAAAATTTGGGTGTTCTACCCGAACAACCTTTATTAAATATAGATGAACCTATTTTGGGGAAAAACTTGCCGAGTTACTCGGTTGTGACTACTGCTCACCCTATCATAAGTATTTTAAAAACTATCCGTTCTAGACTCAATTCTATCTAGGTTATTCCATTAGCGACATTCGCTTTTTTATCAGAAAATCAGAACTCGGAACCCTGAAATTATGGGTTAAAGCTTCTGGAACGATTGCAACGCCTGTTTCGGTTTCATCACCGATTTAGAACATAAGCCGATACAACTATCCACAATAAATTATAAAAATACTGAGAACGTTTATGAGCCGAGGCCCTCAAAGCCCCAGCAGTAAAAAAACTAAGAGCTTGGCCAGGTATTCCCGCAAAAATGATAACTCGTATCTACACTTCGTCATCAACCTGAAAATTAAACCTACCAATAACTTGGCCGAACAACCCATTTATTTTGTGGTTCTAGATAGAACTGTAACTCAGGGACCCTGTTTCAAAACTAGATATAACTGGTTAAAGCATATCTAGACGACAACCCCCTCGCAACATGAGAAGGTACTTCCTCTTCCAATTTTTGCGCTAGGTCATCAAATCTTTCTATATAAAGCAAGCACATCTTCATTACTCAGTTTATAAGCTTTTACCTACAAAAAAACACGTCTCGTGAACGGTTACGATTTTTTAAGTCCCTCGCCCCGGCCGCCAATAAAAACATTGATCACGACTCTATCACCTGGGTCGCCGTATACTACGACTATTGGGGATCAAGGTCTTAGGCTGGATCGGGAATAAAAATAGGCACTTCAGGTATTGTCGGTAAAAATCTTGTCTTTATCTTCCAGAGAATAACCAAGAGCCAAAATTATTTTCCGCATGGTCTCCATACGACAGCTCTTACCGTTTTCAATCCGATCTATGGTCAAGGGTGAGACACCCGCTTTTCGGGCCAGTTCAGCTTTACTCATTAAAAGCTGTTCCCTGATCAACTTTAGAGAGTTATGGGCCAATTTAATTACCTCATTTTAATACAAGGACACTACCGACCTTTTCGGCCTATAAGCCTAAAGTCTCGTTCCCTGGCAACGATCCCGAGCGCCACGATGCGGGAAAAAACTCCTGAAATAACTCAGCTGACCGATTATCATAAACCTGTAAAATGAACCAGTCAGTACCTCGTAACCGCTCGCTGACCGGGGGAAGCCCACGGTCGGCCTTGCAACCCGACCCTTTGAATAGACCGGAATATATTAACCCAGGCAGGAAACGAAAAGCCCAAAATTTCTAATTTTCCAACCATAGTGATACTATTTCAACACTTTCAAACGATATTGTCAAGCTAATTATATTAATTATACATAAAATTTAATAACTTACTTAATATAGGGGTCATACGGCCTCTAACCCACCAGATATTGAATATTGAATCAACTCCCGACCGTAGAGGTCGAACCTTCTCCAAGCTTAAAGAATACCCAGCTCCCGGCCAGAAAATTAAAGCCATCTTAGTTAAGATGGTACTCGACGCTAATTGATTTAGGTACTTATAAACAGATATACAACTAAAAAATTTTTTATTCTTGGAAATAGCCAAAAAATTTAAGTTTCAATCTTTTTGTATTTGCGATACTATTAAAAAATAATAGTTGTCTCATAGGAAATCAAGTAATCAGAATAATGCTATTCAAATATCCAAATAAAACACATCTCCCCACATTATGAAGATCAAAAATATGCTCTTATAGTACAAATTGTTAAATTAGAAGTAACTAACCGACTAAAAGAAACAAAATACTTTAAAAAACAACTCCTTTTAACCCTACAATAGCCGAAGCCATAAAAATGCTAGCCATTAAATATATGCTATCCATAGATTTGAACTTATACGAGACAATAGAAAGCTAGCAAGAATACCCCATTAAATCTTAAATAAGAAGAAACTCTTACGATATTTATTATTAAATAATGAAAAGGACTGAACAGCGCAAGCTAATTAAAATAAGAGTAGATAACAAAAATACAAGGCTAACTTTATTACCACCCAAAAGAAAAATATCACCAGTTTGATAAAAATCATCAAAACGAACGATCCTAAATTATTTATTTTAACTTATACAACCTTCAATAAAACGGAATTAACCTTTGTAAAACAATCCATTCCGAAAATTAGCGAAGAATAACTAGCCACCGTAATTGAAAGTGCCAGTGCGGTTACCAAATCGCTAAAAAAACGCTAATAGTGTTTATTAGTTTAGAAGATAACTCAACCAAATATGCAAAATTAGTTAAACTATATGTCTATAAAAATATTCTGCTAAAGCCTTAAATGACAAGCTTAATACCATATTTATAATATTATATAGGTAAAAAGTTAGGCTCAGTAAAAAAAATAACTCCCATAAAAGGTATTAATTTATCTAAATTTAAAATCGCTTCACTAAAGCGTGATGTTATGAATAATTTTATAAAATAATCTATTCCAATTACTGTAAGTGTAATTGAGTTTTGCTTGATAAATAACGCTATCGATTAAGAAGAGCTCGTAAAATTTAATTCAAAGAAGCGCTGAATAAAAGCAGTCCGGCGGCCAGTTTTATCTGGCTCGGCCAGCCAGATAAAACGCTTTAAAAAAGGAGTTCTAAAGTGCCAGAAATCCTACCTTTAAAATGCGCCCTAATCATCTCCGCCTCGGATTCCGGCGGAGGGGCCGGCCTTGAAGCTGATCTTAAGACCCTATCCGCTCACGGCGTTTTTGGCTGCTGCGTCGTCAGCGCTGTGACGGCACAGAATTCTCTAACCGTCACAGCTATGGAATGCCTCTCCCCGACCCTAGTTACGGCCCAGCTTAAAGCCGTGGCGGATGACTTTCCGATTGCGGCTATCAAAATAGGTCTTTTAGGCAGCGTCGCTAATACCCTAGCAGTAGCGGACTTTTTAGCGGCCTTCTTCTCCCTCATCCCTACGGTGATTGATCCAGTCATGGTCAGTGCCCAGGGTTATAACTTTTTACCACCTGAAGCCATGGCGGCCTTGCGGCAGCTTCTACCCCTAGCCACGATCGCCACCCCAAATATCCCGGAAGCTGGGGCTCTTTGTGGGGGTCGTACCCTGCAGACACCCACCGAACAGGCTGCCGCCGCGCGGGAGCTTCTAGTCCAAACCAAGGCCAAAAATATTCTAGTTAAAGGTGGCCACGGCCAGAGCCAAGGAGCCGACGATTTCCTAGCCGGAGCGATCGGCGAAATATGGTTTCCCGGTGAACGGGTAAAGACACTTAACACCCATGGTACGGGCTGCACCCTATCTTCGGCTATCTGCGCCAACCTGGCTCTAGGGTTAGAACTACCCCAAGCTATTAGCCTGGCCAAAGATTACGTCACCCAAGGATTACACCAAAGTTTTCAGCCGGGGCATGGCCCAGGACCCCTGAACCATTTCCATACCTATTATCGCTATCAATAAGCCGTCGTCTAAAAAACTCTCCCTATGCTGCCGATTCAACCCCCAGACCCCGGCCTTATTCTAGTCGACGGCCCTTTTCTCCCGCCTCGCGGTCCTACCTCGAGCAACTTCTGGCGGCTGAATCTAATAGCCCTACCTCTAGCCCTAACTATATTTTCAGGCCCAAGCTCGCTAACGGCCTTCACTTGGCGCGGGCCGGCCCTCCTGGCTGGCGCCGCAGCCGGTACCTTTGTCCTAGCCGCTCCCGGCCGCCGCCGGCGGGCCTTAATCAATCTAGACTGGCTAGTAAGCGCCGTCTTAGGTGGCCTAATGCTGACCCCGCCGACAAGCGGCCTCACGGCCCTGTTAAGCGGACTCGGCCTGGGGGCCGTTGCCGGAGCCCTATCAGCCTGGCCTCGCTCAGCCCCACTTTTGGCGGCCCCCGGCCTCATTCCCTTAATTGTTCTAGGCCTAGGTCTTTTAACCGCCCATTTCACAGGACCCCCCAACTGCGCCTGGGGGCTACCCACCTGGCCTTTTACCGCCGCCCTCCTGGCCGCCACCCCCGGTCTTTTAGCTGGCGGCTACCAAAAAATATATGTCCTCACCTGGCCTTGGTTGATAGCGGCTGCTATTCTAGCTTGGCCCCAGCTAACCCCACCTTTCGACTCCGGCCGCCTAAACGCTATCTTAATGCCCACACTATTTATAATACTCCCTCTGGCCCAATCCCGCCAGGAGCTACTTTACGGCGTCCTAACGGCCCTAGTCTGGGGGAACATTGATCCTATTCCCAGTCTACCATCTAACCTAGCCCAAGCTCTTCCGGCTTTCGGTGTAACCCTAACTTTTGGTCTAAGTCAAGTCTTTTGGCGACGGCACAGGCAAAATAAAACTAAGTGGTCGAAAAACAAACAGCTAAATCCAACCCCGACCCTAAACCTAACCTCAGCCAAAGCCCGTTTAAATTGCGCCGGGCCCCTCAGCCCTCCGCTGGCTACTTGGTCAGGTCCGCCGAGCTGCCGACTAGCGGCAGCCCATGATACTGGTCCCCGCCTATGCCCTTACGGCTGCCTGGGTTATGGTGACTGCCAAACGACCTGCCCTCACGGAGCTATAATAATAGATAAAACCGGCCGGCCCCAGGCACTGGCGGAACTTTGCCAAGGCTGCGGCTTTTGTCAGATTAGCTGCCCCCGCCACCTCTGGGAACTGGTAGAAGGCCCAGGGCGAATCTTCATCCCTTGCGCCGCGCAAGCGGGTCTAAAACAAAATGCAGCTTTTTGTCCCCGTGCCTGTCTAGGTTGTGGTCGCTGCCGCAAACTTTGCCCGGTCGAAGCTATCGACCGGACCGGAGCAGCCGGAGCTCTGACCGTAAACCAGAAGGCCTGCCAAAG
>LQAB01003463.1_pt1 | contig 23926 bp, 15 predicted proteins | sample 654521 | NCBI WGS metagenome assembly LQAB01 (sample SAMN00762031, study PRJNA78659) | termite gut metagenome | isolation source: bacterial endosymbionts found in Trichonympha flagellates filtered from... | host: Zootermopsis nevadensis | place: USA: Mt. Pinos, Los Padres National Forest, CA ... | reverse complement strand
AACAACTATAAGTAAAATCTAGAGTTCTTATGACAAATAGTGACAAAGAAATGGAACCTTAAATTAAAATATTTTTTGTTATAAATTTTTCATTTTGCGAAGTCTTAGGGTGCTAAACAAGAAAAAGCAACTCTGAGAATGAAAAGAGCGTACCAACCTTCCGGTCCATATAAAACGGGAAAATAGACCCACCAGTCAAAGGAGTAGAATGAACAAGATGCCCCCTTGACCATAACGTAAAAGCAGTTTTAGATATGGATAGCTAGCCTGAAAGCGACCGACTGGACGCCTAAATACCAAATAAACAACAAGTATATTAGCTAAAACCAGCAGGAACGAGCGACGAACCTGCCCGGATGGAAATATAAAGTTGTCTAGCTAATTCATTAAAAAACGGTTAAAATCAGTTCAGAAAAGAATATTTTATAAAATAAAGAAAGTAATGATACTGCCACCATTAGGCTATAATTTAATTTGATTGCAGATAAGTGTAAAATATCTTTACCTCTAAGTCTACCGTTACCTTTAGGAGTTGGCTACTACAGTCCTAACCTTATTTGTCTAGCGGTCTAGTCCTTTAATTTCAATTATTATCTTTCGGACTGGTCTCATCACTTTCAGACTCATCCATACAATAATTTTTATAAGCTACCACAAAAAAGATTCTGATAAAGATAAAACAACTTAAACAGAAAGTCTTATTTTAAGGTTACATGCTAAGGATGAAGGCTAAATTAGTATATTTATAGTGAGAGGACGCCTGATATAATAACTTAAAGAGACGTATCTTAGGAGGTAGAGACGTAATACATCACACATTCGCTAGGATGAATTTTACAACTAGACTTTTTACTCACAGAACAAATTTAAGCCCACATCTAAAAGAATATTTTTATTATAAAGTATAACAATTATTTATAAAAACAAGACAACTCATTTTTTATTAAATTTTTTGGTCAGTATTTTGAGCTCTCCAACGCATGGATTAACTGAAATGTGCGCTCGAAAATTTACGCGACGAAAATGCTCTGTTTCGAATAAAAAATACTACCTTGTGGAATAAAGTTACCAAATTAGAAACTAAATTAGCTAAATTCCTAAAGAGTTTCAGTAACTTATCAAAGCATCCATCGTCTGATACTACCAATCCCTCTCAACAAAAGAAGCGCGGTAAAAAACGTAAAGTTGAAATACAATTAGGGTATAATTTCCATTTTTATACGCCCTTTATCCCTGAAGGACTTAATAAAGTCAGAACCTTTGCCTCAAAGTCAAAAGCCTGCGGTTGCAGTAAAGATTTAATTGCCGAATCAAATAAAGAAATCGTACAGCACTAAAATGCAGTCACTGTAACTTTTAACTAGAGAAAAAACTAACTATCACAGATATTGTAATTACAGGGCTTAATTAAGGATAAATATATTAAGATAAAGTCGAACCAAAATTCCTCTCTTCTTAGCCAACACGGTCGGAGACGATTTTTCAACTCGTAAACTTATTTTTTCATCACCTTCTGTCGCACTCAAACAAGCCCTCAATGTTATCTTTGGAAGATTTAAGGTCGGTAACAAAGCTTATAGATCGAAACTTTATTTTGCCAGCGAAGTCTGTTATTTCAAAACCGATCTAATCGACTTCCGAAGAGATTTCGCCACCATGAGTCGGAACTCCCTCAAGCTATTTATACTAATATCCTCTTCGCCTTTACCTAGAATGAACCCGCATAAAGGCAAACCTCCCAATTCAATCTCAGAAAGATACTCTTATAAAATATTGTGACTGAAAAGTTATAATAAAAAATGAAACTAAGCTTAAACTGTAAAAATTTTTCGCAGAATAGCTAGTACGCGTAAAGGTCGTCATCCAGAAAAATAAGGCGCAGTTATTTGACTTTTTAAGTCTGCTTATCCAGCCAACGCAAGGGGGCTTTCTATTCGCAGTTTTATTTCTTATCCCCATCTTGCGAGGTTATAAATTCTAAGGTAAGGAATTTAAAATCTACTACTAAGTTGTTTATAAGTTTTGAAAAAGTTTGTAAATTGAAATGATTACATAATCATTGAAGAATGATCTGATGGGTCAGAAAAGAATAAATCTGCATAAAAAAATAAAAATACCACCAAGCATATATTAAACATGGAATAATAAGTATTCTGATCCAAATGTTTATCCGGCACCTCTTCAGTCTACTCCTGAAGCAAAAAAATATGTTTATCTAAATATCTTATAAATATATTTCGATAAAATTTAATTTAAGTTTAAGTATGTTTCGATAAAACTAATACAAACTATACTAAAATAAGAATCACTGATCTAGTCGAAATAACTTTGATTTAACGGTATTTTTTTGTATAATTTCGATAGGACAGCTCTCACCGGTGAAGGGAAAAAGAATTTTTATGGAAAAAGGTTTAGTTCTAATTAATACCGGCGACGGTAAAGGTAAGACGACTGCCGCCCTAGGTACGGTCGTAAGGGCTCTAGGGCAAGGTTTAGTTGTAGCTTTTATCCAGTTCATAAAAAATCGGGCCACCGGTGAAAGCCGGTTTCTGGAAGAATATGAAAAAAACAATCCAGGACGTCTTAAATATCAGCGCCTGGGACTCGGGTTCATCAAAAACCAGCCCGGCCCAGCTGATCTGGCTCTAGCGGCCGAAGCTCTGGCCCTAGCCAGGGAATTAACGACTGGCGATCGCTATAACTTAGTCGTGCTTGACGAAATCTGCGCGGCCATGGCGACCGGACTGGTGACGACGACGGAAGTAGCCCAGTTTATTGAAACCCGGTCGCCCCAAGTTAATCTAATTCTTACCGGGTACGGCTGCCCAGAAGAGATTATTGCTATAGCTGATACCGTTACGGAAATGAAACTAATTAAACATGCTTATAAAAAGGGTTTAAAAGCCAGACTTGGTCTGGAATGGTGAAATCGGTGAAACCATTATGGTACAGCCCAGATAATTTTTTTGACTTACGAAAGCTGCAAAGCACTCCCGCACAGCCCCTATTTGAGGGCCTAACCCGCGTCTGGGAAATTTTGGATCGCCTGGGACCTTTCATCACGACCACGGTGCAGGGTAATGTGGCTAAACTGCGGCGGAAGGGAGACTTCCAGACTGAGGCCGTAGGGTTATGGCAGGGCCGAGTCTTCTGGGGCGTCACCTATAAACTAGGTGACCCAACTCGAAGCGACCTCAAGGTTAGTCATAAAGGACGGCCCTTACCCGGCGCGGCCCTAATTTTGCCTGGAGTGACCCTAATCGGCGATGATATCGAAATAGGTGAGGGTGCTCTAGTGGAAAGTGGCGCTCTGATTAAGGGTCCCGTCATTATTGGTCCATATTCAGAAGTACGACAAGGGGCTTATATTCGGGGAGCGGTCATGTTGTCGCCTGGCTCGGTTATCGGACACGCCACTGAAGCTAAAAATGCCCTTCTGCTAGCCGGAGCTAAGGCGGGGCATTTTGCCTATATCGGTGACAGCGTTCTAGGGGTAAACGTTAATTTAGGGGCCGGTGTCAAACTAGCCAATCTCAAAATGAAGGAAAGCCCATACCTATTCCAAGTGGGCGAAGAAAAATTTGAATTACATCGACGTAAGTTTGGGGCTATAATCGGAGACGACGTTAAGATAGGCTGTAACACCGTCACCAATCCTGGTACCCTAATAGGGCCAGGCCTAATAGTTTTACCTAACACCTCTGTGCCACCCGGTTATCATAGAAACCGAGCCACTATCGACCGCTAATACTCAGAACCGCTGTCTTTTGGAACGCTGCATCCTCTCTCCAACCTTCATCCTTACCTTCGGGTCGGAATAGCCCTATTATAAGAACCCCCAGTTTTTGGGTCGCGGCGGAATTACTGCCAACACCAGAGGCCTGCCCCTCCGAAATCAGAATTGAAATGAAAGCGGCCCGTGTTATAACCCGAAAAAAGGACCCGGAGGCGACCGCAGCTTTACTAGCCGAGCAGGCGAGGTCGCCGATAATACTTTGGGGCTTATCTGTACGGAGATTAAAGTAGCCGATGGCGATCCTAAAAACACCATCCAGGTTGATTATGAAAAAATACTAGCTGACTGGAACCGTACCATGCTTCGAGCCCTGGCCCTGAACGGCCTGGGAAAATATCCTACATCAGAAGATAGCTATTGGGGGAAAAGAGGCCGACAGACTTAACAATTCGGCTCTTCAAAAACAAATGATCCAACGGAAAGAATCTGTAATTAATCCCAGTTACTCTACCGGACCCCTGATCCTGTCTGAAGCTAGAGCATATGTTCGTTCTCAGAAACCAGTTATAACTCTGTGCCTAAGTCGCTTCGACCTAGCTACGGAACTGAAATTTTGACAGGACCTCCAAACTATCTCCGAACTCAAATAACTGACGGAAACGAAACTGTAGCACTAACCATTTCCATCGGACGGCCGAACTGTATCAGAGATGGCTCCCAGTAAGTCAAGTCACATGAAATTACTCCCTGGCCCTCTGGCCGTCTGGAAAATTCTGGCCAAGGCTTACCTTTATCAGGAGGTCGTACAACTAGCCGGCTAAAGTACCTAACCCTGAAAAAACCCGATACTCGTTAATAATGATTACTAAGTTACCTATAATTATACATCAATATATTAGTATGCTGTCTTATTATGATCCTACAATCAAGAAACTTGCAAAATACAGTGTTTCAAACTCTCTAGTGTATGGATTAACTGGAATGTAAGAAAGTTATCGAACTGGAAACTAAAATTAGCTGGGACCCAAAAGAATTTTAGCAACTCATCAAAGCCCTCATCATCTAATATTACTAATCTACATTAACAAAAAGAACACGGGGAAAAGCGTAAAATCTAAGCGTAACTAAGATAAAAGCCTCATTCTCATATGCCTCTTATCCCTAAAGAACTTAATGAAACTAAAATCTTTACTCCAAGGCCAAAAACCTGTAATTACGATGGAGGATTTATCGCTGAACCAGATGAAAAAATTGTGTAGCAATAAATTGAACTAATTATTAACCTCTGGTAACTTACCGAATATCGTGAAGTCACCTACCGTTGCAAACGTTATGGGAAGATTTATCGTGATTCAGATATCACCTGAAATCAGTAACACTGGATTCATCAACTCGAATTCGGCTGCCTATCTAGCTTTTTTAAAAGGCAAGGTCCATACCTCATACCCCATCTTTGCAGTCTTTCGCAGCCGAAGCATTAAGATAACCTGTTAGCGGTGAAGAAATAACCAACACCTAAAAGAGTATTTTTATTGTAAACTGTTACAATTATTTATAAAAATAAGCTAGTTTTTTAATTGATTTTCTGACTAACTAATTTTTTAATTAATATTTAGAAGCTCGACTAACATACTAGAAAACAAAGAAATCTATTTTAGTGAACTAATTTTATGATTATTTAATACTATTAAAAAATTAGCCTCATTAGCTAAGTTGAAACCCTGACTAGTCTTTCCTACCCTGCTCCTAATACCATTGATTTAATTAAACGCAGCCTCAAAAGAAAATCTTTTATTCAGCCATAGAAACTTTCTCCATCGTTCAATTAAAATTCCATGATTACGTTCAGATTGTTATGGTGGCTATAAAAGACTCGGATTATCGAAACTCATTTGAAATTTAAGCACTCTGACCACCTAATTTAAAGTTAAAGGCGTCGATGAAAACAAACTTTATATCGCTTATAACCGCTCCTTAAGCTATATCAAAGGCGAGTATGTTCTTTAGCCCAATATGGGTATGGCCACGACAAAAAGCGTGGTAACCAATTAATTAATTAATTATAGGCTTCTGACTGATAAATACGAGCGTTCAATATCTATAACAACTTAACCTGAAAATACTTCCGATACCACAACTTTTTCCAACCATAAAAAAATGTTTATACTTTTAAGCTGAAAATAATAATTATGGTTGATCATCAAGGGCTGTTAGATTCTAAAAATATTAAACTTATGAAAACTGAAAAAGTATTGGCTGGACTACCATCTTACGTTCAACTTCAATTCACGGGTTAATTAAGAGTAGAAATGTATAATTAAGCCTCTATAGTGAAAATAATTTGTGTGTGTTTAATACTCTAAGCGATTTTCCGAGAGAATATCTAATTGCTTATCGTAACCCTTTTCCGACTAACAAATATATTCACGCCCGCGAAAAACTCCTAAGCGACACTTAGAAAAATCTGGAAAAAACTTGTATCCACGTAGAGGCCGGACACTTACAAGGGGGAGAACGACGCCATAGACTTTGTCGTTAGCCAAGCCATAGGTAAACACCACATAAAAAAGACTTTAACCTTAAAATTGAAGACGATGGGTTCCTCTTCTCGAAAGGATAAAAATATTGCTATAGAAGCTATTTTTGTTAACATCTATATTATTAAACTTTTGATTGCGCTGGGGAAAATGAATACCAAGGACTACATTTTTAATTATAAAAAATTATCACCGGCGGAACGAACCTTTCATATAATAAAAAATATCACCGAAAAATAAACCAACTTTTTATTATACAGAATCGAAAATTCGAGCAAAATTATTTTTATGCATATTGGCCCAAATGAGGTCTAGAGAAAATTAACTTTTACTGATAAAGACTTAATTAAAATAAACACTAAAATTCTTTAGCGTCAGTATGAAGCTTAAACAGCGCTAAACAAAAAGTAATAAAGAAAATATAGAAATTCCATTTAAAGAAAGTCTTCGCTGTTTTTAAGGTTCCTTATGAGGAGGTCTTGGATACTCTACCCAAACAGCCCTTATTAAATTAAATATAGCTAAGATCGAATTTTTGGACTTGAGTTTTACAGTCTGCTTTTTTCGCAGCTTTCAGAATATCAGCTCATCGATCGTTAGAGATTCTTCAATCAGTTTTGGGGAAAGATCTTGCCGGATTATATAACTGTAATTACTACTTATATCTATCACAAGTACTTGAAAGACTGCCTGACCTAGACTCAATTCTATCTGCTCATTTCCTTAAAAGCACATACTTTTTATCAGAAAACTAAATCTCGAAAATCCGAACTTATAGAGCAAAGCTTCTGAGTCGATTACGATGCCTGTTTCGGCTTCATTATCGGTTTAAGCCGAAAGCCGGTGCAACCATCCATGATAAATTACAAGAATACGGAGAATATTTACGAAACGAGGCCCTCAAGACTCTGGCAATAAAAGAAGCCGAAAACTTGGCCATATGTTTTCGTAAAGATAGTAATTTATATCTACGCTTCATTGCCAACCCGGAAATTGAGCCTACCAATAACTTAGTTTGGCAAATTATCCTTTTTGTAGTTCTGAATAGGGCTGTTGCTCATAGAATCCGTCCTGAAACCGACCGTAACCGGTCAGAATGTATCTGAACAATTAATGCCATTTGCACTATAAGGAAGTACTTTATCTTCTAATTTTTATACCTGTTTATTAACTTTTTCTATATAACGCAGCTACATCCTTCATTATTCAATTTATAACTCTTCACCTGCAAAAAAAAGCGGTTAGAGACTTTATGGTAGCTTTGGCCGCCAAACCCAAAGACCCGCGCTAGGCCGATACCTCTTACTTTCTGGCCTGTGCTTTGTAAGCAGCGAGCTTGACCGTTGAAGTTAAAACCGTCTATACCGTCGTGACCGAAGATTTCGACTACTCCTAGACTCTAATCCGAGCTCGCTGGAATTAGAAGCACTAGGCCCGCCTGGGCCCTAGCTAGGACTTAGGCCGCCTACTAGTGAATGGCCCTTCAAGTCGGGACCACGATAGTCTTAGGTTATTAGTTCTAAATCACCAAAAAAGTTTCAACGATACGGATCTGAGTTAGGCTACGGCTACTCTACTGGCCACAACTAAAAACGAAAATACCCTGCCCGGCTAAGGCAACAAAATGTAGCAGCTTAACGCTGAACTCCGCTATAGGCTACAAATTCAAGACTAGCTACAGACGCCGCGGGATTGACTTCACAAAGAACCCACTCTCAGCCGATCTCCAGCTCCAGCGGCGGCCCAAGGAACTTTAATTGCCCCTAGCTGCTGTTCTGGTTGCCCAGAATCAGAATTATCGCTTGCGGTTAGCCTAATAGCCGACCTCAAAGCTCCGGACTAACCAAGGCCCTAAGAAATGAAGCTACCCATTAATCTACGGTCAAGAAGTTATAGCTGCTCAAAGACTTTACGGTCTGTCTCTGACACTAACTATTATCCATACTGAAAATACCTACCAACCCGACATCATGTCAGCTTTCAGGACCAGAGGACTCATGTAGTTTTTACCAGACTACCACGGCCAAGATGACCGAAACCATGAATGAGCCCCCTTAGGAGCCGAGACCCTTTTTGTGCGCTTAAGCTTGAAAAATTACTAATTTTATTAGTAATAGGCGCTATTTAGCTTTAGCTCTAAGTCAAAAAATCTTTCAACTGTTAAACTAATGAAAGTTTATTAACCACATCAAGAAGATATAAAGAAACTATCCAGATGGAAGAGAGTAGCTTCGCACATACGAGATGGTAATGTAAGTATCACATAGTATTTACGCCGAAGTATCGTAGGTAAGTAATCTACGGGAAGTTTAAAGCTAATATAGGCAAAATGTTGCATGAACTATATAAAAAATTTAGAAATAAAAGAGGCTAATCGCTGTTCCGATCATACTTTACATATTTTTAAAAATACCACCAAAGTACAGTGTATCAGAGATAATAAGCTATTTGAAGGATAAAGCTCATTAATGATATTTAATAGGCATACCGATTTAAATTAAAGGTAATGGAATAAATACAAAAATTAATTGCAAGAAGACCTAACAATTAACCAATTAACATTGAAGCAATACATCAACTTATTTCAGATAAGTTAATGAATAAAAGCAAAAAGAAACAGCCTCTTTAGGGGTAAACTTGTGAACATTATGTATTTGACAAACTATTAAGCGCGCTTTCAAACGCTGTCATACCAATCCTTTATAAGGATAAACAGACTACACGCTGAACAAGTACCCTTAATTAACTCGAAAATTAACGTCGTTACAGTTTGTAATGCCTGAAGGCCCTTATTTAAGATTTCAACCAAGAAACCCTAATCCTAGCCAAGTATAACACCAGTCCTTATGAGATTAAAAAATAATTTGAGACCAAAGAGGGCATAATTCTAGATATTTTTATAGAACCTCTGATCTTCGATTAAATAATTAAGTATGTTAAGCATATTATTGAAAATTGCTACCTTTATGAAATAGCTTATCTGGAGCGGATCGGGTTCCCTAATTTCACCGGGCTCGTTCACCCGCCTTAATCGAACTTATCAGATTTTTAATTTCTTTTAAAAATTAGACCCAACTGAAAAACCGGCTTAATATTTTCCGCTAAGCCGGCCGGAAGGCGAGCTCTAAATTTTTGGTAGTTATAGTTTTTAAAGCGACGGAGATGAACTCCTAGTCCTTAAGTAATTCCGCGGCGAAGATTAGGTAATTGTACCGTAATGATCCAGCAGATGAAGCGACTAGCTAGATTAACCAAAAACCGCTCGACCCAGACTACGATCTAAATTAGAAATACGAGTTCCGGATTAACGGCCAGCTAATAAAGACTCATGACTGGGCCCAAAGCGCTGAGTAGAATAACAGCCGCTAAATCGTTTACAACCAGTCCGCAAAAGTGTAGAAACATGGATTTAAGAAAAATATTAACCATCTTTTCCAAAACAGCTACGACTATTAGCAGGGCCAGCTCCAGAAAGGAGGGGGCATGATTATTTTGGGAATAACCAGGTGCAAAGTGGATCTAAGGCCGTTTAAGCAAGACAAGATCAGTTCCGGCTCAAAGATAGTAAAAATGGACAGGACGGCCTGATTCTTAAGCTAAATCTAACCAAGCTAGTAATTGATAGCGACCTTCAAAACTTTGGATACTTTACCCCTCTGAAGTTCCCGAATTTGCCCTGGCCGGCACAGGCGAGAAGAAAGAGAAGGTACCCAGAACAATCAAAAGCAGGCCGAGACCCAGAATCGTCATCGCTCACAATTACAGTTCCATAGCAGTCAAAAGTTAGAAACTGGCGTCGAGAAATAGTCAGAAAGGTCTCAGCTTAGTTTCAGAGTTATTTTTTTTCAGGTAGAGGGGAGCAAAAGGGAGAACGTCGAGGCCGAGGTCAGCTTAAAGAACCGAATAAACCCAAAGCAAAAAATTAGAATTCTCGGCCGGAAGAAGCGACATCAAGGCGATAGTCAAAGCGATATCAAACTAGGGCTCGGTAGACTTTAGTACCCAATTAATGAACACGCCAAGGTCGTAAATTAAAATAACCAGATTCAGTCTTTCTAGAAAGAATCAACTGGCGGTCAAATCAAAGTATAAATAGTTGAAAATATTTGACTACTCCTTCCCGAATTCCAGCTAGGCAATTTTTTTAAACATAAGTTCCTTGTTTTAAGTTATATTTTTAATTATAATATTATATCAGTTGAAATTATGACTAAAAAAATAATCCAAAAAAAAGACAGCCTAGAAAAAATTCTACGCTACGCTCTAGGGATTCGACCGGATGAATTCGGGCTTTATCCTGATTCCGATGGGTTTGTGCCATTAAAGGCTTTAATAGCCGCTCTGCACGATGAAGAAGGATGGAGAGGAACCCGGAAAAGTCAAATTATGCTACTGGTTAACCAGCCCGGTGACCAGTCACCCTTTGAAGCTAAAGAGGCTTTACTGCGTTTAAAACCCTCTCTAGCTTCCCTCCCACCGGAGGCTCCGCCAGCCTCGGCCCTACCTAAAATACTTTTCGCAGTTTTAAAACCTGCGACTTGGGTGATCGTCAGCGAATGCGGCTTTTACCCCAAGGCTAGCGAAGTCAGCCTCCATTTGTGGGCCGACCGGGAACTAGCAAATAAAGTGCGTCGCCGTCTTTCGCCCCAAGCGATTATAGCGACTATTCAAGCTACAAAAGCCCGCCAGGCCGGGATCAGTTTCCGGCCCTATTCCAACCTATTGTGGCTAACGGATTTAATCCCAGCAATTTTTCTAAGCGGCCCCCCGGTTCCGCCCCGGAATGAAAAAACGTCACTTCGCTGGCTGCAGGAGAAGAAGCTGAAGCCGCCACCAAGTTCTATTTTCCCACCCCTCCCCGAAGCTACTTTCGAAGTACATCGAGGTAAAAATAAAGGACGGCACAATGACACCCCGGATTGGAAAAACCAAACCAGACAGAATCGTCGTCGCCAAGACTAGGAAGATTAGTGCCTTATACCTTAGTAAGTTGTAGGCTACTAGCTCCATCGCCCGTCTTCCAGCATTTGAATTAACCCGGGTTTTAAGGTAAACTGGAATCTAAAGCTGTAAGTGCGAGGCAATTTAATGATTATTGATCTGTTTTTATCGCCCGGTCGCCTAATAGCCAGGCTCTTTTTCTTGGATAGAAAACGAGCTTATCGTAGCCTTAGAAAGCGTTCCGGCTCCGGGCCAGGTGTTTTTCTACTGTCTCTACTCGTCTGGCTAGCCTTAGTCGGCGGGGTTCTTTATGCTGTCGACCAGACCGGGCTTCTCCATACAGCGTTGGATGCCGGCATAAAGGCAGCTACCCAATCAGAACCACTGCTCCAACAACCCGCCACATCCGTAGAGCCCGAGCCCGCTCCTTTCGTCGAAACCCCAGCCACGAAGGACCAGACTGCAGCCGAACACCTAACGATCAACCCATCTCAGGAAGTGGAAATGTGGTTAGTCGTTCTCCACACTATCCCCAAAAAAGCCCGGGATGAAGCCGAACGTCGTCAAGCTCAATACCGGGTTAAGGGTCTAGTAGTGGAAATTTTGGATACCGATGCCTTTCCAAAATTGCAGTCCGGTTACTGGATTATCGCTCAAGGACCCTTCGATGACCGAACTAGCGCCCTGGCCGCAGCCGATATCATTAAAACCTTTAATACCGGTCTAAGGGTTCTCCGAGGGCTGTGATAACTATAACCAAAAAGACACCCCCAACCAAATTTAGTTTATTTTAGTTGGTCAATACTACGAAGAAAAAGCAATATACTATTTCTTTTATGGCAGGAAACGAGTAATAAAAATCATAAGCGCAAAATTAAAATTAAAGTTCCCGATAACCGTCAAGTTAAAATTCTTATGAGGCTTTGCGTATCAACGATTACATCGTTAAAAAAGCGACCAAGGACATTCAGTTAATAAAATCTAAGACCCAAACTAAAAGACGTCATGACCTTCACCTGACAGTTCTCTACTATGATCGACGTCAATTTGCAAATGGTTCAGAGCCTAGAAGTTTTGTGCGATTAACAGAAAACCCCGACTTTCAAAAATATACTCCAAGACATCAACAATATGGTGCACTCCGGCGATACCCTGTTTGATTTTATGAGCAAATATCTAAGGCCTTCGACGAATCGTACTGCAATCTTATGGCTGCTAACAAAGCGGCCGATATTTTAGGTACTATTCTGAAAAGATTAATCGAATACATTAAAAAATTAAACCAACTGAAGCGCAAAGTTAAATCGGTTCTGGCCTACCCGGCAACGATCATATTCGTAACCTTAGTCGTACTTGTAATTTTACTGATTTTCGTTATCTTGGTCTTCCAAGAAGTTTTTTCCAACATAATCGCGGCGTTCCTCGCCCTAACCCAGACAATAGTCAATTTATCCGATCTTCTAATATACAACGCCTTCTGGAATTTCATAGGCATGATAACCTTCGCCTTCATTATAGTAAAGTCTGTTAAAGTCGAACTCGGTAAAAAAACGTTGCCATTTTGAGTCTGAAACTGCCGGCCTTCAGCGATCTACTTTGTAAGATGACCATGTGGTCAAATTTAGCCGTCCCCTCTCAACCATGCTACAGGCCGGCATACCCATCATCGCAAGTTTAAATATCGTGGCCAGTACCGCCGGCAACACCGTTATTAAAGAGGTTGTCATAGAACCATGTATCCCCATTACCAAAGGAGGCTGGAACCCTGGACGCCATGTTGCAGAAAGTGACTAATTTTCATACCGCCGAAGTGGATGCCACTGTGAACGCCGTAACTTCTTTGATTGAGGCTATGTCTATCATCTTTCTCAACACCATCGTCGGCATCCTGGTCATTGTCATGTGCCTGCCTATTTTTACTATAGGTAACGCCGTTAGCGGCTAAGAGCGTAAGCTCTCGCCGCCGGGCTTAAAATGGCTCAGACTCCTGATCGAGTACCCAAAGTTATCCAGCAACGCTGGTTAATGGTGCTGCGCTTAGTTATCAGCTTTTTTTTGCTGATTTCCTTGGTTCTCATAAAAATTTATGGCCATGTGCAGGATATAAGTTTGGAATGGTTTGAGCCCGGCTTAACCGCCGTGGGGCTTTATTCGCTTCTAGCGGTTACCTATTATATATTGCCGGGACTAGGCCGGGCCTCTGCCTTTCATATATCGGCCCAAGTGATGGCCGATCTAGTTCTGCCCATCTGCCTGACTTTAATTACCGGCGGTAGCGACAGTCCCTTTTCTTTTCTCTTTATCATTGCTATTATTAACGGATCACTTATGGGAGGTACCCGCGTTGCCCTGGCTGTGGCCACTTTTTCCGCCGCTATTTGGGGAGGCTTAATCACTATACAGGACACAGGGTTCCCTGAAACCTGGCTGCTGCCAGGACTAAAATTAAGTCTACCCCCTATCATGGCTAAACGCCTGGCTTCGGAACTCAGCACCAGACTGGTTCGTATTCTCATTAACACTGGAGCCTGTTATCTGGTCGCCTTTTTAAGCGGGCATCTGGCTGGCCAGCTTCTTATTTCCCGCCGAGCTCTAGTGGCCAGCCAGGCTAACTTCGGCCGTTTAGCCGATCTTAACGAACACATCATTCAGAGTATAGACTCTGGTCTCATCACTATGGATCAGAGCGGGATTGTCATAACCGTTAACCGAGCCGGGCTGGATATAATAGGCGGGGAGATTCAGGATATAGCCGGTCGGCCCTGGCAGCTTTTTCTACCCCAGTTAATCCACGTTCTGCCCTCGATCTGGCACAACTGGGCCACCCTTTCTTCCACCGGGGGGGTACGTTTTGAATATGTACGCCAACGCGACGGCCGTGAATTGACTCTAGAACTAAATGTGCTGGCTCTGACCGGGGCTAACGACGATCTCTGGGGCCACCTACTGGTGCTTAAAAACCTTACTTCCCTTATTCAAATGGAGGCGGCGGTGAGAAAAGCTGAACATCTAGCGGCTATAGGCGAAATGGCCGCCGGGCTAGCACATGAACTACGCACCCCCCTGACTTCCATGACCGGAGCCTGGCACTTATTGTCTGGAACCGAACCTCCAGAGCCTGAGGATCACTTACGCCTCATCGGTATTATTGGCCGAGAAATGGAACGGCTAGCTAAGCTCACTAATGATTTCTTATCTTTCGCCCGGCCGGCCAGAGCTAACCCCCGTAAGCTCGATTTTACGGTCCTGGTCGCCGATCAATTAAACATTTTCAGACATTCCAAAAGAGAAGGTATAAGACTAGAGATACGTCTTAACCCCGTACCGCCGGTTTTCTTTGACCAAGATCATTTCAGTCAGATCATCTGGAACCTTCTGACCAATGCAGTGGAAGCCGGAGAAAAACAGACGGAACTACGTATTATTGTTGAAACTGACTTGGATCAGGACTGGGCGGACCATGTAGTTTTCAGAATTATTAACGATGGGCCCATCATTCCCAAAGAATATCTACCTAAACTATTCGACCCATTTTTCAGCACTAAGTCCAGTGGTAACGGCCTAGGCCTAGCAACTGTCAATCGGTTGCTTAATGAGGGCGGTGGCCATATTACCGTTAGCTCATCTCACCAACCGTCTAACCTGAGGCTGACCACTTTTAGCGCTTTTTTTCCTAGGATCGACCGTCTAGTCGAACTCCAAAAGACAATAGTTAAATAATATAAAACAGTCGCTAGACTGAATCTACGGTAATGCGTCTACTTAATATCTAATTTAATAAATATTAAATACTAACCAACGCCATGCACATAGTATAATAATTAGATTATGTATATTTGTGAACGCTTCTCACTTCCATTGTCTGACTAATTTTGGGGCCGGCCCAGCCAATTAAGCCAAGCGTATAACACGAGTTAAAAGTTAGGCAAAAACTCTTGATCTTCGTAAGTTATATGTTATTATCAGCTCATCTATATAACTTGACCCTATGGAGGTGTTATATATGGATACAGTTAAAATAAAAGGTTCGTCTCCTTCGGCTCCGGCCAACCCCACACCGACTAAAACTACGCCTGCCCCCAAAGCTAAGGTCGTTCCCGCCGTCAAACCCAAGTCCATTCCGGCCAAACCGAAGCTCACCGCTAAAGCTAAAACCTCCGCCTCAACTGCCAAACTCTAAAAAATAAAGGCTGACTCCAGATATGGCGATTATTAAAGAAAAAATAATTACCTCTGTAACTGATCAAACCAGTATGACCCGCAAAGAGTCCCAATTGATAGTGAAATAAGTTATAAAAATCCTGAAACAACTTTAGCAGAAGGTAAAGATATGCTCATCAGCGGCTTCGGTAATTTTAAGGCAAGACATAAAAAATCTGGCGAGAGCGCAACCCAAAAACAAACCGGGAAATAGAGTTGCAGCCGCACCGAATGGTAACCTTCGGCCTTTCCAACATTTTACGCAAAAAGTTTAAAGATTAACTTGTATCAGCCAGTCAAAAGAATTTTTGATTTTATGTTATCTTTAGGGGCACTAATTTTTTTGGCGCCGCTTCTCTTAAGCGTGGCCGCCTGGGTTAAAGCTGATTCACCCGGCCCGATTCTATTTAGACAAAAACGGATAGGCCAACACAAAAAATTTTTCAACATATTGAAATTTCGTACTATGCGCACCGACACACCTGCCACTGTCCCCACTCACCAGCTGGCTAATCCGCAAGCTTTCATCACCAGAAGCGGAGCTTTTCTGCGCCGCAGCAGTCTAGATGAACTACCTCAACTTTTCAACATTTTAAAAGGCGACATGTCTTTGGTTGGCCCCCGACCGGCCCTTTATAACCAAGACGACCTAGTGGCTGAGCGGGATCGCTGGAAAGCCAACGAAGTGCCGATGGGCCTTACCGGCTGGGCTCAGATTAACGGCCGTGATAAACTATCTATTCCCGTTAAAGCTTTTCTGGATGGAGAATATGTCCGGCGCCGAAATTTCGCCTTAGATTTACGCATCCTTGGGTTAACTTTTTTAAACGTCTTCCGTTCTTCTGGTATTATCGAAGGAGGCACCAGCACTATTAAACGAGGAGACGCTGACAACAGCCGAAAAAACTGACCAGCCCTAACTTAAATATTCCATCCACTTACAGAGGCAGGAGATAAATAATCTTAGATTTGGCGAGCTCTAAGGCATATGATATTCGCAGATGTGTTGGTAAGGAATTAACTGACAACATTATTTTCAAGATTAGCCGGGCTTACTGGTAGTATTTAAAATCCCGTCGACTAGCAGTTGTATGAAATGGATGCAAAAGGTAATCTTATTAAATCTAATAATTTTGATATTCTTGACCGTGCTTTACTCTAATAGAAACCGCAATACTTAAATTAATACCTATTTTAAAATCCTTTTTAGGGGATCACCCATATAATCAATGAAATACTGAAGAAAATAATTATTAAATATTTTCAAAAAGACCGCCACAGTTTCGAGTTCCGAAGTACGCGGCGAGAGGGCAGGACCTTGAGAAGTTTCCAGCCATAAGCTTTGGTCAGTAACCGCTGAACTAGAATAGCTAGAAGCCCCTAATCTAGTCAGCGACGCATAAGGCGACCGAGGCCCTGTTTAAGGGTGAAAGTGACTCCAAGGATAAAACAATCAAAAAGAAGTTGCACCCTTCTTCAATAAAGAGAGCAGAACGGACCTGGATCAGAGGGCGATCGGGTCGAGGAAAGGAGAGTTTTCCAATAATAACAACGGTTAAACTTTCGCTGAGCACATCCATATCCTGCCAGAAATTGTAAGTAGCGAACAGAACGCTTTCGGTGCGGTAACTAAACTTAGCCAGGGTCACAACCCGACTTGTTTCGCTCTGAACTAAAATAAGCCAGGGCAGATGATTAAGAATTTTTTCTACTTCCTCGACTATGCTTTCGGAAAAATCAGGGGCGGCAGGCGAGGGGAGATTTTTGGGGATATAAACTAGAGTACGCCGAGCATAATTGAAGGTTGATTCGACCACAAAACCCTCAACTTCCGGCCAGAGCCCGAAACGATCTTTAAAATAGGTAAAATCGCCGGTAGAACTTAAAGCGGCTGAGGTGAAAACGAGCGGGCGTCTCGACTGGATAAGGCCTTCAGCCAGCTGGTGAAAAATTCGGATAGGCAGGGTCGCAAGAATCAGACAGCAGTTCTGGCGATCGGCTTGATAGACAAATTTACGATCAGCGTCTTCGACGATAAAAAGCAGGGCGGCGGCGACAGTCTGTAGGCAGGTCAGAAGCCCAGCTAGGTTTTGTTGTCGCGAGCCGAAGTCTTAATATTTTCAGTCAAAACTAGTAAATCGTAATGGAAGTTTAAAAGAAATTCCCGCAGCGACCTACTTTCCTAATTATCGTCGGCCCACAGCTCTTTATTCGTTATCTAGCGGCAGAAATATAAGGGTAAGACCTCACTCTACCGACCGATAATCCACTACAAGCTTTAACCTAGTGACGGTGGATAGGCTTAAAGTCGCGAGAGTCCGATCCAAATCGCGATAAAGCAGCAGCTAGTGCACCGGAACTAACGAAGCTCCCGAAATAACTAGTGGCCGCTTCTTCCACCAAATAAGCCTCGTCGAAAATAACCGCTTCCCAAACGGGTAGAACTTCGCCGAAACCACCCACTCACACCGCAAGATCAGCCATAAAGCGGCGGATCGCCGGGCTTTCAATAAAAAACAGCCGCTGAAATCCGGGTAGAGTTGACCCAAATAGCGCTTAACTGAGGCGGATATTTAGACTCAGAGAGGACTATTCCCCGAGATAAAAGAAAATTTAATACGGTCGCCACTAAGGACTTTTTCCGCCCGCCGAATTACCTTGAGGAAAATATCTAAATTAGATGTAGGGGAAAAATTAGGCTGACTCAAAAATTTTTGCAGATAGTGGAGACAGAGATAGTTTCCCCGGCCTTTGAGACGCACGACCAGAAAATTGTCTCCAAAAAACTAACGACTGAAAGTAGAACTTTTCCAAAAATCTGGTCTTGCAAATTTTTAAGACCGGTAAAAATCACAGTTTTTCCCACTTAAAAGGGCCGGCAGAAGATAAGCCAGAGTTTTACCGGTGTCGGTGGCCGGCCTCATCTAAAACTAGATCGCTGGTCTGAAAGACCAGGGCCACTTCTAGAGCCATAGCTAGTTTACCCTGACGGACTTCAAATTCCGGCTATGTCCGCACTAAGGATCTATCCGGACCTAGGGTTTTTTCTAACTCATCTGTCATACTAACCCGAGCCCTACTGCTTCAACCGAAAAATTGGGGTAGGTTTAAGCCGCCAGTAATTTTACTCATTTCCTGTACCTGCTAGATCCCAGTACTTGATCGAGGTATCGTTAACGAAAGCAATATCGAACATTCCTCTTTCTTCAAGATTTATAATTTCTTTTTCTTCTACCTGAAGAAAAAAGAATTAACTCACTCCGATAACTGCAATAGTAACCATACCATCGTCGACGAAACCGATGATAATTTGCCAGGTCAATTGGATCTAAAATCCTTTAACCTTGCTTTGTATTTCCTGAGCTTTCTACAAAAAATTACCCAATAGAAAGTCTAAATTTAGAGCCACAGGGTAATTTCCTTATAGAGAGGTTAGAGTTAATCAGAATCATCACTCGTTTCTAGATTGAGTGCGGCCGGGTCATCCAAGTTGGCTTCATCAGGGGAGAGCTCTTCGGACGAAGCGGGAATAAAATCGACGAAGTCACCGGGAATTTCGTTCAACAGTTTTTTGACCTCGGGGTCGTCCTGGATTTTAGCTAAACGCGAATCACTAGTGAGACCCGCTTCGGCCTGGACTAAAATCAAAGCCGGCGTGCCCCCTAAAGCCCGGCTTAAAAGGGGTAGAATATGGGCGACCAAAGTTTTACGAACGGCTTCAGGCAAGGGCTGAGCCGGATCAAGAACAAGTTTCACTGCCTGCGGACTCCATTGAACTACTCGGGCCCCCTGGAGCATCTGATAATAGTAGGTCTCAATTTCATCTCGAAAAGCGGCCATAAATTCCAACCAGCCACCAACGCGCCCAGCCCGGCCCGATTTAGGAACTGGAACCGGAGCTACTAGGCTTTGGCTTACGAGCGGCGGCTCGGCCGCCGATTGGACCGAGAGGAACGAGAGCGGATCAGCTCCCAACAGCCGATCTAGCCTTTCCACCAACTCAACCAAAGGTGTTAGGCGAGCCAGGTGGCTCAAGCGGACTATCTGGGCTTCAAGTAGCCAACGTGGCTGAGAACTGTAACCCAAATCACGCTGGAATTTAAGCCAAGCATCAAAGTGGAGATTTAGGGTCTCTAAGCTATATTCGGCAATTGCTTTGAGCAGATCGACTTCTTCCGTTTCCGTGAGATTCAGAATCCGGGCGTTATTAGAGGCTACTTTAAGCAAGGTCATGCCACGAACGTATTCCAAAAGTTTCAAACCCAAATCTTTTAAATCATAGCCGCGTAGATAGGCTTCGTCCAAAGCAGCTAGACCAGTGGCCGCGTCACCGGCGAGGGTGGCCCGGGCCACAGTCTGAACCAAAGCCTGGTCGATAAGCCCGAAGCCCTGCCGCACACCTTCAATAGTGACAGCACCGCCCCCGGCAACAATGGCCTGATCCAGCAAAGATAGGGAGTCTCTAAGGCCGCCTTCAGCCTGTCGAGCGATAATTTCTAACGCCGCTGGTTCAGCTGGAATCATTTCCAATTCAGCCACGGTAGCCAAGCGACGGGTGATGTCTTCAACCCGGATACGTCGAAAATCGTAACGCTGACAACGCGAAAGGATGGTGGGCGGAACTTTATGGGTCTCAGTAGTGGCGAAGATAAAGACTACATGACTCGGTGGTTCTTCCAAGGTTTTTAAAAGCGCACCGAAAGCGTCGCGAGTCAGGGCATGAACTTCATCAATGATATAGACTTTATAACGGCTTTTCCCTGGAAGATACTTAACAGTTTCCCGCAAATCGCGGATTTCAACGATACCCCGATTGGAAGCGCCGTCCACCTCGATAACATCCATGGCCTGGCCATTTTGAATTTCTAGACAGTTTTGGCAGAGGCCGCAAGGGTAATTAGTCACGTCTTCAGCCAAACAAGACAAACTCATAGCCAAAAGGCGGGCGGCGGTAGTCTTACCCACCCCACGCGGCCCCGAAAAAAGATAGGCGTGAGCCACTCGCCCAGTAGCAAGGGCATTTTTAAGAGTGCGGCTGATTTGTTCCTGCCCGACCAAATCGGCGAAAGTTTTGGGCCGATATTTACGGGCTAGCACCAAGTAAGACAAGAGTTAAACCTATTCCGCCGCTGCTAAAGCTAATCGGCATTTACCGCAAACCCCGGATTGATCCGGGGGCACTTCCGGGGAATGAACCCAACAACGAGGACACTTCGGATCCAGGCTAGGGCTAACGGCGACCGTAATTTCATCATTGTCACCGACCCCATATTTGATCAAGGCCACCTGACTGACAATGAACAGTTCCGGCAATTGGTCTATATATTCAGTGAGCAATTCAAAGGATCGGCCGGTGGCCTTTATCCCCAGCCGGGCATCGAGAGAGGCTCCTATTATTTTATTGCGGCGGGCAACTTCCAGCTCTCGGTTAACTAGAATGCGGATTTTCAAGAGGTTATCCCAGCGATAGGCCAAATCCGGATCATGCCAGTCTTCGCGAAATGACGGTAAGTCAGTCAAGAAAACACTACTACCTTCACGACTCCCTGGCCTATAAGCCCAAATTTCCTCGCAAGTGAAAGAAAGAATAGGAGCCATTAGGCGAACTAAAACACTCAAGGTCTGATACATGACCGTTTGAACCCCTCGGCGGCGAGGATCGTTTCGACTGCGGGTATAAAGGGTATCTTTAACGACGTCGTGGTAAAAAGCGCTGAGTTCAACCACAAAATTATTCAATAGGTGGTAAACAAGATGGAACTCATAAGCTTCATAAGCCTCAGTCACCCGAAGTACCAGTTGGTTAAGTCGGTGTAGAGTGAAGCGATCCATACTACTAAGTTTGGCTAGAGGCTGGGCATTCAACTCCAGGTTGAAATCATCTAGATTACCGAGAATGAAACGAGCGCAGTTACGGAAATTAAAATAGGCCTTGGCTAGCATATCTAAAATCTGGCTGGAGATGCGAATATCATCCTGATAGTTTTCAGCGGCCACCCACAACCGAAGAATGTCAGCCCCGTATTTTTTGATGACATCATCTGGGGCCAGGGTATTGCCAAGGGACTTACTCATCTTACGTCCCTGCCCGTCAACCACATAGCCGTGGGTAAGCACCTCGCGATAGGGGGCCCGCCCGCGGTTACCGACGGAAATCAAGAGAGAGGAATGAAACCAGCCTCGGTGTTGATCGGAGCCCTCTAAATACATATCAGCCTGATCGGGCATACCGATCCGGCTTTCTAGCATCCCGGCGAAAGAGGAACCGGAATCAAACCAGACATCTAAAATATCAGTTTCCTTTTCAAAATTATCGCCACCGCAATGACAGCATTTTTCACCGGAAGGAAGCAAGTCAGCCAAGGGACGGTCGAACCAGACATCAGCCCCGTGAGCGCTAATAAGCTGGAAAAGGTGATCACTGATTGCCTGACTATAATGCCAGCCGCCACAATCTTGACACAAAAAAACGGTGATTGGCACCCCCCAGGAACGCTGACGACTGATGCACCAGTCTGGCCGGTTTTCGATCATACCGTGAATCCGTTCCCGGCCCCAGGCCGGCACCCAACGAACGCCGTCTATGGCCATAAGAGCCTGATCTCTTAAGGTAGTCTGATCAAGAGAAATAAACCACTGAGGGGTTGAGCGAAAAACCAAAGGTTTACGGCAGCGCCAGCAGTGGGGATACTGGTGGTCGATATTTCGCACGGCCAATAAAGCGCCCCGGCTGCGAAGATGTTTGATAATCAATTCATTAGCCAATAAAACCGGAGTTCCAGCCCATTCTGGAACTTCCGCGGTAAAACAGGCCGCATCATCCAAAGGAGAAAAAATAGGTAGACCGTGGGCCAGGGCAGTTTCATAATCTTCCCGCCCGTGACCAGGTGCGGTGTGGACGAGGCCGGTGCCCTGATCTAAGGTAATATACTGAGCCGAAATAATTTTGGAATCACGCTCATAAAAGGGATGACGGACAACCAAACCCTGAAATTTACGATTATCTAGAGTCAATAGTTTTTCCGCCGTCAGGCCAAAGCGGGCCAGAGCCGTTTCCGCCAAAACCTCAGCCAAAACGAGGATGCGACCGTCAGCGATTTTGTAGGCTCCATATTTAAATTCCGGGTTATAAGCTAAGCCTAGATTAGCAGGTATGGTCCAGGGAGTGGTAGTCCAAATTACAAAAAAGACTAATTCTCCAGCTAGACGCTGGTCCAGACCGGCCGGATCAGTTTTAAGGGCGAAAGCCACGTCGATGGAAAGGGAAGTATGTTTTTCGTATTCAACTTCTGCCTCAGCCAGAGCCGTACGACAATAACCACACCACATAACCGGTTTAGAACTTTGAAACAGAGCCTTTGATAAAGCGAAACGACCCAGTTCCCGCGCGATGACCGCTTCATATTCATAGGCCATTGTCAGATAGGGGTTATCCCACTCGCCGAAAACACCTAACCGCTGGAATTCTGCCGACTGAATGGCCACAAATTTTTCCGCATAGGTCCGACATTTACGGCGAATATCTCCCTGACTTGTTTCTTTCTTTTTAGAGCCCAATAATTTATCAACCTGATGTTCAATAGGCAAGCCATGGCAATCCCAACCCGGTACATATGGTGTTTGATAGCCGGCCATAGACTTGGATTTGACGATAATGTCTTTCAATATTTTATTTAGAGCGTGGCCCATGTGAATATGCCCATTAGCATAGGGCGGACCATCGTGCAGAACCCAGAGTGGAGCCGAAGCCCGGTGAATCAAAATTTTTTGATAGAGGTTTTCCCGCTGCCAGCGTTCCAATAGTTTGGGCTCTAACTGGGTTAGCCTGGCCTTCATGGGAAAATTGGTACTCGGTAGGTTCAGGGTATTTTTATAATCTTTTTTTTCACTCATTTGCGGGTCGCTTTAAAACACTAAAGATTGAAAGGCCAAAAATAGACCAGGCGCAGCCGATCTTAAGGGCCCGGGCTAATTTTTAAGTATAACACAAACCCAGGTAGCTTCCAACTAATCCAAGAGAATAACTAAAAAACGAACAAAAAATAAACTCTTTTTATTCTTTAGTTCATATATTCCTTTCAAGCTTGTAGTACCTAAAGAGAGTTTCTTCAATATCTCATTTTAAAGTCAGCTTTTAGCTTTGGACGTTAAGATTAGGACGTACTAGCTACTTTTTAATAGTCTAAACAGATCCCAGGTTACTTTAAACGTTGGTGGAGTACGGTTTTATTCCCGATCTCAATAGTTCTGCTACCGATTAACCAACCTTTTTTAGACATAAATCGTAATCGATGTTGTCTTTGTTGTTCTCCAAGTATCTAATCAGGTTGAATTTACTTTTGGTCAACTGGCTTTTATTGAGGCTCTATTTTTACTCAAGGCCTCTACGACTCGACTAGTCTTAATAAATTCACATAATTCTGGTCTAAAGGAGGTACTTAGATTCATCGTTGTTGGATATGACCTTAGCGAAGATTAAGGTGGTTTCGCATATGTGAAAAAAACGAGGATC
>LQAB01015904.1_pt1 | contig 23979 bp, 31 predicted proteins | sample 654521 | NCBI WGS metagenome assembly LQAB01 (sample SAMN00762031, study PRJNA78659) | termite gut metagenome | isolation source: bacterial endosymbionts found in Trichonympha flagellates filtered from... | host: Zootermopsis nevadensis | place: USA: Mt. Pinos, Los Padres National Forest, CA ... | reverse complement strand
ACCAATACATGAAAAAGCAACGCTAACGAAATAAAACGTTGAAAGAATAACGTTTATTTAGTACAATTCTCTCTTGCTACGATATGGAGGGGGCGCAGAGCAGGTCTAGTGCGCTGGTTTGCTAAACCGGTGTACGGATGAAAATCCGTACCGAGAGTTCGAATCTCTCCCCCTCCGCTCTGATTTTTCCCGAGGGATGCGTTTGCAGCGATTTGAATATATTTTAAATAATATTTATTTTTGAGGTAAAACCCTAAAGCCATATTTGACAAGACTGAATACGGGGATATATAATCTTGATGTGTATTCCTGTGTTTGAGTGGATTATGGCGTTAAGCGTTATGGAGGTAACAAATGACGGTCCGACTACGTTTGCAAAGAAGGGGCAAACCAAAAAGACCTTATTACAGAGTCGTGGCGATTGATCAGAGGGCAAAAAGAGACGGAGAGCCTATTGAAATTCTTGGTCAGTACGACCCTATTGCAGAAGATAACAAATTTAAAGTTAATATGGAAAGAATAAATTATTGGTTAGGTGTCGGAGCAAAAGCTTCGGAAACGGTAGCTGTATTGATAAAAAAGAACCAAACAGTTGAAATTAAACAATAAGTTTATTTTACATGGGGGACTTATGAAAGACCTAGTGTTTTTTATTGCGAAAGCTTTAGTTGATAATCCGGATCAGGTAGAAGTGAGAGAAATTGCTGGAGAGAAAGCGACTGTTTTAGAATTAAAAGTTGCTGATGGAGACAGAGGTAAAATTATTGGCAAAGAAGGCAGGATTATAAAAGCAATAAGAGTTATTATAAATTCAGCTTCTGCTAAACTCGATAAGAGAGCAACCGTTGAAGTTGTAGAGTAACAAAATGGAGTCTAAAAAGAGTAGCTTAAAATGGAAAGTTTCCGATATTCTAGGTTTTGAAGTCTTTAACCAGAATGGGAAGCGGTTGGGTATTCTTTCTGATATTATATTAACAGGTAGCAACGATGTCTGGGTTGTAAAATATTGCAACGAAGAAGTCTTGATTCCTGCACTAAAAAATATAGTAAAAGAAGTAAATATTATAAGGAAAAAGATTTTTGTTATCTTGCCTAAAGAGTATGAAGATATTTACGGTCAAGTAAAATCGGCAGACGATGTCCTTGAGTATAATGGATATTTTGTATATGAAGATTGATATTCTTACAATATTTCCGGAAATGTTCAAGGGGCCTCTTACAGAAAGTCTGATAGGTAAAGCAACAGAAAAAAAGATTCTCAAGATTAATATAATCAATATAAGATATTTCTCTAGAGACAAACATAAAAAAGTTGACGATAAGCCTTTCGGCGGGGGGTGTGGCATGGTTATGAAACCAGAGCCGCTCTATGATGCCATAAAGAGTGCGGGGGTTAAAAAAAAAATAGCACTTACAAGAATCCTTATGCAAAGCCTTATGTCATCTATATGTCCCCGCAGGGTAGAATTCTCAATGACAGCATTGTAAAAAATCTTGCAAAATTTAAACAGCTGGTCATTATATGCGGTCATTACGAAGGTGTTGACGAACGTATTATGAATTATGTTGACGAAGAAATATCTATAGGCGATTATATTCTTACCGGCGGCGAGATTCCCGCTATGGTTTTAGTTGACAGCATCGCAAGGATGCTTCCAGGCGTCGTCAAAGAAAAAAGTTCCGTAAAAAACGATTCATTTTATAACGGCTTATTGGATTACCCGCATTATACGAGACCTGCGATATTCAGAAGTCATAAAATTCCCAAAGTTCTCTTGTCGGGAGATCATAAAAAAATCAGCGAGTGGCGCGCAGAAGAAGCATACAAAAGAACAAAAGAACGCCGTCCGGACTTATTAAAGAAATAGAGTAAAAAAGCTGAATGAATTTAGGGCGGCGATAAAAAGACAAATGACTGAGTTCATCCAAGCAGATAAGCTCAGTTCTGCAATTATCTGTTGTCTTTAACTCAAACTCAGCTCTACTTTACTCCGTATTTATAAGGAGCAGTAAAATGTCGTTATTAGAGCAAGTACAGGCAGCACAAAAAAGAGACTTAGGAGTCAGTTTTAAATCAGGCGATCAGATAAAAGTACATTTTAAAATAGTTGAAGGCGGAAATGAAAGAATACAGATTTTTGAGGGTATAGTTATACGCATTAAAGGCAGCGGACTTTCAGAAACTTTCACGGTTAGAAAGATTTCTTTCGGCATAGGAATTGAAAGAATTTTCCCCATTCACTCTCCACGTATTGATAAAATTGAAGTTTTAAAACGCGGAAAAGTACGCAGAGCAAAACTTTATTATCTGAGAAATCTTTCAGGTAAAGCGGCAAGAATCTCTGAAGATTCTTCAAGAAGAAATCTTAAAAAAGAAACAGTAAAGCAAGTTTCCGCAGCAAATTAAGAAACTATTTTTTTCCATATTCCCACTCGGAGACAATTTTTCTTTTCCACTCATTCAGCTTGAGAGAGATGGAGGTTTTTTTTGTTTTTTACAGTCGTCAGAATTGCTGTTTAAATTTATCTTCAAGAATTTTTCAAAATACGCCGCTAGAATACGAGGGGGGAGAGTATTTTTGACATTGCAAGAGGATATTGAATCTGCAGTATTTTTATTTATACTGCTTTCAATAATCTATTTTCTTTAGCAATTCCGTCCCTTACGCCGTAATATAGAGATAATTCAGCGGGATATTGTATTATTTAGATATGTTGAAAAAACGATAAATTTATTTTTTAACATATATTTTTTTGATTTGTAGCACGAATTTGAGCTTTATATACCTCTAACGCCAAATCAATACCTTGAGGGGAAAGTTCAAGATGAAAAGGATAAGCTGCCGTTGTTTAAAAATTTTGATTTATCGGTTATGATGAGAGATATGTTTTCTTTTGACAGAAATTTTTACAACAGGGGATTTTATCCGATTGCAGGTATTGACGAAGCAGGACGTGGTCCTTTAGCGGGTCCGGTGGCAGCGGCGGCTGTCATACTTCCCAAAAATTCAGCAATCCCCAATTTAAACGACTCCAAACAATTATCAGAAAAAAAAAGAGAAACTCTTTTTAAAATAATAAAAGAAACAGCACTGGCTTATGCAGTTGAAACCGTCAACAATGGAATTATTGACGAAATAAATATTTTACAGGCAACGTTTCTTGCGATGTCGCGTGCCGTATTAAAATTAAAAATAAAGCCTGAGTTATGCCTCATAGACGGAAACCGCAAAGTTCACAGACTATCTTTTAATCAGGAAACTATTGTAGACGGCGATGCAAAAAGTGCATGCATAGCCGCAGCTTCAATACTTGCCAAAGTTTCCAGAGATAAAATAATGCTTGAATATGCAAAACAGTATCCTGTTTATGAGTTTGAAAAACACAAAGGATATGGAACAAAAAAACATATAGAAACTTTAAAAAAATATGGAATCTGCCCAATTCACAGACTAACATTTTCCCCCGTAAGCGGTATTATTGCCAAAACTAAATTAAATACTTAAAGTTTTAAGTTTCTTATTTCAAATGGATAACGACAGAGAAATTTACATAATTTTGTCATCGGGCGGTGTTCAGTGCGTCCCGCAGATTTTATTAGGAATTACAATTCAGTTTATATGCCAGCTGTGGAGATAAAATGAAAAATACCAGAGATATCGGTTTTGGAAAAGAGAAAGCAGTCGTTAACTACTTAAAGAATTTCAGAACAAGTTTTGGCGAAATAGACATAATAGCAAAACACAACGATACGATAGTTTTTATAGAAGTAAAATACAGAAAATCTTCTTACATCGGAACTCCTCAAGAGCGGTAACCACAAAAAACAGCAAAAAATTATAAATTCGGCAGTAGTCTATATAAAACAAAATAATATTAAAGATAACACCCGCTTTGACGTTGCATTCGTAGATGATAACAAAATTAAAATAATAAATTCTGCATTTATCATGTCTGAAAATTTATATTATTTATAAAAATTTTCATATTTTTGTCATAACAAGCAAACTAAAAAGCTAAAAATTGTACAAGCTGTTAAGCTCACAAACGAAATTAATTGTTACTAATTTCCCATGTAAAACACATGAACAGCAAAAAATAAAAAAGGGTTTCAGCTAAAATTACAAATTTATTATCACTATTTTTTACAAAAATTAAAATAGACTTTAAAAGCCAATATTGTTTTTATGATTCATTTTTGTTATGAATGAAAAATTAAATATATATGTGTGTTTATTTGGACATTATTTGTCTATATATGTTTTTCGGGTCATAAAGACCTTTTGAATAATTGTATTATCGAATTGTCACCTTTAATTAATAACTCAATTCAAACTCATCAAGTCTCACAAAATGCGTTTTTATCAACGATTACAAATTTCTATACAAATATAATCTCTTTTTTGGCTATTACACACAATAGGTCTATTTTTATGGTTTCTTTATATATTAAATATGTATCAGATGGAAGAAATTGAAAAAAATTTAAGAGAAGAACCTTTCAAGTTACTTCTATCTAAAATAGTAAATGAACATCCAGGTATCACAGAAAAACATGGGAATTTATACAAACAACTTGATCTTTTTAAAGATCGTATTAAATTTTCAGAAGATCTAGCGAATACAAAAAATTCTGATACTTCAGAGTAAAGAGGATGCATCAAATGGCAGTTATAAAAAGGATATTAAGATTAACAGCGGAAAACAATAATAATGTTAATATAATTAATACTGCTAAATCGTTATTGAATTGTGCTTAAAAAAATAATATCAATACGGATCCGCTAGACTTAGAAACTCTTGCGAGTCTTTTAAAGATTAAGATTGAAAAAATCAAATTCCAAAATGATATTTCCGGCATATTCTTTAAAAAAATAACGATTATATAATTCAAATAAATTCTTTACACCATCCAAGAAGACAACGCTTTACTTTTGCGCATGAATTAGCCCACTTCTGTTTACATAAACATTTAAATATCACTTTCAAAGATACTATTTTTTTAGAGGCGGAAATCAATCAGTAGAAGAAACTCAAGCTAATAATTTTGTTTCAGATCTCATAATGCCAGAAGGAAAATCTAAGCAAGCAATAACTCAGGGGGAAAATTCTATAGAACAATTGCCTGATTTATTCAAAGTTTCTTCTTTAGCTATAAGAGTAAGGGCTAAACGGTCAGGTTTTACTGGGCATGGATTATGATGAAATTGATGAATAATTAAAACTGAAAATTCAGAGATTAAAGGTGTCGGCTTTTTAGGTAATTCAATAAAAGACAATGTAACTCCAGTTTTTGAATTGACGCGTTCAAAAAAATAAAATCATCATCTGAATGACCTGTATCTAGAAAACTTGATAAGATTGAAGAAGTTTTTGGTACAAAAATGCCTTTTATATCAAACCTCACCGGTTACAGACAACTATCAAATTCAGAAATTTTCAGTCTACAAAATTCAATTTATGGGTATAAAAACTGGTGTAACTTTTTATTACAACAAAAGAATAGATTTCCTAAAATTATTCCAATGTTACAGATTGCAGAAGATGAAAATATTACTATTGAAGAAAACAAAAACAATTTTAAAAAACAAATTAAATTTATTGCTTTAAATTTTGATACTTTTTTTATTGAAATCAAATAAGTGATAATTACTATAAAGAAGACTTACATATTGTATCTAAATACTAGGAAGTAATATTGGAAAGTTATACTGTTGTATAGATTCTATTTTTATTGATCAAGATAGATCTCTTGATTTTTCTACAGCCGGAGCATCTTTTCCTATGGATATAGTTTTGATGATCAGGGGCATTATAAAGCCAGAAGAAATAGCTGTCTAGAATGAAGTTACTAAGTTTATAAAAGATCTCCATATTATAATATGGAGATCTTTTGTTCAATAAATCAAGAAAGAGACGATATGAAAACAAATGAGTGGATTCCAAGAATTGATGTTCCGACAAAGGATATCTTGTTTTATTATAGAAAAAGAAAAGAAGACAACACATATCTATCAACTTATGCTGATGTAGCCCCAAAAATTATAAATGACCAGGGATATAAATCAATTAATAATTCAATTTCAACATATTGCTGGGGACCAGAGCAAATAGAAAAAACGTCTAAAGGAGAGAAGGCTGGATTATCCCCGTCATTTTGGATTTTAGTCAGACTAAATATTCATCTAACAGTGCAAGTAATTCTAAAAAATACTATCTAAATTTCTTCTGTTGACAAACGCTTTTGATTTTCATTCAGAAATTTTGAGAGAACATTATACTTACAAAACTGAATAAGTGAATTTCTAGATATTTTTTTATTAATTTTTGAAAATCTGATAATTCTGAATTCTTTATCAAAAGTTACTAAAAATCTTTAAGTTGCTTTTGCAAGTTCTTTACGTTATCTAAATCACCTTTAATCTCAAATGATATCACTTGATTTTTTTAAAGCATTACTAAGTCTGCTCTTTTCTTATTTTCAGAAAACAATAACTCGTTACTTAAAATAGCATTTGTATTCTTATCAAGCAACCAATTTATAAATTTTATTTTTATTTCATTTGCTGATAAAAGTTTGTTATCACTCATATAATAAATTATATAATTATTAAAATACATTTAACTATTCTTGCTTGGAGCTCTAAGAACACATTAGACCTAAAAATCAATTTCTTATAATGCTGCCTGCAGCACTTTTTAAACCATAGCAGACAATAACATCAAAAACACTGTAACTATATCACGAAAAGATTGTATCTGTTGTAAGAAAAAATTTTTAGAGATTTAAGAAAGAAATCAGGAATATTTTCACGTCATATTTGATGATACAAATTTAATTAGTTACAATTGTAACAATAAAAATCAAAATGAAGTAATACAACAATGCATTTTTATCAGTAAATAAAGACGATAAGATTGGAGTTCTTGAGTTCTTGTGTAGAATTCCTCTAAAGAATCATTAAATATTACCGAAGAAAAAAATTAAATAGCTTTAAGCAGTTGTTTTCGGCCGCATCTCTTATGTGAATGGTGTATCAGCATTTAAGAAAAGCAGTAGCAGTTGTATTTATGTTGTTGTTTTTAGTGTCGCCCTCGAACTCCGGTATTTTTAGTTTCTTTAATTCCTTATGTAAATGTGAAAATGAGAGAAGCAAGATTAAACAGTGCGAAAAGAAACTGACAGACGTAAAGGCAAACAATGAAAGAAAAAACCTAGAAATCGGCGAATGCAACGCGGACTTAGCCTATTTTAAAGGGCGTGGTAGTGAGGGGACCAGCAGGAGCGACAGGGATTTGTACTGCTATAATACTTTGCAAGCTATTGAAATAACTACAGTTTTTTTATTCGCGGGATTTCTGTAGTACAAAAGCAGAAAGGCTTGTTAACAAAGCCAAAATATCAGATCTCAGCGAGGAAAAACATATCAGGCAGAGATACAACGATTTAACGGTAACGATATCACTTACCATTGTCGCTGTTGGAGATTCGCGTAGATAAGAGATGTTCACATTGTGAAACGACTTGCGGATTCGTATTGTAAAAAGCGTCAAGAATAATATTTGTTTTATCGGAAGAACAAATTTTAAAAAATATCCTGGAAATACAGAAAAACAATAATGTGCCTGTTTCCATTTTAGCAGTAAAGCTTAAGCTTTACTGCTAAAATGGAAACAGGCACAGGAAAAACTTATGTTTATCTACGGACAATTTTTGCACTCAATAAATAATACGGTTTTAAAAAATTCGTAATATATGATACCGAAAAACTTGTGTCTAAAGCGAGCAAAGCTTTAGGAGTTATGAAGCACATTACGTTCAAAAGCGTACACTGCAATTTTGAAATACCGAATATTGCTTGATTATATCCAAAACAAACTCAACGCCAAACTGACAAAGAAGACCCTAATTAAAATAGTAAAATGCTCAGGCAGAACGGCAGACATTTTGAAAAACCCACAGATGTTTTTAGACCTTGCCGTTAACAAAATAAACAGCGTTATAAATGAACTTATGACAGACGGCATTGTTATTGACTCTTTATCCTCTCTGGAAAAACAATTTGCCGAAGACTGCGCTGGGTACTCATATTGGTATACAAAAACGATAAAAAAATATATTTCATAGCCGAAACTAAATCTACATTAAATTTGGACAAGCTTAGACCAGAAGAAAAACTTAAAATAAAATGCGGAAAAGCTCATTACTTATTCCCTAAAAAAATAATAAAATAAAAGTATACAATCAAGCGATACAACTTCTACCAAATTAACCTGAACAAAAACTAAATTGTTTGGCGGAGAGAGAGGGATTTGAACCCCCGATAGAGTTTACCCTATAATAGTTTTCAAGACTATCGCCTTAAACCGCTCGGCCATCTCTCCAATTAGCATTTATTATTTACATAACATGATGGGAAGAATAAAGTCGCACCAGACTGATGAGGCATAATTTTACAATATTATTGTGCTTTTATTCAATAATTACAGTCAGCAGATAATTAAATTTTTGTTTAAGAAACCTGCTCTTTTTTACACCTTCTTGAATTTTTCTCAAGATTTCGTCAGCAATTTTGCTACATTTATATAACAGTGCTTTAAAATTTTTGTCATAATCTTTTCTGCGGCTGCTTCAAGAGTTTTGTGATAAAAAACAAATGATTTATGTTTTATTTCCGGGTGGGCCGACGACATCTAAAACACAGGAACAGTCCGCTCTTTCAGGATTACGCAGCGTTGTTATGTTTACTGCCAGAACATTATTATCAACAGCTGGGTCTTATATTATAAAATATAAGTGGGCTTTTTCTTCTTTATCGCACCAAAGAGCTGTCCCTTTAAATTCCATAAAATCAGTCTTTCAAATCGTTTTTATATTTTTCGTACGCATTTTCACTTGAGATTATCTCTTTTATCTCTTGTTCATCTCTGTCTAAAACCGAAAGTATTTTTTCTTTTTCAACGCTTAAGGAAGAATTCCCTATTTTACTTTTAACTTCTTTCCTTTCGAGAAATTTATGAACAACATCGTCAACCAAATGATGCCAAAAGCTAGAATAATACTTCTGTCCAGTATTTCTTTTTCTGCCTCACTTAACTTGCCATAAGAACAATTCTCTCTATTTTCTGGAACGCAAGTCACGATTGTCTTTATAAAAATAACCATCCCACTTAGATTGAGATAAACTATCCGCTTTTCCGCAGATAAAAATCATAAAGTCCACTGAGTACCATTCCTTGCTTCATTGCGGAAGAATTATCTTCGGAAATTGTAAAATTCCATCTATCCAAACACTCTCTGTCGGGGCAATATAGAGAAGCTTTAACATCTTGGTATAATTATTTAGACTAAAATCATACTTTTGCAAAATATAATTTACTGCCTGAATGATTTTTTCTAAATCCATTGTAATGATCCTCTTTTCTGTGCTTTGCTCAACAATTTAATATTATTATAATATGACATAAGCTTTATCTAGTCTGTAGGATTCCATGCATTACGACCTTTCCATACTGGAAAGTTCCATCTGTTTTAAGAAATCTTTATTAGATTTTGAGTTGAGTAATCTTTTGCTTAACTCTTCCATAACTTCTATGGAATTCATTGAATTCATCCATTTTCTCAATATCCACATTTTGTTCTTTTCATCTTCGCTTAGAAGGAGTTCTTCTTTTCTCGTGCCTGAACGCAAAAGATCTATCGATGGAAATACTCTTCTGTCGGCAAGTTTTCTGTCAAGGTAAATTTCGCAATTACCGGTTCCTTTAAATTCTTCAAATATGACATCGTCCATTCTGCTTCCTGTTTCAACAAGAGCAGTGCCTATAATGGTAAGACTGCCGCCTTCTTCAATGTTTCTTGCAGCTCCGAAAAATCTTTTAGGTCTCTGCAGAGCATTTGAATCGAGACCACCGGAAAGAATTTTTCCGCTTGACGGCATTGTCGTATTGTAAGCTCTTGCAAGCCTTGTAATAGAATCCAAAAGAACAACAACGTGCTTTCCGCTTTCAACTATTCGTTTGGCTTTTTCTATAACCATTTCGGCAACCTGTATATGTCTGTCTGACGGCTCGTCAAAAGTTGAAGATATGACTTCGCCTTTAACTGAACGCTGCATATCCGTAACTTCTTCTGGTCTTTCGTCTATCAGCAGGACCATAAGAACAATATCGGGATTATTTTTGGTTACTGCATTGGCTATTTTTTGTAGAATAACGGTTTTGCCCGTTCTCGGAGCAGCATTAATCAAGACTCTCTGCCCCTTCCCTATAGGAACAAGCATATCTATAATTCTCGTCGATATTTCTTCTTTTTTTGTTTCAAGAACAATTTTTTCGTTAGGATAAAGCGGCGTCAAATTATCAAAAAGAGCTCGGTCTCTTATATTTTCAAGACTTTCCTGTCCGTTGATTGCCTTTACCTGAAGAAGCGCAAAATAGCGTTCCTGTTGCGCCTGAGGGGGACGGACATAACCCGCAACCGTATCACCTTTTCTTAAGGCAAATTTCTTTATTTGTGAAGGAGATATGTATATATCGTCCGGACCAGGCAGATAATTGTAATTAGTAGAACGCAAAAAACCAAAGCCGTCAGGCAGAATTTCCAAAACACCTTCATCGTAAACCAATTTGTTTTCTTTTGTCTGTACCTCAAAAATTTTTGCTATTAGTTCTTGTTTTCTTAAACCTGCAACAGAATCAAGTTTAAAATTCTTTGCAATTTCTATAAGCTCTGCCATTGCAAGTTTTGATAAAACCGACACATCCATAGAAGATTTGTCCCTTTCCATTTACTCCTCCAGAGTTTTTAACACACTTTTGATTTTTTGATTGTTTTATTATAAAGAAATTTTCACATAGATATTTTTACTTTATTGCAGTGCTTATTTGGTTTGTTATTTTATTCTGATTATTCTTTTTGGTTTGAAAAATATTTCCAACTGGATAAAAAGAGTTTTATATTATTTTCACTCCGGATGTCAACAATTTATATAAGTCCTTTACTCTTTCTTTCAAATCTTCTTTAGATCCGGAATTATCTATTACAAAATCGGCAAGTTCAACTTTTTCCCCCATCGACATCTGGGAACTAATTCTCTTTTTTGCCTGATCCACATTTAGTTTATCGCGCAGCACCAGCCGTTGTACCTGAATATCATACGAAACCCGCACAGCGACGATTTTATCGCATACTCTGTCCAACCCGACCTCAAAAAGAAGCGGTGCGTCAATTACTATATTGCACTTCTTTATATTTTGCGAAATTGTTTCATTTATACGCGAAATTATGTGGGTGTGAAGAATTTTTTCAATCCTAAGTTTTGCTTTCTCATCTGAAAAAATTATATCGGCAAGTTTTTTTCTGTTTAGATCTCCGTCGGAAAGCAGAATACCTCCGCCAAAACTTTTTACCAATTCGTCTAAAGACGGCATGCCTTTGGCGGTAAGTTCGTGCGCTATTGCGTCGGCATCTATAGCATAGGCACCAAGTGATTCAAAATATTTAGCACTTTTGCTTTTTCCGGCGGCAATCCCGCCCGTCAAACCTATTATCATATTTTTTTCATTTCTCCCCAGTTCCTGCCTGTTTTAATATCGACAACTATAGGAATACTTAAATGTAATGGGGTTTCCATTTTATTTTTTATAATTGAAATCATATTTTCAGATTCCCCGTCGGGAACTTCAAAAAGCAGATCGTCGTGTACTTGCAGAAGCATTAAAGACTTATAACCTTTAAGCTTTATTTCATTATATATATTTATCATAGCAATTTTTATGATGTCTGCGGAGCTTCCTTGTACCGGAGTGTTTAAAGCCATTCTCTCACCTGCTTTCCTCACTTGAGCGTTTGCCGAACGCAACTCGGGAATATACCTTATTCTTCCGGTAATTGTGCGCACATATCCATCTTCTGAAGCCTGTTTGACAATCTGTTCCATCCAAAATTTTACTTTTTCATATCTTTCAAAATATCCGTCGATATACTCTTTTGCTTTTCCGAATGGAATATTTAACTGTTTTGAAAGCCCAAAAGGCGACATACCGTAAATTATGCCGAAATTTATAGACTTTGCAGCGCTTCTTAAGCTGTCAGGCACCGGACATCTCTCCGGTATGCTAAAAATTTCCCTTGCCGTTGCGCTGTGTATATCCTCACCGGCTTTAAAAGCTTCGATAAACTTTGTGTCTTGCGAAATATGAGCTAAAACTCTTAAATCAATCTGCGAGTAATCCGCAGATATAAAAATCTTATTCCTTTCCGGCACAAATGCTTTCCTGAACTCCTTTCCGTAGGCAGATTTTACAGGGATATTCTGCAGATTAGGTTCTGTTGACGACAATCTTCCCGTAGTTGTTACAGCCTGATTGAAAATAGTGTGAATTCTGTTGCCGTAATAAACGCAGTAATCTGTTATAGGATATATATAAGTGCTTTTTAATTTTTGGAGTTCTCTGTATTTTAATATTTCGGCTGGGAATTCGTGAGAAGACAATTCAACCAACACTTCCTCATCGGTGGAATAACCGTTTTTAGTTTTTTTAATTACAGGCAAATTAAGCTTTTCAAACATTATGAAAGAAAGCTGTTTTTGAGAATTAATATTGAATTCTCCGTCTGCAATTTTATATATCTTACTTTCAATTTTTTTGAGTTCGCAAACAATTTTTTCGTTGAAGTTGCGCAGAAAAGGCAAGTCAACTTTTATGCCTGAGATTTCCATTTCAGAAAGAACTTCAACCAAAGGCATCTCCGTATCAAAGAAAAGCAACGAAAGTTTTTTCTCTTTTATCTGAAAATCAAATATTTTATATATGGCGAAAACTGCTCTGGAAATTGAATTTGCATATTTTGCGCCGGCTTCTATTGAAGAATCCGCAAACGAAGATTTTTTTGCTCCTTTCCATGCATAACTTCCGACACCCGCCGTAAAATCTAAATACTCTTTCGACATATCGGTTATGCCGTGCGCTCTTGCGGGATTTAAACAATACGACGCCAGCATTATGTCAAAATATATATTGTTCAGTCCGACTCCGGACATACTATAAATATTTCTTTCCTGTTTCAGGTCGTGCCCTATTTTCTTTATTTTATCTGAAGAAAATAGCGGGGCGAAAATATTTTTGAAGTCCGCAAAAGTTATCTGTCGTGCGGCTAAATCATTATGCCCGATTGGAAAATAAAAAGCTTTGTTTTCAACACACAATGATATGCCTACAATTTGCGTCTTTAAAGAGTCGAGTGTGGAGCTTACGGTTTTTAATGCAAAAATCCCCGCTTGTTCTATTTTCTCTGCAACTTTAGCTGCTCTTTCTTGAACATTCACTATTTCAAAAACCGGTTTGTCTGTCATAAAGCTGCCGGTTCCGGATTCTTTATTGCGATGATTTTCATTCAAAATAAGAGGGAATTGAAGTTCTTGCTCCTTAGCGGAATATTTAGCTAATAGACTTTTAAACTCATATTTTTCAAAGAAAGGAACGGCTTTACCCGCATCTATATCTTTATTTTCAAACTCTTCAAGTTTATAGTCCAAAGGAACCCGTTTGTTCAGTTTTATTAATTTCCTGCTAAGCAACGCCTGCTCTTTGCCATGACTGAGCAGTTTTCCCATATTCCCTTTTACGGAATCCGCATTCTGCAAAACATTTTCGAGATTCCCGAATTTTTCTATGAGTTTTACCGCAGTTTTCTCGCCGATGCCTTTTATACCGGGAATATTGTCGGAGGCGTCTCCCATTAAAGCAAAAACATCGGACAGCTGTTTAGGCATAACACCGTATTTTTCTTCAACTTTCTTCGTATTGTATATAATGTCTTTAGAATAGTTCCAGATCAAAACGTTTTCATCTTCAGCCAGTTGTAAAATATCTTTATCGCCCGTTACGATAACAGTCTGCACCCCGTTTTCTTTATTGTTCCCGGTTACCGTGGCAATTAAATCGTCGGCTTCATAGCCTTTTATTTCTATTTCTGCAATGTTTAAAGCTTTTACGGCTTCTCTTGCTATTGGCATCTGGCTTATAAGCGCTTCGTCAAGAGGTTTTCTGTTTGCTTTATAATCTTTAAATATTTCATGTCTGAAGTTTTTTGACGGATAATCAAAACAAACTGCCATATAGTCCGGATTAAAACTATTTTTGATTTTAAGCAGAAGCTTTACAAAACCGTAAACTGCGTTGACCTGACGGTTATTTGAAGCAGAAAGCGGCGGTAAGGCATGATACGCCCTGTGGATGTACGCATTTCCGTCTATAATAAAAAATTTTTTCATAGATTTTCTATGCAGTGCTGCGCACTTACAGCCGCCTGAGCACCGTCTGATACGGCTGTCACAACTTGTCTCAGATGTTTTTTCCTTATATCGCCGCAGGCAAAAATACCGACAGAGGAAGTATTCATATTTTCATCCGTTATAATATACCCCGCTTTATCGAGCGTAATTCCCGAAAGAAATAAAGTGTTTGGGATCAGTCCTGTAAAAACAAAAACGCCATCGATTATCAAATCCCTATTTTCATTTGTCTTTATATTTGTTACTGTTACTTTCTCAACAGAATCTCTGCCAAAAATTTCTTTCGGCACAGAGTCATATATTACTGAAATATTTGGATGTAATTTCATTCTTTCCTGCAGAATTTTCGCAGCTCTTAACTCGTTTCTTCTATGGACAATAGTTACGTCTTTTGCAAATTTTGATATGTAAACGGCTTCCTCAACTGCCGAATCGCCTCCGCCGACAACCAATACGTTTTTATCTCTGTAAAAAGGTGCGTCGCATACAGCACAGAAAGACACGCCCCTGCCTATAAACTCTGATTCGCCGGGTATATTCATTTTTTTTGCACGCGTTCCCGTGGCAATAATGATAGTCTTAGTTTCATAAGCGTACTTTGCGGTAATCACTTTTTTTGACGATCCCCGTTCAATGGCGGAGGCTTCGCCATAAACTATTTCCGCACCGAAATCTCTTGCCTGTTTCTCAAGTTTTACGGCAAGCTCAAAACCGTTAATTCCTGCGTTAAAACCCGGATAGTTTTCAAGCAAATCGGTCGTTGTCATCTGTCCGCCACACCCGATTTTTTCTATAATAAGCGTTTTTAATCTTGCCCTTGAAGCGTAAATTGCCGCTGACAGCCCTGCAGGTCCACCGCCGATAATAATAGCATCATATATCATAAATATTACCACCTACAAAGACTTTACTTTTGAAAGATGCAAACGTTTGCCCGCTGCCTGCCGGCAGGAAACTGTTGTAATCAAATCTGATTTTATGCTTTTTAGCGCGATTTAAGACTGAATTTAGGTTCCGGTTTTAACGGAAATTCCGGCAAAAACGACAACCGACTTCTTAATTACCAGAAATGTTTTTAAAGCGCATTATCAATAATCTTTTTTATGTCGTTTTTAGATCTGAATCCAACTGTTTTATGTAGCGTTTCACCGTTTTTAAACAAAAGCAGGCACGGAATTGAAACAATCTGAAATTTTGCCGATAAAGATATATTTTCATCTGTATTTACTTTGCCTATTTTTACCCTGCCTTCATACTCAACGGCAAGTTCCTCAATAACCGGGGAAAGCATTTTACAAGGATTGCACCAAGTCGCCCAAAAATCAACCAGCACTGGTTTGTCCGATGATAACACTTCCTGTGCAAAATTGTTTTCATTGATTTCGACTGCCATAGCAAAATCCTCCTTACTTGTCATTACCTGCGAAACAATTCTTACTGTAAAAATTAGACCACCGCTGGCTTCCTTTGCCGCCATGCCGAACCGGGTAAGCATCAGTCTTTACAACTATTTCACTCATTTTATCATAAAATATAATTTAAAAAAAATGGTCGCCCGCCGAAATCTGTCTGCCTTGAATAAAATCCCATGCGGACACGACAGGTTTATTTTCAGCCTGCACTTTCACAACCAGAATTCTGCCGCAAGCGCACGATACTGTAAAACCCTTGTTTTTTTCTGTCGAGTACACAATTCCAGAATCTTTATTTACTGAATCGCTATCAAATACTTCTATCTCTCTAAATTTGATTCTTTTACCCGCGAGTTTGCCCTGCGAAACCGTCGAGTATATTCCCGGCCAAAGATATAAGCCTCTAAACTGATTATATATTTCGTACGCGCTCTTACTCCAGTCGACCAAACCGTCTACCTTTTTAAGAGGCGGAGCAAAGCTCGGATCGCCGGTTTGGGACATTGCATCGCATTTTCCATATCTAAAAAGATTGAGAGTTTTATTCATGACGCCTATGCCTAAAGGAATAAGCTTATTTAATAGAGTTTCCGCATTATCTTTTATGCTTATATTAAGTTTTTCACGAACTATTATGTTGCCGGTATCAAGTCCTTCTTCAATATAGAAAGAAGATATGCCCGTTTCTGTTTCTCCTCTGCATAAAGCATGCTGGACAGGTGCCGCCCCTCTATATTTGGGAAGAAGCGAAAAATGTATGTTAAAAGTTTTATATTTTGGATTGTTAAAAACAACTTTCGGAATGAGCTTGCCGTAAGCTACTGCAACACCTGCATCTGCGGCAAAATCCATTATTGTTTCAATAACGGCAGGCGTAAATTTTTCAGGCTGTATGAAGCTGATATTGTTTTTTACGGCATAAACCTTTACTGCGGGATAAATAAGTTTTTGACCTCTCAAAGCAGGTTTATCTGACATTGTTACTGCAAAAATTTCGTGGCGGTTTTTATGTAATTCTTCAAGATAAGTTTTTGAAATGAAAGCTGTGCCAAAAAATAATATCTTCACCAATCGCCTGCTTTTTTCTTCCTTTTTATTTTTTTTTCAATAGACTTTCTTTTCCAATCTGGGAGATAATCTATAAAAAGTTTTGCATCTAAATGGTCTATTTCATGCTGTACGGCTTTAGCAAGAAAATTCTGCACTTTTATTTCTTGTCTACTGCCGTTTAAGTCAGTGTATCTGGCAATAATATTCTCAAAACGATTTACATTTTCGTAAAAACCCGGGAAAGACAGACATCCCTCTTCGTCGGTTATTTTATTTCCGCATAAAATTATTTCAGGATTTATCATAACAACCGGAGATTTTTTATTTGGATCCACGTCAATAACACAAAGCCTGAGTGAAATACCCACTTGCGGAGCAGCAAGACCTACTCCCGGAGCGGAATACATTGTTTCAAGCATATCGGAAGCGAGTTTTTTTATGTTTTCGTTAATTTCTGAAACTACTTCTGCTCTTTTTCTTAAAATAGGATTGCCATATTTTTTTATTTTGAGTTTTGCCATGATAGAGAATTATTTTATCATTTTATGTTATGCTGGGCAATTTCAAGGCACATTTTTAAAACATCGCCTTTTTGGATGCCCGTATAAAGAAAGTGACATAGACAAGCCGCAATTGTAGTTTTCTTTTCTTTATAGGAGTGGGGAGGGAAGCAAGCCGGAACTCGCCGGTACGCAAGATTATCATTGTGAACGCACTCTGCAGCAAACCGTTGCCATATTCTCGACATTGCTGATGATTGAAATCTGTAGGACGATAGGACGGTATTTTAACTTTAAGCTTTAATAAACCTGCAGGGTTCTAAACATTAGTATAAATAAGACACCAGAGCCTTTTTCCTATAATGGGATAAAACGGACATCCGCCTTAAATTTCATATTGTCGTTAATGGTGGGCAGTGCAGGACTTGAACCTGCGACCTCTTCCTTGTAAGGGAAATGCTCTTCCAGCTGAGCTAACTGCCCGATATATGCATTGTCATTATATTTATTCCCAATAAATTTTTTTTAGAGTAGCAAATTTATTTTCTGCCGTCAACTTTATTCCATGCTGCTTTACCGAACAAGTTAATTTTGATAGCATACCAAAAGCATCGTTACTGACATTTTATAAGCAGGAGAATTAAGTGGAGCACGAAATACTCAGTGTAGGACTTGACATAGGCTCTACAACCGTTAAACTTTCAATACTCAACAAAAATAACGAACCTGTTTACTGCAGCTACAAAAGACATCAGTCGGATTTATTAAATACGGTTATCAGTTTAATTGATGAAACTCCGGAAAAATTGAAAACTACAAATCTTACAATTTGCACAACGGGATCCGGCGCAATAGATTTATCGCATAAAGCAAATATATATTTCGAGCAGGAGGTTATAGCCTGCACAAAAGCCATAAGAACCTTTCTCCAAAAAGTCGATGTTGCAATAGAACTTGGCGGGGAAGACGCAAAAATTACATTTTTTGACAACGCTTCGACAGATCAGAGAATGAATGAAACGTGCGCGGGGGGCACAGGCGCTTTTATAGATCAAATGGCACAGGCACTTAAGACCGATGCTGCAGGCATAAACAAACTTTCAAAAAACCATAAAACAGTTTATCCGATAGCCGCAAGGTGCGGTGTTTTTGCAAAAACCGATATTATGCCGCTTCTGAACGAAGGAGCGGCAAAAGAAGATATAGCCGCAAGCATTTTACAGGCTGTCGTCAATCAAACTATAGGCAATTTGGCAAGAGGACGCGTAATCCGAGGAAACGTGTGTTTCCTCGGAGGACCGCTTTTCTTTTTATCAGAACTCCGCAATTTTTTTATTAAATCGTTAAAATTAAAACCTGAAAACATATTTTTCCCCGAGAATGCGCATTTCTTCGTATCTTTCGGAGCGGCTTTGTTAAGTAGAGGCAATAAAATTACGCTAAAAAGTTTAAAAGAAAAATTTAAAAATCTTAAGGACAAACCTTCGCACAAAGCGACGGAAGTTCTCCCTCCCCTGTTTGCAAACGAAAAAGATTATGAAACGTTTATTCAGCGCCATAACGAAACATCCGCCGTTAAAGTCAAACTTAAAGACGTCGAAGGGGATTTGTTTTTGGGAGTCGACGCAGGATCTACAACCACTAAGGCAGTTTTAATAAATAAAGATGAAGGGATAGCGTATTCTTATTACGGTTCAAATGACGGAAATCCCCTACAGTCTGTAGTAAACGTTTTAAAAAACATTTATGAGGAACTTCCCTACAGCGGCGCGCATATAGCGGGCTCATGTGTTACCGGCTACGGCGAAGCATTGATAAAAGCCGCGCTTAATTTTGATCTTGGAGAAGTTGAAACAATAGCCCACTATAAAGCGGCATATCATTTTAATCCGAAAGTGTCTTTTATCCTCGATATCGGCGGACAGGATATGAAATGTATATACGTTAAAAACGGACTTATAAATAAAATAGTTTTAAACGAAGCCTGTTCTTCAGGATGCGGATCTTTCATGCAGAATTTCGCACAGTCGCTGAATTATACGATGCAGAATTTCGCACAGTTAGCGCTATTTGCAAAAAACCCTGCGGATTTAGGCTCCAGATGCACGGTTTTTATGAACTCTAAAATAAAACAGGTACAAAAAGAGGGTGCAAGCGCGGGCGATATTTCCGCAGGTCTCGATTACTCCGTTATAAAAAACGCTTTGTATAAAGTTATAAAGATAAACAATCCCGAAGAACTCGGAGGACATATTTTTGTTCAGGGCGGCACGTTTTTTAATAACGGTGTTCTGCGAACTGCTGAAATTCTTTTAAAAACAGAAGTTATTCGTCCCGACATCGCAGGACTTATGGGGGCTTTCGGCGCGGCAATCATCGCCCTGCAGAATAAAAAATCTTCAACTTCGCTTATATCTAAGGTAAAACTCGCAGGATTTGTATGTAAAATGAGAAATACACGCTGTAAAGGCTGCGAAAATAAATGTCTGCTGAATATAACTGTTTTCCCCAACGACAAAACCTTTATTTCCGGCAACAGATGCGAAAACGTTTTGCAGAATAAAAAAGTGCAGAGTTTCGCTTTTAATATGTTTGATTACAAATATAGACGCATTTTTAGTTATTACAAGCCACTCCCTTTGGAGAAAGCACCGCGAGGCGAAATTGGTATACCGCGCGTTTTAAATATGTACGAAAATTATCCTTTCTGGTTCGCTCTTTTTACAAAACTCGGTTTTAGAGTGGTTTTGTCGGATCAATCGTCGAACGATTTATTTAACAGCGGACTTGACACCATTTCGTCACAAACCTTATGTTTTCCTGCAAAAATGGTTCACGGACATATAGAAAATCTCGTTGAAAAAGGCATTAAAGCAATTTTTTATCCGTGCATACCGTACGAAGTGGAAGAATTTAAAGATGTTGCCAACCATTATAATTGTCCTATAGTGGGAAGCTATCCTGAAGTTATACGTTTAAATATGAGCGTCTTAGAAGAAAAAGGAATAAAATTTCTTCAACCTTTTCTGCCTTTTGACAATATTAGAAGACTTACATACAGACTCGTTGAGGAACTTAAAGATTTCAACATAACAAAAAAGGATTTAGTCTTTGCAATGTTTAGAGCGAGAGCTGCTCTTAACCTGTTTAAAAAAGATATAAGAAAACGAGGGGCAATGCTTATAAGGGAAATTAAAGAAACCGGAAAACCGGCAGTTATCCTTGCGGGAAGGCCGTATCATATTGACCCGGCGGTAAATCACGGCATTGCAGATTTAATTGCTTCCTACGGAATAATAGTTTTAAGCGAAGATTCGGTGGCGCATCTGTCGGGACCGCTTCCGAAAATTAACTTTGTCGACCAGTGGATGTATCATTCCCGCCTCTACCGCGCCGCCAGCCTTGCTACAAAAATAGACAATCTAGAGCTTATACAGCTCAACTCTTTCGGCTGCGGACTAGATGCGATTACAACGGAACAAACGGAAGAGATTCTTTCAAAATCGGGTAAAATTTATACGGTTCTAAAAATAGACGAAGGTTCTAATCTGGGCGCGGTGAAAATACGCATACGTTCGCTGCTTGCCGCAATAAAAGAAAGGAAAGGATTAAAATTTAAAGATAATATTTTTGAAGGGACGAAATTCTCGAAGTTTTTGGAATTTACAAAAGATATGAAAGATTCTCACACTATTTTATGTCCTCAGATGTCCCCCGTGCATTTCCGCCTCGCAGGTCCCGTTATGCGCAATTATGGAATAAAATTAGAAGTCTTGCCTGAAGTCAACAAAGCCGATATTGAAGAGGGATTAAGATACGTAAATAATGATGCGTGTTACCCGACAATAGTCGTCGTTGGACAGCTTATAAACGCTTTAAAATCAGGCAGATACGATATAAATAAGACCGCAATGATAATTTCTCAGACAGGCGGTGGATGCAGAGCTACAAATTACGCAAGTTTTTTAAGAAAAGCCGCAGAGAAAGCAGGCTTTAAAAATGTACCGGTAATTTCTTTAAGCATTATGGATTCTGCGCTCAATAAATCTCTGGGTATTTCTTTTTCAATGTTAAAAGACGCTTTGCTTGTACTTCTTTACGGCGATTTACTTTTGAGGCTGTCAAACCGCATGCGTCCTTATGAAGTTCATTCGGGGCAGACAGATGCCTTAGTCGAAACATGGCTTATGAGGCTTTCCAACAAAATAGGAAAAACATTGTGCTTTGATTTCAAAAACATCGTGAAAAAAATTGTCAAAGATTTCGACGGCATAGCTGATAAAAAAGTAAAAAAACCGCGTGTTGGCGTCGTTGGAGAAATTTTAGTTAAATTTCATCCTTACGCAAATAACAATTTGGTTTCAGCTTTGGAAAAAGAAGGAGCGGAAGCAGTGGTTCCCGATATGACGGATTTTATAAATTATTGTATGCTTGACGATATATACAAACATAAATATCTTGCCGGAAGTTTTAAAAACAAAGTTATGTCGCTTATTGCAAGCAGTTATATAGAAAGGCTGCGTTCTGTTATAAGAAAAGCGCTTAAAAAAAGCAAGCATTTTCATTCATACCAGACAACAAAAGATTTGGCACACAAAGTTTCCGATATTATTTCGGTATGTAATCAAACTGGCGAAGGCTGGCTGTTGACCGCTGAAATGCTAGAACTTATAGAAGACGGCGTAAAAAATATTGTCTGCGTACAGCCTTTCGGGTGTCTACCAAACCATATTACAGGCAAAGGCGTTATGAAAGAACTCAAACGACGCTACAATGACATAAATATCATCTCTATTGACTATGATCCAGGTGCAAGCGAAGTCAATCAAACCAACAGAATTAAACTTTTAATGAGCATTGCCCACCAAGAAAATATCAATTAGACATTTTGTCTTATTTCCGCTAATCTGTGGCGTATAAAATTTGGAAAGAACTTTTTAGTTAGGAATTTTTCCAGTCTTTATTTATAGAATCAAGTTCTTCTTCGATTTTTTCGGTCTTTTTCTGATCTTCTAAAGCTTCTTTCTTTTTATTTTCATAATCTTTACAAGCGTGGTAAAGATCTCGTTCGGCATTCTCTTTCAACGTCAACAATCTATTTGCTCCATAAATACTACCTTTTCTTTCTATTATTGCCAATACCTCTGATTCTGGATAGTATCTATATCCATCTCTTTTTTTATAATATTATATTCAGTACCTTTAATGTTTTTATCTACTATTTTATCTGCTCAGCTCTTAAAATTTTTTCTTTCATTGCATATCTGTGCTCTAGAATTTCTTCCAACCTTTCTTCACTGACTATTAGATCTCCTATCTTTTCAGTTTCAATTCTGAAATCCTTTATATCTTCTGGGCTTTTGAATCCTAGAACTTCTTCAAATTCTGCTTGGCGGGCTTGAATTTCTTCCAATTTCTTTGTTTTAATTTCAGAATTCCTATTTTCACCGATTTGAATACTAAATAATATATTTCCCCATTTTCTTTTAATAGCTGCGGATATTCAAATTCCTCCAAAGATTCCTCTGAAAATTCTTTATTAAATCTCTCTTTAAATGTACATAAAAATTCTATCTCCATCACTTCCGACTCTTCTGAATCTTAGTTTTTCTAGTTCTTTCATTTCATTTTCCGCTGCGGTTTTTACAGCAGTTTCTAGACATTTTGTGAATGCGGACTTTAGAGCTTCTAGCTCTTTTTGACTTTTAGATTTTTTACATTGCTCAGCTTTTCCACTAAAAGTAAAAGTATTAATCCTTCCTGATAAGACGTTTTTAAATGGAATACCTCGTTATATTCAGTTTTTATAGTCCCTCTATTTTTCAATTCGCCTTCCATAACTTTCAGCTCTCTCACATTGAAACCGAAGAGGATTTTTAGATATGACGATTTATGAGCGTCTTGTCTTTTTTTTCATCATTTCTTCCGCTTTATTATCCGCTTTAATTATTTCTTTTGTCATTGAATTCTCTTCTAACTTTTCGATTGCTTTTACAGTTTCATTTGTGACATCTCTCAGGGTTTTTGCTTCCTTTTTTAGTTTTATGAACGAGTTTGGGCCAGTTGTCTCTCTATGACGGATTGTAACTCAATATCTTCAGCTTGTTTCCGCAATTTAATAATGGCACCTCTGGAAGCTCTTAACTCTGTCTTATTCAGATTTTCCGCTCCATAAACAGCACTTCTTTTATCTCTTATGTTTTCTGCTTTATTATACGCTTCTTTTTTATAAGCGCTTTCATCTTTCTTATTATCTGAACTTATCTCATCGTATAATTGATACAACAATTTTGATAGTTGATTTGAGAAATCATAAACTACCGTACAAAAATCTTCTTCCTCTTTCTGTCCAGTGCAGATGCCCAGCTTTACAACGTCAAAAAAATCCAAAGAATTTACAACCTTTCTTAAAAGATCTAATCTGAATCCTATAATAATAATATAGAAAGCGGTTAATTATCATATTTACTCTTTTGCATCACTAAATTCCGCATTTTTTGCAGAGATAATAACCATAAAAGTGTTTAAATTTCGACAAAAGATCCTTCTTTTATAAACAGTGCATACTTTAAGGGCAAAGTATTATGTGAATATCAGCGGTAATTTAGAAAAACTATTTAAGAGAAACATAAAGAGCTATGTTAAAAAATTTCAAAGATTTGAAATTTTTTAACACGGTCATACTAACCGCTTGGCTTAACAAAAGGACAGAAATAT
>LQAB01020056.1_pt1 | contig 24309 bp, 21 predicted proteins | sample 654521 | NCBI WGS metagenome assembly LQAB01 (sample SAMN00762031, study PRJNA78659) | termite gut metagenome | isolation source: bacterial endosymbionts found in Trichonympha flagellates filtered from... | host: Zootermopsis nevadensis | place: USA: Mt. Pinos, Los Padres National Forest, CA ... | reverse complement strand
TTCGCTGTGATCTCTCGATTTCACGGGTTCTTTGTAAGTTGTCGCATCGTCAGCATATAAACCCGCAAATAAAACCGCAGATTTTACCTGTGCAGTTGATTTGTCACTTTCATAATTTATTGCTTTTAAAGGAGTTTTGCCCTTTATTATTAAAGGAAGCAATCCGTCATTTGATTTTATATCAGCACCCATCTGCAACAAAGGTAATATGACCCTTTGCATAGGTCTTTTTGAGAGACTATCATCGCCCTTAATAACAGTTTCAAAATCTTGTCCGGCAAGAATACCCGAAAGAAGTCTCGTTGTCGTACCTGAATTTCCCGCATAAATATTATATTTTCCGTTCTGCGGTTTTACAAGTTTCAGTCCCGCTCCTTTTATGTAAAGGCTGCCGTTATCAATTTTAATTTCTGCGCCCATTTGGCGAAACGCTTCAATTGTCCTGCTGCAATCGTCGGATGGCAGATAATTTCTGACAATAGAATTGCCCTCCGCAAGAGATGAAAGCATAACAGCTCTATGTGTTACTGATTTATCCGCCGGAACTTCAATTACGCCTGAAACATAGTTAGTTTTTTTAAGTTTTATTTCCATAATCTGCCAGCATCTCCATTCATCATTTTATAATTAACATGTTTTAAAAAGTTTAAATATTTTTATTGTTCAGGCAGAACAGTAAATAATTTTAGATAAATATCTCCCTACCGGTCTGATATCCAAACTCAGATACATTGCACATTCCATATCTTATATTCCAAGGATAAATATCGGAAAAGAGAACAAATCCCTTATATAATCGCTGTCGTCATACGTTATAAGCCATTTATGCTTACACTTTTTCATACTTTCAGCAAAAAGACTATGGTAAAAACTTTTATGTAAATTCCCATTTTTCTATAAAGCACTGGTTTTCTTGCCGAGAAATACAGTGTGTCTAAAAAATAAGAATGGAATTATCATCCTTTGCAAGCCATTTTTCATAATCAAGATTTGCTATTTTTATATTTTTAACTATTTTTTAAATTTTTTTCAATCTCAATATACTGTTTTCGATAAAACGTTCTCTGAAAGCCGCATTACTGTAACCACCGCTTAAACTTGTGTCTGAGAACGTAATAGAACTGTAAACAAAAAAAGCAGTGGCTTTCTCCAAATTGGTAAAATTGCAGAGGTTACCGTTGAGAAACTAATAAAGTTTTTTTTCGTCATCATATCTTTTTCTCCATTCATAAATCTTTCCGACCAGCCTATTAATATCTTTTTGGCTGTATTGCCAAAATTTATAAAGTTCATCATTAAATTAACAGCTCTGCTTTTGCCACTGAGATATTTCAAAAGGCTTTTTATCATTTTACCCATATATCTGAACAATAAAGTTATTTTCTTCCGCTTCTTTAAAAATTCCATTTATAAACTCTTTTTGCTTTTCAGATAAACTATTTGAACTAACTGCGCCGAGAAACACCTCAGAAGTTAATCTTAAAACAGATTTGCTTTTTACAAACGCGCCGTTTATCTCAACAGAACAAAGATTGGAATACAAAGTCATTTTAACCAAACCATCTTTTATACGGATATAAACGCGTTCTTTTCGGAGATACCCATTTTGAAATCGCAAACAGATTTTGTCCGCCAAAAATTAAAGAGCTTGACGGAAATGAATTTATATCAAAATTTTCCGAACTAAATCTAGTCAAATTTTTCTCAAACGCTCTATATAGTAGCAGTTCTTTAAAAATCTGGAGTTTTTCTTTAAAGCCAAAGCCAAAGAACCGCCCATCTGTCCCAATCCCACAATACACACTTTCAGCATCAATCCAACAGCTCCCTTCCAACCGCTTTCGCTACCAGATCCAAATCTTCCATCAAACGCCTAAACTGCTCCGGCATCAAACTCTGCGGGCCATCGGAAAGCGCTTCCTCCGGACGAGGATGCACCTCTATTATTATCCCATCTGCTCCTACCGCAATACATGCCTTCGCCATTGTACCCACATGCTCTCTTATCCCTATCCCGTGCGAAGGATCCAAAACCACAGGCAGATGACTAAACTTTTTTAGCACCGGAACCGCATTTAAATCCATCGTAAATCTAGTCGAATCCTCAAACGTCCTTATCCCTCTCTCACATAGTATTACATCATAGTTCCCCTGCGAAAGAATATATTCAGCAGACAACAATAACTCCTTTACTGTCGCTGCCATCCCTCTCTTCAAAAGCACAGGCTTCTTCTGTCTTCCTGCCGCCTTTAACAAATCATAGTTCTGCATATTTCTAGCACCTATCTGTATAATATCACAGTACTTAGACAATAACTCAACCTGCTCCACCGTCATCGCTTCGCTTATCGTAGGCATATGCAGCTTTTCCCCTGCCTCTTCCATATATTTCAAACCCTCTTCCCCTAACCCCTGAAAGGCATAAGGTGAACTCCTCGGCTTAAACGCTCCCCCGCGAAGTATCGTCCCTCCCGCCTCTTTAACTATCTTACCCGTATCATTCATCAAATCCCTGCTCTCTATCGCACACGGACCTGCCATAACATGTATCTTCTTCCCTCCTATATCTACATTCCTGCTCACCTTAACCACCGTGTTTTCCCTCTTGAACTCCCTCGATGCAAGTTTATACGGCTTTTGTATTTCGTTTACATGTTCAACTACATCCATCGCTTCAAAAACTTCTTTGTACTTCTCCGCACTGTCCCCTATCATCCCTATTATTGTAATATCTTCTCCCTTCGAAATGTGAGGCCTATACCCAAGCCCCTTTACCTTTTCCGTCACCACCATTATTTCTTTCTGTTTCGCACCTTTCCTCAACGTTATTATCATATCCCATCACCTCTTTACTATAATAGATATTATCCTATTGTACTCTTTTTCTTGTTTCCCCTTGCCAATCTTATTCTTTATTACTTATTCTTTATCCTGCTAAATATTTTTTTTAACTTATCTATAAATAACTCGTTCTCCTCGCACAACCCAATTGTCACTCTCACCCAATCCGGAAGCTCGTATTCATCCATCGCCCTTATTATCACTCCTTCTCTTACAAGCGCGTCAAATAATTCTTTTCCTTTATAAGGAGACGAATTAAAAAGAATAAAATTCCCAGCCGATTTAATATATTCTATTTCTAGATCCCTGAATTCTTTATATAAGTATTCTTTCCCTTCCTTGACAAGTTCCAAACTTTTGACAACCTGCTCATTATCCTCTATCGCCGCTGTCCCTCCTATCTGCGCCAGACGGTTGACGTTAAAAGGAGGCCTCGTTCTTTCAATGTAATCTACTATCTCTTCGCTCGCAAAACCATAAGCTACTCTCAACCCGGCAAGTCCGTATATCTTTGAAAAAGTCCTAAATATTATTAGATTTGGGTTCTCTTTTAAAAAATCAATCCCGTTGGGATAATCTTCCTCCAAAAATGCGTACTCAAAATATGCTTCGTCAAGCACAACAATCGGCTTAAGCCCCGCTTTATTTGAAGGAATATCTTTCAAAAACTTGCAAAGTTCCTCTTTAGTATTATATGTCCCAGTAGGATTATTAGGATTTGTCACAAAAACCGCCTTTGTCTTTTCCGTACACGCTTTAGCCATACCAGTTAAATCATGCTTAAACCCCTCTTTCATCGCAACTACTATCGCTTTTGAACCCATTAATTTCGCCGCCATTTCATACCTTATAAACGAATGCCTCGAAATTACTACCTCTTCTTCCTTATTAAAAAATAATTTAGCTATCAATTCTATTATCTCATCCCCTCCAGCTCCGGTAAAAATATTCCCTACACTCAATCCGTAATGTTCCGACAATCCCTTTTTAAGCGCATAGGAATTTGAATCAGGATAATAAAATATTTCTTTTAAATTTTCTTTTATCGCTTCAAGCGCTTTCTTTGAAGCCCCCAGAGGATTTTCATTTGATGCAAGTTTTATAACAGATTTCAATCCCATTTCTCTTTTTATCGTCTCTATCGGCTTTCCCGCAACATAAGGCTTAAATCCTTCGCACTCTTTTCTAATAAGCTTTGTTATATCCATTATTTATTCTTTTTCATTCCCTTTTTAACATATTCTTAAAGATGGACTTTTCATTTATTTTTGTTATCAACTTACACAAACCAACATTTATTCTATTTCAATTATATGCACCTCACGCTTTCTGATAACTGCCTAAACTCTTCACAAAAACACAGCTGCGTTTTAAACTCTCTAACGTCTTTGCTATGTTTTCATCTTCAATATGCCCTTTTAAATCAACAAAAAATATATATTCCCACGCTTTCTTCTTCGTAGGACGAGACTCTATCTTTGCCAAATTTACGTCATTCTTGTTAAAAATTCCCAGTATATTGCACAACGCTCCTACTTTATCCTTCACCGTAAAAACCAAACTCGTCTTATCTTTCCCACTCGCCTTTGTCAATATCTTCCCTATAACAAAAAACCTAGTGAAATTCTCCCTGCTATCCTGTATCCCTTTATGCAATATATACAAATCATATATCTTCGCCGACGCTTCTCCTGCTATCGCTGCTGCAAAATCCTCTTTCACTACTTTCTTCGCCGCTTCCGCCGTCGATGATACCGGTATCACTTCCGCTTCCGGGTAATTCCTCAACCTCCAATTCCTGCACTGCGCCAATGCATGCTCATGCGAATATATCCTCAATATCTTACTCTTGCTGTCTTTCACTAGAAAACACTGCTCTATCTTCAAACTTATCTCCGCACATATCTTTAAATCCGTCTCCACAAGCATGTCTAATGTCATATTCACCGAACCTTCATTCGAATTCTCTACTGGCACTACTCCAAAATCTACACGCCCACTCTCAACTTCTAGCAACACTTCCCTAGGACTTGCAACCGGAATAAAATATCCCGACGACCCAAAATTCTTTATCGCTGCCTGATGCGTAAACGTAGCCCACGGACCTAAAAATGCAATCTTTGTCGGGCTTTCCAGATTCCTACACGCGCTTATTATCTCCGTATATATATTCTTCAGCGCTTCCTCTCCCAAAATACTCTTCGACGAAATAACATTCTTAAGAACCTCTTTCTCCCTCGACGGTACATAAACCGCTCCCTCTCCTTCCTTATACCCCTTCCTCTTCGTTCTCCCAACTTCTAACGCAAGCTCCGCCCTTCTATTTATAAGTCTTGCTATTTCTTTATCAACTTTATCTATACTCCTTCTCGCACTCCGCAATTGCATCTTCAACACCATTTATCCCCCCCCCACATTACATACTTAATTAATATTTAATCCATCGCCTCTTCTTAAACTTATCCCCTACTAGAGAATTCTCTGTGCGCATCGGTTTCATCTGTAAGAAAAAAACAAATATTCTTCATGGAAAGTGCAGCGTTTTATATCAAAAATTTCATTGAGCCCAAATTTTTTTAATTTGTTACAAATTATTTCCGACAGATTTAATCTGTTGCTATTAAGTTTAACATTAAATCTGTTTTCCATTTCGCAGCAGCCTACTTCATAACAGCACAAGTGGATATGAAGTTCGATATAAACTTTAATTTCTTCCTGTCTAACGTAGAATTTTTTTGCAATATCTCAAAAGAATTTTCTGTTATTCCCACCGAAAGACCTTTCCAGCCTACATGAATTGCAGCTTTAAACTCTCCGATTCCGTCTGCCATGAAAATCTCTTTACCTGCAATAATCAATCCGTCACAACCGTCCACAAAAGTGCCTCTGGCGGAAGCTCTGACAGTTTTTACGTTACTGCTGTAAATTTGTGATCTGCACATACAAGTTCAGCCGGATTTAACTTTAAGGAAACCAAAAAAGATTTCCTTATATCTTTATCTTTCATATCGTCGGCAGCCTTAGTAGTCGTAAAATGTTTATACGGAAAACTTTTTTCTGATATAAACTGTTCCATTTTTAATTTATATTTTCGCCATAAACAGATTTTCTATTATAAAACAGCAGATTTCATATCAGGTTTTAAACCGAGCTTGTCTGCAATCTGTCGCTATGATTTACTTTTTAAACAATCCTGAAGCAAAACTCTTCACTGCATTCAAAACGATATTGGGCATCAGCAAAAAAAGCTCAATAGTCGGCATCAGAAAACTGTATAAACGACTTTTTCTTTTTCCGCACAGTTGAAGTTCTCAGCCGCGTCCGCTTATGCTATCGCCTGCCCGGTCAGAATTTTCAAACTCTGCCCATTTTAGAAACAAAGACGGATTATAAGCCGAATTCTGTTTTTTAAAAATAAATTTTAAAAACGCAATCATTTCTCTGCCGCTAAAATCACTTTTAACGGTCAAGCGACTATACTTCAGTCTTGCTTTCCAGTAAGGATTTAGCCGTTTCATCTTCTGCATTACTACAAAAGCTTATCCTTTTTTCAGGATACTTTTTCCGTCTCCGGAAAAGGCGTCTCTGTTCGCACCTCTGCCCTTGCGGGCGACAGGTATTACCTGCTACCGTTTTCTGCAATAATGCCTATGCTTTTTTGCAGTTAAAGTTCGGACTTTCCTCTTCACAATAAATGTAAAGCGATTGCGCATCCGTCGTCTCTATTTAAATTATTTTATTTTTGCAACAATATTTTTGAACAATTATCGCAGAATACGAGTTCATGACATTTATACGACTGATTTATCAACTGCGGTCTTAACATCATTCCGCAACCTCCACAGCTTTCATCGTCGATAAGACATATTCCCCGCCCGTCACGAGCATCGCGGATCCTTTCATACTGCATCAATATAGTCTTACTGATTTTTAATTTATATTCTCCCCTTTCTGTTTCTACTGCAGTTACTTCTTTTTCAAGTTTTTTTATAAAATTTTCAAATTCACTTATATCATTTTTTATTTTTTTTTCAAGTTTTTTTAATTCGTCTTCTGCAGATTTTACGATAACGGATTCCTTCTCTATTTTATCCATAAGCTCCAAAATCTCATTTTCAATGGCGCCCTTATCACTTTTCGCTTTTTCTATCTTTAAAAGCACCACTTTATAAACATCATTTGACTTAACGCTGTTGAGCTCTATAGAGTATGCACTTATTGACTTCTCTTTCGAATCGAATGCCGCTTCTTTTTCTTTTTTTAAAGAATTCAATTTGACAAAATTTTTCTTTTTTGATTCTATTTCCATTTTTTTATATTCTAAACTTTTCTTTTTATCTTCCACTAAAGATGGAGCTTTGCTGATTTTTTTCCTTATATCGCTTATTCTAATATCATAGTTCTGCAATTCATATAACAATTCCAGCTCCGGCCTTAAATTATCCATTTATTCCTCTCATACCGCCCCCCCGTCATCATGCCTTTGGCAGCGCAAAACGCATCCTTACCGCACTGTCATTCCGCGATGAAAATGACGGACAGCATTACAGTTTGACACTTTACCGCAGTCAACAGCACCGCCAGCTGATCTTTCACACCCCGTTTACACAAAAACATATAATGGGTAGTGCAGGGTTCGAACCTGCGGCCACTCGCGTGTGAAACGAGTACTCTTCCTCTGAGTTAACTACCCATAGCGGTAATTATTATAGCAAATCAACCAAATAAAAAACCCTTGATTTCTCAAGAGTTCGTTATAATTCCCGCTGTAAATGGGCCTGGTAGGACTTGAACCTACGACCATTCGATTATGAGTCGAGTGCTCTAACCAACTGAGCTACAGGCCCACTTCATATATCAACCATATACTTTAAAATTGTACTCAAAAAATTATATTAAATCAAACAAAAGATGATTTTTATATCCAAAAATATATTTTAGACTAATATGTGCATGTAAAAAATTATTTTATACTGTCAAGCCATTCTTTTGCGCTGCTTTCGGTCGCCATTCTCCAGTCACCACGCGACGAAAGAGATATTGTTCCGATTTTTATCCCATCGGGAACACAGTTACGCTTAAACTGGCTTGCAAAAAAACGTTCGATAAAAACTCTCAGATATTTTTTTATTTCTTCTCTATCGTATTTTCCTTTAAAGGCTTTTAGAGCAAGCATAAGCGTTTTATCCGGTTTCTGCCCGAACCGTACAGTATAATATAAAAAGAAATCGTGAAGTTCATAAGGTCCTATTATGTCTTCGGTTTTTTGCGAAATTTTACCATTATCCGACGGAAGAAGTTCCGGACTTATCTCCGTATTTAAAATAGAAAGCAGAGCTTTTTTATATTTTATGACCCTTTCGGATTCATAAGAGACAAGATATTTCACAAGGGTCTTGGGAACCGATGAATTCACAGCGTACATAGACATATGGTCGCCGTTATAAGTGCACCAACCAAGCGCATTTTCAGACAAATCGCCCGTACCTATAACTAAACCTTCTTCGGCGTTTGCTATATCCATCAAAATCTGCGTGCGTTCACGAGCCTGCGCATTCTCATACGCGATATCTTTCTTGCCGCTATGTTTTATATCCGTAAGATGTTTTCCAACAATATCCGTAATTGGAATTTTCCTAATTTGTATTCCAAGAGCTTCTGCAAGTTCCGATACGTTTTCTACGGTTTTTACGCTTGTGCCGGGCCCCGGCATAGTAACAGCTATAATATCTTTTTTACTTCTACCTAAAATTTCATAGCTTCTCACTACAGCTAAAAGAGCAAGGCAAGAATCAAGTCCGCCAGAGATCCCCAACACCGCATTAAGTCTCGTAAATTTTAACCTTTCCGCAAGCGCTCTTGATTGCATTTGAAGTATGAGTTCCGCACGGGAAGATACAGATTTTAAATCGTCCGGAACAAACGGTAGCGGCGAAATGTGGCGCATAAGTTCCGCACCTGTTTCATCAAAATTAAATTCCGACATGCGGTATCCGTTTGAATCGTATGATTCAAAAACGTTAAGCCTGCGACGTTCGTAAGCAAGTCTCTGTGTATCTATTTCGCATAATGTAAGTCCGCTTTCAAAAAGTCCGCTCGCCGCAAGGATTTCCCCATTCTCAGATATAATGCGAAACCCTGAAAAAATTATATCGCTTACCGATTCGCCGGTTCCTGCAGAAGCATAAACATAACCTGCCGATAAACGACCGCTCTGCGACTTTATAAGAGTTTTTCTGTAATCACTTTTGCCTATGAGTTCGTTGGAGGCGGAAAGGTTTGCTATAACCGAAGCTCCAGCCTGCGCGTGACGGTTAGAAGGCGGCGAAATTATAAACATATCCTCGCATATTTCAGCAGCAATTTTGACAGTGTCATTATTCTTTGCTGCAAAAATTATGTCCGTTCCGAAAGGTGCGCTCTGTCCACATAATTTAATTGAGCCTGAAATGTCTCTGCCAGAAACAAAGTGACGAAGTTCATAGAATTCAGAATACGACGGCAATGCAGTTTTAGGTACAACCCCCAAAACTTTTCCGTTCTGAAAAGCAATAGCGCACGAGTAAAGTTTCCCTCCGTTCCATACAGGAGAACCTACAAAGATAATAGCTTTTTTCCCAACAGTAGCTTTACAAACCATGTTGAGAGCATTGCCCGCAGAATGTATAAGCACGTCAGACAAAAATAATTCCCCACACGTATACCCTGTCACGCATAGTTCTGGAAAAACTAAAAGTTCGACTCCACAGATATCCGCTTGTCCTATCAGTTTTATTATCTCCGCGGCATTTGCCGAAGGGTCCGCCACACTTATATGCGGCGTCGCCGCTGCTGTTTTAATAAACCCGTATTTCATTATTTATCCTCTCTGCCGCACACCTCTGCACTACCGTGTTTTATTAAACGCAGATAATAAATCAAGCCCAAAAAACGAGTTTGTCTATGATAATATCCCCAAAATCTGGGAACCGCCCCAGTTTTTCTATTATATTAAATCAGAAGGCATAACTTCTATGCCTATAAAAGTTCCCGACAACTGCTTAAAACTTTCAAGCAATCCTACAAGTTTCAATATATTTCCCCTGCCGCCTTTAATTATTATGTGTCTTCTGTAAACACTGTTAAGTTTTGCAATATATGCCGGTACAGGTCCTAAAAGTTTTAATCCCAGTTTATAACTTTTGATTAAATCTTCAAGAAGAGAAAAAAGTTTTTCAGAATCTTCATCAGCTTTTTTTTCTTCTTTATTCCTTATTGAAATTTTTGCTACGTCGCAGTAAGGAGGATAAAATAACTTTTTTCTCTCCTCTATTTCAGTTTTATAAAAAGATACAAAATCGTGATTTTTTGCATACTCTATTGCGTAATGCTTCGGGTGATTTGTTTGAACTATTACGCTGCCTCTCATATCCCTTCTGCCACTGCGCCCCGCAACCTGCGTAATAAGCTGAAAAGTTTTCTCAACCGACTTAAAGCCAGGAAGATATAAAGACGTATCCGCATCTACGACGCATGCCAAACTCACTCTCGGAAAATCAAATCCCTTTGCTATCATCTGCGTCCCTATTAATATGTCGTATTCCTCATTTTTTATGCCGCTGTAGGCTTTCTCATAATTTTCTTCTGAAGACGCAGTATCTCCGTCAAGCCTGAAAATTTTTGCGTTTTTAAAAAGTTTTTTTAACTCGTCTTCAATTTTTTGAGTTCCCGTGCCAAAAACAGCTATGTTTCTGCTTTTACACACAGGACATGCCACTGGCAGATTTTTTGTCAAGCCGCAGTAATGGCATCTCAACAGATCCGGATTTCTGTGAAAAACCATTGAAACGGAACATTTGGAACACTGGTGAACGCTGCCGCATTTTCTGCACATAATCGTCGGAGAGTATCCCCTGCGATTTAAAAAAACAATTATCTGCTCTTTTCTCGCCAAAGTTTTTGACATCGCTTCTATTGTCTCCGGAAGAAGCAAGCCCGCTTTAAATGTTCTGTCTCTTAACGTTAAAACTTTTACCTCAGGCAATTCTCCTTTGTGTACCCGTTCATTTAATTCTATTAAATTCAGTCTGTTTTCCAATGCGTCTTTATAACTTTCAAGCGATGGAGTCGCCGAGCCCAAAACCACAACCGCATTGTGATATACGCCGCGCCTTTTTGCAATTTCTCTGGCATCATAAGACGGTTTTTGTTCCTGTTTATACGTATGCTCGTGTTCTTCGTCGACAATTATCAACCCTAAGTTTTTAAACGGAGCAAATACTGCAGATCTTGCGCCTATCATTATTTTTATGCTGCCGTTTTTCGCTTTTGAAAACAGACTGTATTTCTCGATGCTGCTTATGCCGCTGTGCCAGACGCCAATATTTGAGCCGAACCTTTTTGTCATAATATCCAAAAATTGAGTCGCAAGAGAAATTTCAGGAATAAGCATTATGGCGCTTCTGTTCTGTTTCAAAGCGTATTCTGCGGCTTTTATATACACTTCCGTCTTTCCCGAAGCTGTAACTCCGTAAAGGAGAAAAGCATTATAAACTTTTTTTTCTAAATTTTCATTTATTAAATTAACAGCGTTTGACTGCTGGGCGTTTAAGATATGCCTTTCACATATTTTTTCTTCATATGTGCTTTTATTTTGGGGAATTCTTTTCGGAGCTTTCATTGAAACAGGAATTATCGACGCAAGCGCTTCGCCCAGAGAACAGATATAATTTTTTGAAATATAGTCTGCAAGCTCCATTGTTTCTTCGGTTATAAGAGAATCGTCGTCAACAACTTTAATAATTCTTCTTAATTTTAAACCGCTGTCGCTTTCAATATTTCGACAGGAGACCGCGTAAGCGGTTAAAATTCTTTTGCCAAACTGAACTTTAACTCTTTTTCCGACTATACTTTCGGGGCTTATACTCTCAGGCGGCAGATAGTAAAAGATTTTATTTAAAGGAACGGGCACAGCTGACTCTAAAACTATCATATTTCACCTGTATCTAAATAACGCATAACTCTCTTCATGTCTTCCCAGACAAATTTTTTTAAGTCCTGATTCCTGAGAAGAGCAGCAGGATGAAATGTAGGCATAAGTTTTATGCCTTTATATTTTCTTACGCTACCTCTTATTCTGCTGATAGGCTCTATGCTGTTTAAAAGTCCTTTTGTAGAAGATGCGCCTAAAGTCACAATGATTTCAGGTTTAATAATTTCAAGCTGCATATCCAAATAAGATCTGCATATTTCCATCTCTTTAAGCGTCGGAGGTCTGTCATTTGAGCGTTTTTCAGGATTAGACGGATCAATCATAGGGTGACATTTAACTATATTTGCAATATACACGCTTTCTCTTGTCAGACCCATCGCTTCAATGATTTTCGTCAAAAGCTGTCCAGCTCTTCCTACGAAAGGTTTTCCTATATGATCTTCGTCATATCCGGGACCTTCGCCGACAAACATCAAATCAGCATCCGGCGACCCGTATCCGAAAACCGCATTTAAACGTTTTTCCCCTAAAGGACATTTTTTACAAGAACCAACTTTTTCCTTCAGCTGTTCAAGTTCTTCTCCATAATCGGAAATTTCTGCAGAAAAAGCCTGTCGTCCGACTTTTGGCAAAAGGGCTTTTCCGCACGAAACATCTGCAGACGGAGCTTTATAAATCTCATTTTCTCCCCAATTTTTATATTCTTCAAGAGATCTTTTTGCCAGATTCAATATTTTTAAACATTCTGATCGTTTCACTTATGATCTTTTCCGCAATGATTTTTTTATTTTTATTCTTTATCTCCAAAACACCATCCACATTTATGATATACATCGTAGCACTATCCGAACCAAGCGATTCTTTGCCGTTGGCGGTTATCAAATCAAGCTTTTTACTTTTCAGCTTCAGTCTGGCATTATCTATCAAATTTTCAGTTTCAAGCGCAAACCCCGCAACAACCTGATTTTTTTTATTTTTTCCGCAATATCCAATAATGTCGGGATTTCGTTTAAGTTTTATCAGCATTTCCGCTTTGTTTTTTTTAATTTTACGTTTATAAGTTATAACCGGGCAATAATCCGTAATAGCTGCCGCGCTTATGACGATATCGGCTTTCTTAAAATTCAATTTTGCCTCTTTAAACATCTCCAAAGCCGTCGTAACTTTTATAAGTTTTATATTCTTCGAAAACACACTTGACGGGCCCGAAATAAAAATAACGTCGCATTTTCTTTTTAAAGCGGCTTGAGCGAGAGCATTCCCCATTTTTCCAGATGATTCGTTGCTTATAAATCTCACGGGGTCAATATACTCTTTTGTAGGTCCCGACAGAATGAGAAACGTAAGTTTTTTTGACTTCACCGCGAGATTTCTTTTATTATAACTTCAACCGAAGCAAGTCTGCCATCCCCGCAGTCTCCGCAGGCAAGTTCACCTTTTTCAGGCATAGCAAATCTATAACCGTAACTTTTTAAAGTTTCAATATTTTTCCTTGTAGCTCTATGGTTAAACATATTGGCATTCATCGCAGGACATATTAAAATATCCGCTTTTGAAGCAAGGACAGTGCATGCAAGCAAATCATCCGCCCTACCGCAAGCAAACCTAGCAATTATATCAGCGGTAGCCGGAACAATTACAATAATATCAGCTTTTTTGGCAAGCAATATGTGGCTTATTTCCCATTTATCAGGAATTTCAAACATATCTATATATACTTTATTTTTTGACAATGTCTGCAAAGTGATCGGCGTTATAAACTTAGAGCCGCCTCTTGTTAAAATACATTCGACGTTTGCTTTAAGTTTAACAAGCTGTCTTATAATATCGCAGCTCTTATATGCCGCAATGCTGCCACAAATACCCAAAATAACATTTTTATTTTCTAAAGCCATATATTTTTCCACATAGTATCTTATCTACCGTCAAATCAAGTTTTTCTAAAAAGCCATCTTTAGCAAATGCTTTCAAATCTCCCGAAAATTTATTGGAATCGGGCTCACTAACCAAACCCGCTATTGCAAACCGATATTGCCGTTAAACGACAAATACGATAAAAATTCTTAATTTTTCCTTGCAGCAGATAAACACAACACGATGTTTATTCTTTTATCGCTCCAGCTTCCGGCTTTGTCTCTTTTCTCATTTTTTTGCGTAGCTCTTCAATTTTTTCACGCGTTGCGACATTCGTCACAACATCGTTTAATACCTTGTCTATAAGTTCAGTCTGCGTAAGTTTTCTGTAATCTTCATACTGTTTTATTACTTCAATCCATTCCAACGCAAGTTTCACTATTTCATATCTTCCTAACTGGGACATTGATACTGCCGATTCTAACTGCATTCCTGTAAGTACCATTTCTTTTATCCCCTGTCAAAAAAATTATTAAAATATTTTTTATTTTTTTGAATTTTATATTTCAAAGACTTTATAATTGTTTTTACTGCAACCACAGCTTTATTTAATTCCTCATTAATAACCAAATATTCGTATTTTTGAACGGATTTAACTTCTTCCACCGCATTGCCAAGCCGCATTTTTATTACCTTTCTGTGGTCTTTATTTCTTGAAACCAGTCTTTCCTTAAGCGTTTTTAAATCAGACGGCATTACAAAAATCATACAGGCACCGGGATACTGCTTTTTTATGTTCATTCCACCTTGAATATCAATATCCATAAGAATATTTTTTTTCGTATTTAACATCTTGTCTAAAAATAATTTTGAAGTACCGTAATAATTGCCGTGAACTTCTGCCCATTCGGCAAATTTCCCCTCTTCAATCATGCTTTTGAATTCGGTTTTATTTACAAAAAAGTATTCTCTGCCGTTTTTTTCGTCTTTCCTCGGACGCCTTGTAGTATAAGATACCGAATACACCACATTTCTGCTGCTTCTGACAACAGCATTGCATATAGCAGTCTTACCTGCTCCAGACGGCGCAGAAATAATTATTATATTACCTAATGATTTGCCAGGATTGTTCAATATTTTATTCAACTCAAGAATCCAAACAAAAAATATCGGGAAGGCGGGACTTGAACCCACAACCTCCTGCTCCCAAAGCAGGCGCGATAGCCAATTACGCTACTTCCCGGCTAACATCACCGTACAATTTATCATACCAAATAAACTTTATTTTTAGAATTTACAGCCCGTTTTTAATACTAAGGAAGCTTTATCTGTGAAATATACAGCCTTTTCCGGATTTTTCAAAGCTTTATGGCCATGTTGTTTCGATTTTCAGAACGATAACTGCAAATTTGACAAATTTTTTATAATCTTTTTTATTTTTTGCAAAGCTTTTGCTCTATGGCTTAAGGAGTTTTTTATTTCATAACTGATTTCCGCAAAAGTTTTTCCATATTCTGGAATGTAAAAAACCGGATCATATCCAAACCCGTCAGTTCCTGCTGCATATTTTTTTATTGTACCAAATATTTTTCCGTCTGCCAAGAATAGTCTGCCGTCGGGACTTGCAACTGCAATCACTGTCCTGAAATTTGCCGTTCTTTTTTCTTCAGGAACACCTTTCAACTCTGCAAGTAATTTTTTATTGTTATCTTCGTAAGAACAGTTTTCACCGGCATACCTTGCCGAATAAATTCCTGGTCTTCCATTTAAACAATCAACTTCAAGTCCAGAATCATCTGCAATAGCCCACTTCCTAAAGAATTCAGCCGTTTCCCTCGCTTTCTTTGAGGCATTTTCTTCAAACGTTGCACCGTCTTCTATCGTCGTAGGATAGTCAGCGAAAGAAGTCATCGGTATAATTTTAATATCTAAATCTTTTAATATAGATTTGATTTCTTCCCTTTTATGGCGATTTTCCGTAGCAAGAACTATTTCCTTTATCATCGCAAAATTCCTTTCAATACTTTCACCTGCTCATCCGCAATTTGTTTTATGTCTTCATAGCCACATATTCAAAAGTCTCCATCAAAATTTGACACCCGGTTTCCATAAGTGTTTAACCGGACAACCGTACTATGCATTTAAATATCGCCTTAAGCGTAGTTAAGAACTGCCGACGGGCAATGTTGTTTATTCCCAAAATTTTAAACTTTCATTTATCTTTTCAATTTTCACATTCGCCTCGTTAAGTCTTAATTTAATTTCTTCTATTTCGGACTCAGCAGCTCTTTTCATAAAACCTTCATTCTGCAGTTTTAAAGTTGTCCTACCCACCTCCTGCTTTGCAAGAGCAATTTCTTTCGCAAGCCTCGCTTTTTCTTTCTCAATATCAATAAGCCCTCCCAAAAGCAAAAATATTTCAAAACCGCCTGTAATGACAAGCGCAGAATTTTTAGGTCTTGCGATATTTTTTCCAAACCGTATTGAACTTATTCTCGCGAGCTGTTTTATATAGATTTCGTTTTCCTTTGCAACTTCTTCTTTCCTTTCATCTAAAACGTTAAACAATGCTTCAATCCGAATTACAGGGGAAATGTTCATCTCACTCCTTAAAATCCTTATCTTTACGATTATATCCTGCAAAACTTTCATTTTTTCAATAGAACCGCTATTCCCATCTTTAACTTCAGCAAGAGAGCTTTCACTGATTATTCCAGCGTATTTTTCACCCTTATTTAATATCTGCCATATCTCTTCGGCTATAAAAGGCATTACGGGAGATATCAACTGCAATGTCGATTTCAGTAAATATACGAGTATTGAGAGAACTCGCTTTTTTACATTTAAATCTGCCGACATAATACGTATCTTTGAAAGTTCTATATACCAGTCGCAGTATTTTGTCCAGAAAAAATCATAAATCTCTCTCGCAGCACTGTCAATGTTATAAGATTCATAATCCGCTTTAACTTTTGAAGCGGTCGCGGCAAACTCTGCTATAATCCACTCGTCAGCGAGCTCAAACGTCTGAATATTTTTGTCAAACTCATCGATGTCTTGCGAATTTATTATTATGAATCTTGAAGCATTCCATATTTTATTTGCAAAATTTCTTGCCGTCAAAAAAGATTCTTCCGAAATCTGCATATCTCTACCGGGAGCAGCGACCTGCGCCAGCGCAAATCTCAATGCGTCCGTACCGTACTTGTCCATAACATCACCAGGGTTAACAACGTTTCCAAGCGATTTTGACATTTTTTTCCCATTTTTGTCTCTCACTATCCCATGAATAAACACGTCGCTGTAAGGAACATCTTTCATAAATTCCAAACCGAACTGCACCATTCTTGCAACCCACAGATATATAATTTCATGTCCCGTAGCTAAAACCGACGCAGGATAAAAATATCTTAAATCCTCATTATTTTCATCTTCGCCCCAGTCAAAAATGCTCATAGGCCACAACGCCGAAGAAAACCAAGTATCTAAAACATCTTCATCTTGAATAAAATTTCTGCCCTTGCAGTAAGAACATACTTCAGGTCTATCAAACGAAGCAACCGGCTTACAGTTCGTCTTTTTTCCTTTTTCGTCAACGCAGTAATAAACCGGTATTTTGTGCCCCCACCATATTTGACGACTCAGGCACCAGTCCCTCAAATTTTCAAGCCATAAAACATAAGGTTTCTTCCACGACTGCGGATAAAAAGACATTCTCCCGTCATTTATCGACTCAACCGCTTTTTCAGACATTTCCTTTACGTTTAAAAACCACTGTTCCGACATCAAAGACTCTACTTTTGTAGAACACCTATAACATTTTCCAACCGAATGGGCGTAATCTTCTGTCTTTATCAAAAACCCCGAAGCTTCTAAATCTTTAACAATTTTTTTTCTTGCTTCTTCTACACTCAAACACAAATATTTCGACTGAACATTTATCATTCTGCCACCGGTATCTATCACTTCTATTGTTTCAAGATTGTTTCTCTTTCCTATTTCATTGTCGATTGCGTCGTGAGCCGGCGTAACTTTAACGGCACCAGTCCCGAAAGACTTATCAATGGCATAGTCTGAAATTATTTTTATTTCTCTGTCAACTAAAGGAAGTTTTATGGTTTTTCCTATAAGTTTTGCATATCTATTATCGTCAGGATTTACGGCAACAGCCGTATCGCCTAACATTGTTTCAGGTCTTGTTGTCGCGATAATAATGCATTCACCACAATCTCTCAGCGGATATTTTACATACCATAAATTACTCTTTTCATCTTCATATTCAACTTCTATATCAGATAGTGCGGTTGCGCATCTGGAACACCAGTTTACGAGTCTTTTCCCTCTGTATATTAGACCTTTATTAAACAACTTTATAAAAGCCTTTTTAACGGCTTTTGAGCGGCTCTCATCCATAGTAAAAGCTAGTCTGTCCCAATCCAGACCACAGCCGAGCTTCTTAAGCTGATCCAATATTGCGCCCCCTGTTTCGGTTTTCCACTGCTGCATCTTTTCTAAAAATTTCTCCCGCCCCAAATCATGTTTTGTTCTGCCTTCTTTTTTAAGGAGTTTTTCAACAACATTTTGAGTAGCAATACCGCCGTGGTCCGTACCCGGAACCCATAAAGTATTATATCCTTTTAATTTCTTAAATCTTATTATGATATCCTGCAAAGTAACATTCAAAGCATGTCCCATATGCAAAGAGCCGGTTATATTAGCGGGCGGAATAAACATGGTAAACGGTTTCCTATTTTCGTCCGATTTCGCTGAAAACGTCTTATTTTCTATCCAGTATTTACACCATTTTTTTTCAACTTCTTTAGAATTATAAACTTTTTCCATTTTAAAACCTTTTTGAATTGAATCCAGCTGAAAAATTATACAAAAAAATCACTGTTAATTGTATTTTTTATATAATTTATTATTATTTTCTCCGTCATTCTAAGCTAACCGTATCTTCGTCTGAAACGACGACGCCAATTTTAAAGAGGCAATTTATGAAAGCGAAAACAGTATTGATAACAGGAATTTCAAGAGGAATAGGCAAAGAACTTGCATCGGCTTTTTCGAAAAACGGATGGAATATCTGCGGCTGTTATAAAAATAACAGGCCGGATTATACAGTTCCAAATTCTAAATTTACAAAAGCGGACATATCAAAGCACGATGAAGTAAAGGAGCTTATAAAAAGTTCAATCGGCAAGTTCGGCAAAATTGACTGTATTATAAACAATGCGTCAGTTGCAGAACGCGCAACTATATTTAGAATTACTGACGAAATGTGGGAGCGCGTCATTAAAACAAACTTAGACGGAACTTTTTATATAATCAAAGAAGCGTTAAGGGCAATGATAAAGCAGAGAAGTGGCTCGATAATAAATATCGCATCAATTTCAGCATTTAAATCTTACGTCGGCACGTCAGTTTATTCAGCTTCAAAATCAGGGGTTATATCTCTAACAAAAACAGCTGCAAGAGAGGCGGGGCGTTTTGGAATAACCGTAAATGCGGTTTTACCGGGTTTTCACTTTACAAATATGGGCGACAATGCGGGAAGCGCATACATTGAAGAAGTTAAACGAAAAAGCGTTTTAAATGTTACGACAGACATCAAAGAACTCGCCGATTTTATTTTTTTTCTTGCCGGGGTAAAAACAGTATCCGGTCAGATTTTTAATTTTGATTCAAGAATAGTATAGACAACAATACAGAGATCTTTCTTGCCGCAATTGCAGATAAACTTAGTTTATCCGAAAAAGGCAGCGGCAAAAATCAGAAAGCGGAAAACTCAGATGATAAACACAAAAAAATTCGGAATTACGGGAATCGGTGTAGTTTCACCTCTAGGTTCAGGCAAAGAAATAAACTGGCGGAAACTTATCAGTTCCGAATCTCAAGTTCGTTATGACAAACAATACGATGCATACACTGCTCAGGTTTGCGGTTTTAAAATGCAGAATGATATGCGACAATATGAGATGGCAAAAAGTGCAATTTTTGAAGCTTTGCAGGAAGCTGACATAAGAAATTCGGGGTATAAGAAAAAAAGAATCGGATTTTGCATTGGAGAAAGCAAAATAAACCCATTTAACAGAGTTTTTACTTTTGAAAATACTCTCTTAGAAAGACTCAAAAAAAATTTCAGATTTCACGGCACCATGCTTGCCGTATCCGCGGCATGCGCGACAGGCGCTTTGACAATCACAAAAAGCTGTAACTTTATAGAAAGCGGACTATGCGATGCAGTTATATGCGGGAGCGCCGAAACTTCAATACACCCCCTGTATGTTTCAGCATATAAGAATATGAAAGTTTTGGCAAAGCATAATCCGAGTCCTTTTGACAAAAACAGAGACGGTTTTGCAATAGCGGAAGGTGCTTGTTTTGTTATAGTTGAAGATATAAAAAAAGCATTGAACCGCGGAGCAAAAGTTTACTGTGAAATTAAGGGTTTTTCAAACGGAATTTATTCAAACGACACTCTCTCTGTAAATTCGCATAAAAAGATGAAAGATACAATAAAAAGAGCTGTAGACTCAGAAACGCCCGATTATATTCATATGCACGGAAGCGGCACAAAATTAAACGATTATTACGAAAGCATAGCTGTTGCAGAAAACTTTGAAAACGCAGATAAAATTTCTTTAAGCTCTACAAAAGCGGCAACAGGACATATGCTCGGAGTTTCCGGAATGACAGGGGCGGTTTTCTCAATGCTTGCGATAAAAAACAATATTGTCCCCCCTACTCTAAATTTTAAGCATACCGATATAAATCTGGGATTGGATTATACTCCAAATAAAGCAAAAAGAAAGATTATAAATTCTGCTCTGTCTCTCTCTTTTGGATTCGGAGGACAGGGCGCCGCTATTTTTTTTAAGAAATTACAATCCTAAACTGTAAAATTACGATATAAAAGACTCCGGGTTAAATCCGTGACATTTCCTCTTTTCAGGCATAATGAGAAAAAAATGTATAGTAGCAATGGATTCAAAACAAAAGGAAAGTAAAATAATACAATCTCTGATATGCTATAATAATGGCTAGAAAATGAAAATTCTTAGCGGGAAAGAAATCGATAAAGAATTACAAAAAAATCGATAGAATCCTTTTTTTTGAACATAAACGACAGATTAGATGTTTATTTGCTCACTTTCTTCGCAAAACTTGATATAGAGCTTCCTTGGATAGGAGGTTGTGCATTTTGGACAGAGATTTTTGAAATATAAGAGGTCAAAAAAAATTGGCAGACAATCGTATGGAAAAAGAAGCTTCTGGATTAAGCAGACAAACCTCTAACTGCTATGCAAAACAATATCGTCATAGAAGTTACCTGAGCGCTATTTGGCAAGATATCCAAACTACGGCAGGGGGAAATATATTAAGGAATGAAATATCAAAAGTAAAGATGTTTGTCCTAAGAAGAACGAGATATTTCTTTAGAAGCATCGCATTCTGCGGTATAGAGCGGTATAGAATAGAATAAAGATAAGAAAGTTTGCAGGAATTTAGAAGAACTGTTTAAGATGTGAGGAAAAGAGTGAAAGGAAAGAAATAGAAACGGCGGAAAATATACACCTCAAAAAGCAGTTATACGGACAGCGTTAGACTAGACTAGAACTGACTGTATTTTAAATATCATTTTAAGTAACTCAGGTTCAAAAATTTTAGTATAACTGTTTTCCAGGTACCTGCTGTCCAGTTAGTTTTAAGCATAACGTGCCGGCAAGAATACATAACCAATAAAGTTAAAAAAACCTGAACATTCAAAGCTCCCAGACCCGGGTTCTGAATTCATAAATAGTTACTTCAAAACAGCTGCAAAATTTGAGCGGAAGTACTAAAAAATATAGGGAAGGGGGAATAATTGTGAATCTTTCTAAATTTACGATTAAATCACAGGAAGCTCTGGCTGAGGCACAAAATATAGCGTTGGAATACAGCAATCAGGAAATCACTCCTGAGCATCTTTTATACGCTTTAGTTAAACAACAGGACGGGACAGTTGGTGAGATAATAAAAAAATCTGCGACACCGGAACAGGAAAGAATGCTGTTTGCAAATATTTCAAAAGATTTACTCTCGGAAATTGAAAAAAAACCGAAAGTTTCAGGTGGAAATTCATTTTTGTCTCAGGGATTAAACAAAATTTTAAATAATTCCGAAAAGATGGCAAAAAATCTAAAAGATGAGTTTACTTCTACAGAACACATTTTTATCGCCACATCTGAAGAGAGTTCTGAAAACGCCTCAAAAATATTAAAAAAATATGGACTTACAAAAGACATCGTTTTAAAAATACTTGTAAGCATAAGAGGCGATCAGAGAATCACGGATCAGAATCCTGAAGACAAATATCAGGCTCTGGAAAAATATGGAAGAGATTTAACAGACCTGGCAAGACGTGGAAAACTTGATCCCATCATAGGTAGAGACGAAGAAATCCGCAGATGCGTGCAGGTTTTATCAAGAAGAACGAAAAACAATCCCGTCATTATAGGTGAGCCCGGCGTTGGAAAAACGGCAATAGTAGAAGGACTGGCACAGCGTATAATTTCCGGAGATATTCCCGAAAGCTTAAAAGATAAAAAAGTTATGGCTTTGGATTTGGGAGCATTGATAGCGGGCGCAAAATACAGAGGCGAATTTGAAGACAGACTCAAAGCGGTTCTAAAAGAAATTCAGTCGGCTCAGGGCAGGATAATTCTTTTCATCGACGAGCTGCATACTATAGTCGGGGCTGGCTCCGCCGAAGGGGCAGTTGACGCCGCAAATATGTTGAAACCTATGCTTGCTCGCGGAGAACTTAAACTTGTCGGGGCGACAACTCTTGACGAATACAGAAAATATATTGAAAAAGACGCTGCTTTGGAAAGACGTTTCCAGCCGGTTTTTGCAGGCGAACCATCTGTTGAAGACACTATCGCGATTTTGAGAGGCATAAAAGAAAAATACGAAGTGCATCACGGCGTTAAAATAAAAGATTCGGCGCTGATTGCCGCTGCGACGCTAAGCGCAAGATATATAACGGACAGATATTTGCCGGATAAAGCGATAGATTTGGTTGACGAATCTGCAAGCAAACTGAGAATAGAAATAGATTCCATGCCTGCGGAACTTGATTCTGTGGAACACAGACTAAGACAACTTGAAGTTGAAAGACAAGCTGTAAAAAAAGAAACTGACGTTGCATCAAAAGAACGTCTTGGAAATATGGGAAAAGAAATAGATAAATTGAAACGGGATTCCGCTGAAATGAAAGCTCAGTGGGAAAAAGAGAAATCTTCGATTTCAGAAATCAGACGTTTCAAGGAAGAAATTGAAAATATGAAAATTGAAGAACAGAAAGCCGAAAGAAACGGCGATCTAAATACCGTTGCGGAAATCCGTCATGGAAAAATTCCGCAGACGCAAAAACATCTTGAAGAAGAAAATAAAAAACTCCTTAAAAAGCAGAAAGAAAAAAAGATGCTAAAAGAAGAAGTTGACGAAGAAGATATTGCCGGAGTCGTAAGCAAGTGGACGGGAATACCTGTTACGCGCATTATGGAAAGTGAGATGCAGAAACTTCTTAAAATGGAAGACAAACTACATGAAAGAGTCATAGGGCAGAGCGAAGCGATATCCGCAATAGCAAACGCTGTACGACGTTCCCGTTCGGGACTTTCGGATCCTAACAGACCTATAGGTTCGTTTCTATTTTTGGGTCCTACGGGCGTCGGCAAAACGGAACTTGCAAAAGCGCTTGCGGCACTTCTGTTTGACGACGAAAAAAATATAGTAAGAATCGATATGTCAGAATATATGGAAAAACATAGCGTATCTCGTCTCATAGGCGCTCCACCCGGATATATAGGATTTGAAGATGGTGGGCAGTTGACGGAAGCCGTAAGAAGAAGACCTTACTGCATAGTTTTGTTTGACGAAGTTGAAAAAGCAAATATTGAAGTGTTTAACGTTATGCTTCAGTTGTTTGACGACGGTAGACTTACAGACGGACGGGGAAAAACTATTGATTTTAAAAATACGCTGGTCATAATGACATCAAACGTAGGCTCTCAACATATTCAGGAATCTGACAACTATGACGAAATGAAAAATAAGGTTACACAGGAACTCCGCAACTATTTTAGACCGGAGTTTTTAAACAGAATAGATGAAATAATAATATTCCGGATTCTGGGCAAAACGGAATTAAATAAAATTATTGACATACAGATTAAATCCTTTGAAAGCCGCCGTGCGACAAAAAATATTCATGTAGAGCTTACTGCTAAAGCTAAAGATTTTATTTTTTCAAAAGGATATGATCCAACTTTCGGGGCAAGACCTTTAAAAAGAGCTATTCAGACATATTTGCTTAATCCTCTTTCTTCAAAACTCATTTCAGGAGAATTTAAAAAAGGCGATAATATTTTCGTAACTGCGACTGGAGAAGACGAAGGCAGTCTGGAATTTAAAAAGAAATACGTAAATTAAAAATATTTTTCTCCGCAGCGCGGAAACCGTCTTGCAAGGGACATTTCATTGTCTTTCTGTCGTGTCTTGTGTCGCCGCTTTACCCCACAACATAATATATAATTATCGTTCTAACCGATATGCATAGTCGTTTTTTAGTCGTACTATATTTAAAGGTATAATAA